>JACCEE010929166.1_pt1 | contig 19216 bp, 15 predicted proteins | sample 7449931 | NCBI WGS metagenome assembly JACCEE01 (sample SAMN15323457, study PRJNA562643) | freshwater metagenome | isolation source: river surface water | place: USA:Blue River Watershed | collected 2017-08-19 | reverse complement strand
TGGCGTCATTGGAATACGCAATCGCATTCACGCCGCCCGCACCGACGCATACAAACCGCTTGCCGTTCCACGACACTCCTCGTGCGCCAAGCGGGAACAATGCCGCAGAACTGGACACCCCCACCCAGGCAGCGCCGTCTTCTGCTGCCGCAGTTATCAACGCCGAACTCACATCCACGGAATACGCAATGGAATTTCCGCCGGCACCGGCCACCACCCACCGACACCCGCCCCAGCACACGCTATATCCCGCAACCGTAAGCAGTGCCGTCGTGGTGGCGTTGCCATTTACATCTCTTGCGCCGGTCCAGGACACGCCGTTGTCAATTGAATACGCAATATTATGGATTGCTCCGGCGCCAACTGCCACCCAGCGATACCCGTTCCAAGCAACACTGTACCCGCCATTTCCAAACAACGCAATTGAATTCACAACCGGCGTCCAAGTAAGTCCGTCGTCGGAATACAGTATGGAGTTATTGCCTTGACCCACGGCTATCCACCGGGTTCCATTCCACGCAATCCCATTTCCCGCAATTGAAAACAAGGCTTCTGACCCCGTTATTTGCGTCCACACCAGTCCGTCAGTGGAATACGCAATACTGGCGCCAGAAACTGCGTCTTTTCCAACGGCAATCCACATATTTCCATTCCAGGCAATCCCCCTGCCCTTTCCGGCGCTTCCAGCAAACGGCAATTTGCCCATTCCATTCCACTGCGTTCCATCCGGTGAAAATGTCGCGGTGTGGGCGTTGCCTTCACCCAGCGCAATGGTTGGCTGCATGATATCCACATTCCCAATGCTGCTGGTCCAGCCAAGAGACCGCACCGGCATAACACTGGAATACGGCTGGGTAAGGTATCCCATTGAAACGCCGTTGGCTTGCGTGCTGAACACGCCCGACCCTACCAGCGGAACCCCCATCCACTTTCGGGCGTCGGTGGAATAAGCCAGTGAATTACCGCCGTTGCCGCCCGCAACCCACAGCCCATTCCCAAACGCGATGGATAACCCGGCGCCCGTAAATGGCCAAGTTGCGGGAATGCCCGTCCAATTCTTTCCGTCCATTGAATATGCGATATACGAGGCGCTTCCCACACCAGCCCCTGTTGCCACCCACATTCCGTTTCCATAGGCAACATCCGTTCCATAGGTAAAAACTCCGGTTGCGTCCGAGTTTGCCGTCCACGATACGCCGTCGCTGGAATACGCAAATGAATTTGCGCCCGAACCCACTGCCACCCAAAACGTTCCGGCTGGATTATACGCAACGGCGCTGCAATAACTGGAAAACAACGAAGTGCTACCAACCACGGCGCGCCACAATTTGCCATCTACGGAATATGCCATAGTGTTGCCGCCTTGGCCCGTTGAAACAAACAACTTATTTGCGCCAGAATATGACACTGACAGCCCTTGTGTCGTAAAAACACTAGACGCCGACGCGGTTGCCGTCCAATTCATTCCATTATATGAATACGCAAATGAATTGGTTCCGGAACCGACTGCGACCCACATGTTGTTTCCAAACACCACGCCATTACACGCCGAGGTGAATACATTTTGAATGCGCGTCCACGCCAAGCCGTCGTATGAATATGCCAGCGTAAAGCCGCTGCTGTCACTGCCGCCCGCAACCCACAGCCCATTTCCATACGCAACCGCATTTCCTTGCGTGCCAAATACGCTGGTTCCGGTAATGCCGCGCCAATTCCGTCCGTCGCTGGAATACGCCAGTGAATTCGTGCCCGTTCCCGTCGCAATCCACACCCCTCTGCCAGCGGGCGCCGTCACGCTTTGCGACCAATTTGCGCCGTCTTGGGAATACACCAGTGGCGTGGCCCCGGTGCCGCCCGCAATAAACCGGTTCGCAAATCCATCCACAATTACGGTGTTTCCAGCCGGGATGCTAGGATAATCGGCCGGCAACACCGCGATGAATGTACCGCCGGTGGAGAATGTAGTGTTTCCAACCCCGGTCCACGCAATGCCGTCCAATGAATACGCCAGCGTATGGCTTCCGCCACTGCCGCACGCCACAAACCGCGCATTGGATATATCCCACACAACGCTGTTTCCGGTTGTGAAAAAGTTGGTTGCGCTGTTTGCCACCGCCGTCCAAGACGCACCGCTTGACGTGCTGGAATACGCAATAGACACTGTTCCGCCGCCGCCCACAGCGACCCACCGTCCCAAAGTGGGCGACCACGCCGCGCCGTTACAACCCGACGAAAATATAGTGCTGGTATTTCCGCCGCCACTCGTATTGGTTGATGCCGTCCACGAAACACCGCCATTGGATGACCACGCCAATTTATTTGTTGTGGAATTGCCACCCGCAACCATATGCGTGCCGTTCCACGCCAGCACATTTATGTTGTGATTGCTGTTAAAAACACTGGCAATGCTTGCGCTGGATGTCCAAGATGTGCCGGATGCGTCGCTGGAATATAGTATCACCCCCGCGTTTGACCCATTTTTGCCGCCAACAACCCAGCGATTGTAAGCACCGTCCAACCAAACCGCCGATTGTGCGCCATTTGCGCCACTCAATAATCCGGTGGCAACCAGGTTCGGGGTCCAATTAAAGCCGTCGTCGGATAACGCAACACTGTAAGCCCCCATTCCCACCGCAATGTAATTGGTGTACGCCGCAACCGCGGTGTTTGAATTGGCAATGATGTTATAGCACCCGCCGCCATTAAACACAACGCCGCTGCCGGAAACATCCTGCCACCGGATGCCGTCATGCGAAAAAGAAATCGCATTGTTGGATGCGACGTCGCCGCCAATCAACCACATTCGTCCCGTCCAATGCAGCGTGCGGGGTGCGCCAGATATGTTTAATCCAATGGCGGCCGATAATCCACGGCCCACCCACGAAACGCCATCGTCGGAGTATGCGACATTATTGGCTGTTCCCGACCCCACTGCCATAAACCGCCGGATTGGTGTAAAAACATTTGTTCCGCATCCCGTCCAATTAATACCTTCGCGAGAATACGCCAGCGTATTTCCGCCACACCCGGTCGCAACCCACGTGCAATTTGATTTATTCCACGCAATCCCGCGGCCGTATGTGGTAAACGTGGTTTTACCTAACCCAATCCACGTGTCCCCATCAGCAGACCACGCCAGCGTGTTTGTTGCTCCGCGTCCGGTTGCTACATACCGTGCGCTACACCATACTAATCCATACGCGTATGTAGAAAATAGATTGGACCCCGGTATAATGTTCCAATTCAAACCATCGCTGGAATACGCCATGGAATAAGTGAGGCCGCTACCGCCGGCAATCCATTTTTTACCATTCCACATAACACAATTGCCGCCACCGCTAATGTCGCTGTTTTCACTAGACGCAATATCATACGAAAACACGCTTCCGCCACCCACGCCGCCAATGCCGGTTCCGACCCAGTTGATGCCGTCCTGTGAATACGCGGTTGTGTATTTTGTGCCACGCCCTACCGCCACAAAATACTTGCCGTTCCATTTCACGCAGCGGCCTTCCACCGAAAAGATGGTTTTGCCGCTTACGCCATACCAATTCAAGCCGCCGTCGTCGGAATACGCAATAGAATGCGTGGTTCCGTGTCCAACTGCCACCCATACCGACCCGTTCCACGCAACGCTATTTGCGCCGCCACTTCCGCCAATTCCCGCACTCACGCCATTGGACACATCCACCGGGTCTGAAAACAAGGCGTTGTTTATCGCGCCAGGGCACACATTCCACGTAGCGCCGTCGTCGTCGGAATACATTAACCGCCCACTTGGCACGGCGGTGCTTGACCCAAATGCGCCGCCCGCCGCAATAATACGATTTGCCGGAAACACGATTTTATTCACAAAGGTATTGACATTTACGGGCACGCTTCCCACAGACAGCATGTTGGCGGCAGCAAGCCGAAATGTTGGGCTGGTTCCTGTGCCAAGTAAGCCCAAGCCATACCAGTTGAACCCGTCATATGAATACGCCGCATTATTCACCGTGTTTCCGCCGGTGGCATACCATACGCCATTCACGTATTGAATGGCGTGTCCGCTGTCCGGGAATATGCTTTTACCCAGTCCAATCCACGCCTTGCCGTCGTAGGAATACGCAAGCGTATTGGCTGACCCCGCGCCTACCGCAACCCACATATTGTTATAGAATTTTACATCATTGCATTGCGTTGAAAACACGCCGTTTCCGAGTCCGTTCCACGTAACCCCGTTGTTGTTGGACCAGGCCAACGAATTTGCTTGTCCGGTGGTTCCGTCTCCTCCTGCCACCCAAATGCCGTTGGCAAATGCGATTGTATAACCGCCGCCGGACCCGATTGACCCCGACGCCCCGGTGCTATATCCCGTCCAAGAAACTCCGTCAGCAGAATACGCAATTGACGACCCGCCATACCCACTTATCATAAACACGCCATTCGCATATACAATGCTACCAGTAGCCCACCACGTAAATATATTTACACCGTTCCAAGTGCGCGCGTCATATGAATACGCCAAGTCAAATCCGGCAACGTCGCTGCTGCGTCCAAGAATGACCCAGGTGGGCTGGCTGTTTATCACGCCGTACGCAACCGTGGATGCCCCGCCTTTAATTTCGGTTATACCACAGCCGTACCATATAATGCCGTCCGTGGAAGACGCAATGGTGTTCAATGAATCGCCGGGATTGCTAGCACTCACGCCACCGCCCGCCACCCATATTCCGCCGGCATACCCCACATAATTACACTGACTGGAAAACACCGGTTTTCCTAAGCCCACCCACACCTTGCCGTCATAGGAATACATCATATTGTGATACAGCCCGGTTCCGCCAGCCACCCACAAGCCGGCATTGTATCCAATACTCAGCACGGAATCCAATATGCCCGAGCACACGAGTTGCCACACCGGAGCCGCGGTGTTGCTGTTGCTATAATACACATTTCCAGAGCCGTCCGTGCCAAGCAATATGTTTGTCGGCATATTTGCCAGGGTATTCACGCCCAAGCCATACACTTGTGCTCCGCCAATACTCACGCCGCTCATTTTGGTGCTTACGTTGCTGGTTTTTAAATACGACGTCTCGGTATAAAGAATGCTGGCCTTCTTTTGTAAGTAGCGCCCCGTTATGGGCGAGCTGTCCATATTCAAAATCTGCGTGTTGGGCACGAATTTTACGACGCCGCCGCTGCCGCTGCCGCCACCACCCGCCCCTCCAATCCGCAAATTTCCCGTGCAATAAAAATCGCCATTTACTTCCAATGTATATCCCGGGTTGCCGGTTCCGACACCCACGCGATTATTGATGGAATCTACATACAGCGTTGCGCTGTTCACGCCTTGGCGGTCAATCAACACATTCCCGTTGGATAAAAATTCCATCGCGTTGCTTGCCGCCGTGGTGGAACCGTTGTATCTCACCAATTTCAGTGTGTTGTTCGCATCCAGCACCAGTTTATAGCCGGTGTCAATTTGCGACTGCTGCGAAATGGACGCTCCCAGGACGCTGCTACTTCCCACGGCTAAAATGGGGTCAGTCACACTCCCCGACCCCAAAAAAGTGCGCGCGGTGGAGGTGGCGCTGCTATTTGTCAGCATCAGCGGCGTGCGCATTGTCGTTGCCGATATATCCGTAATCGCCAGCGTGCTGGTGAGGCTGTTGAATGAGAAAGTGCTGGACCCGGCAAACCCGTTGGTAGCGCTCATATACTGCACCATTCCAGGACTGCCGTTTGCGCCGGGACCGGTGGGACCAGTCACACCCGTTGGACCCGCCAAACCACGGGACCCGGTGGGACCGGTTGCGCCCACAGGCCCGGCTGGGCCCGCTGACCCCGTGCTGCCTTGTATTCCAATACCGGCTGGACCCGTATTTCCGGTTGGACCGGCTAAACCTTGCTCACCTTTTGCGCCCACTTGTCCAAAGGTGGTCTGTAAATATGAATACGTGGAGTTTGTGCTGAAATTGGTTTGATAATACAGCCGGGCAGAGGCGGCGGTGCTGTTCACCAACGTGTTCACTAAGAACACCTGAATTTGTAAATACACCACTTCGGTGTCACTGGTGGGGGTTAAATCCACGAAATCCACGTCAAACGGCACCGCGTATCGCATTACGCTGGTGCTGGTGATATACGTTCCCTTCACCTCGCTGGACAAACCGATTTGTTTAATGTGCGACGGTAAATATGTGCTGCGTGGCGGGAAATAAGTGGGGTCCGCCAAATTCCCCGACGACTCCTGTATCACGGAGTTTGGTTGCGGCTGGTCATTTGTTCCGCGGATAACGTACGCGGCACACCGAATACCCAGCTGATTCACATCCGTCACATTAATGGCCGACGCAAAAATGTTCAGCGTCCAAGTCCCGGAAGGAATGGTTTGAAGCGACGATAATTCCGTGGTTTTGTTCCAAAACAAGTTGGCTGGAATGGTGCGGAGACTGTTACCGAATGTGGCAGACACGGTGTATATTCCGGTCACATACTGTCCATAATTATTGGGCGTGGTATTCAGCGTAAATGAATCTATGATGGAGTTGTCTGTCAAACTTTTGCCTTTGGAGTTCAGCCACAGCACAATGCCACTAGACCCTTGATACCCTTGCGAGCCTTGAAGGCCGGTTGCGCCTTGCAACCCGCGCGGCCCTTGCGCACCGGTGTCTCCTTGTGGCCCGGCAGGACCGGCAACACCGGTTGGCCCGGGAACACCCGCCGGCCCGGTAAATCCGGTATTATCACCGGGAATACCCTGGGGACCGGCAGGACCGACTGACCCGGGCGGACCCGTGGGCCCGGCTGGACCCAGCGCGCCATTGTCACCCTTTGGACCGGGCGGACCTACCGGACCGGTTGACCCCGCCGACGTTCCTCCGCCACCGCCACCCGAGGAATGTGTGTCCACATAATACTTGGTTGCGACATCTTGCGGACGAATTGGATCCGCTACATTTATAATTCTATTGATGGGGCCGGCATCGCTGCCTGACATATCTATATCTCCATTTACATACACCACTGATGGGTTGGTTCCTATACGGTTCGTAAAAGTGGTTCCACCCGCCGTCGCATCGGTCGTTCTAACAAAGTTATATTGCGACGACCGTGAATAAGACCCGACTTTCTTCCAAGAGTCAGACATATGATTTCTGCTTCTTATTGAGTGGTACTCCCTATAATATGCTATAATATTCTTATTTTTACATCACTACTTATGGAAATACTGGAAATACAGACATACATACGGAATAAAGAAATACAAAATAAAAACATCTCTCTGTAAAGTAGTATCAAAGCCAATGCCTCATCCATTTATTTATTCAAAAATCGTTAAACACTTGCCTCCGATTATTTTTACTACAATTGACACCACCCCACCCCCAATGAAACTGTCAAACAACAAAAATAAACACCAATATCTGGATAGCGCATATGACAAAGACTTTATAGATTCTTATTTTTAAGGGCGCATGGAGGTATATTTCGTGTGGAGGTGTGTTTAGCATTGCCATAAATATATACCATATATATAACCGTAATGCTTACTGATATCATTGCGCTTTCTGTCATTGTATTGGCACTTGATTCCGTGTTTTTATACACCATTCGCGATTATTTCAAGGACCAAATCGCCATTGTTCAAAAATCACCCATGCGTTTGGATATGCCGGGGGCAATATTGTGCTATGTCCTCATTATCGCCGGTATCTATTATTTCATTGCCCGCCACATATCCGCATCTTCACAAATCCGCGAACACGCCCAAACCGCATTTATTTTAGGCGTTTTCGTATATGGTGTGTATGAATTAACATCCAAGGCGTTGCTGCGAAATTGGAAATGGACCACCGTGGCTATGGACACAATATGGGGTGGCACAATGTTTGCTTTAAGCGCATTTGCGTATCATTATTACAAGAAAATGGCGTATAAATTGAAGTGGTAAATCAATTTGAATAGAAAATATATAATTCAAATAACATGGGTTGTCAGGAACACGATTTCTGTCAATATTTTGAATTATATATTTTAGAATTAATCATAACACATTTGTGTAATAAAACGGTGGAAGGATGCGTGTGTTCAGATTGTGGGAAAATATACAAGTATTCACATAAATGTAGCGCTGAGTTTACAACAACACCAACAACAACAACGGACACAAACAAAACAAGTTCCAGCACAATTGAACAACTATTAAAACAAAACCAAGACTTAATAGAATTGGTTAAGCGACAGCAAGCAACCATTGAAGCGCTGCTGTTTCCATCGCATTTACTACAACCGCAATTAAAAATGATAGCATAAAAAACAATATAGACAATATATTTTTATTTGAAATAAACCATACATGCCGTATAAATGCCGGGGTTGTTCAAAAGAATACAAAACTAAAACGCCATTTATAAAGCACGAAAAAGAATGCAATACAAATGTTAAACTATCAAACGCCATATCTATGTCGCACTATAAAAAATACACAGACGAGTTGGAATATATGGAAAAAGACCGATTACAGAGAATGGCCGCATTAAAACAACTGCAAAAACAAAATGACGAACGGAATCTTCGTCATAAATCACAGACACAGACACCAACAGCCGGGGCTCTGGATGTAGAAGCAGCGATTGGAGAAATCATTCAAACGCAACCGCAAACACAAACACAAAACGAGGTGCAACTTACCGACATAAAAGACGCCGAGAATTACGCCAACCAATTTGCCACGCCAGGAACGCGCTATACGCTAGCACAATCCACCAATATGGCGGGGCCTCGTTTTACAATTACTACATCTACTACCTCTGTTTCGCCCGGACAACAAAACATCAATATGAAAATAACGCCCACGCTGTGTCATGTCCTCCAATCAGCCGACAATGCTCATGCCGAGGCCGATGCCGATGCCGATGATAACGCAGTTGGCGATGCCTACCCTTATCCCGGTAATACCCGCGGAACACAGACATCACTGCACGACATACCCCGACAGCCATATGACCCAAACAATCGCCCCGTGCTATCAAAAGAAGGCATCGTCTTGGAAAAAGACTGGGAAAAACACTTAGCAAACATTGGCGAAGAAGATGCCGACGGCGTTATCACCTTTGAAAAAATGACGCTGTTGGTCCTGGCGCTCATTGAAAAAAACAAAGAACTTCAAGCCGATAACGACGCAATGAAGTTAGAAATGGTGAAATTTGAAATCATTAAAAAGGCGTTGATTGGCACGCTAGGAAGTAAATAACGCGCAAAAAATTGATATGTATTTGCGGTTGTTATAGGTGGCAATAAAACCCAACAATCAATTTCAAAACAATGGAAACCGGACACACATACATGTTTATAATAAGGTACAAGGGCACCACCCAAGAATCTCACGATGAATTTAAAAGGACGGCACAGGAAAAAGACGAGTATCATACTCCATGTCTCGTTATAAAAGAATATATTACAAAATTCAAAGCAACTTATGTTGATACGGTGAATGACACAATTCATCTCATAAAATATGAATTGATTGAAACGGGTTCAACTGTAAAACGCACCGAAGAGCCGCACACGATTGTGTGTTTTCCAACGTGCTGGATTACGGAATATGAACACATTCCGTCCATTCCTTACGACCACGACGTGGATAAAATAATCAATCACAGAAAATGAGAACAGTGCGCCCCAGTCCCCCCCTCCCCCATACTTTGTAAAAAACCACATAAACACCCTTTTTTATTCATAATTAGAAACAACAGAAACAAGAATTATGAATAACAACGAATTTTATGATTTGGATGACATCACACAAGCCCACATCATTGAACTCGGGTTATACGCGTATTGTAAAAACAAAGAATTTATAGAAACACACGAAAAACCAAAAACAAACGGCTATGATAGCGTTAATCATAATGATAATGATAAAAAGAAACATATAAAACAAGCCCAGGTCCAAGCCCAAGCACAAGCCCAGGTCCAAGCCCAAGCACAAGCCCAGGTCCAAGCCCAGGCCCAGGCCCAAGAAAAACAACTTGTAGAACAAATGAAAGCAAATGAATATTTGCGTCAAGAATTAGAAAAAGAACGACGGCGGTGCGATGTCATATTGGACCACATTCAGACAGATACAGAACGGCAAATTAAATACCGCACCGAAGAACTACAAAAACAAATCACCGAACTCACGGCCAAAAACCAGTGGTATTACAAATTATACGAGGATAAATCAAAAGGCAAGCACTATGAAGAGGCGCTGTATCCCAAACTCCTTGACTACAATGACACGCATTGTAATTCAGTGTGGACCATCACCCACGTCGGCTCCGTGTTAAGTGAAAAAACAGATTTTCATTTCCGTCATAAAGACATTGGCTACACCGTTTTATTGGACACGAAAAACAACCTCCCCACCAACCCGGTCGCATCCACCGCGGAATTTGAGAGAGATGTGTGCCGAAATGAGACCGGCGCAATTGGCGGCATTATGCTAGCCAACGGCAATATTTGCAACAAAAAACGCTTTGAAATCAACAAATTAAAAGACAAGTATTTGGTGTATGTCTCTGGGTTTGACCGGGACAACGTGTCGTATGTGTTTTCACTCCTGGATATGATTTGCGAATTTTATCAACAACGGAATGGGGCAACTTTTAATAAGGAGGCATTGCGCACAATGCTGGTGAGTGCGTATAAACGAGAATGCGCCGCATTGGACGCAAATGACCGTGCACGCAAAACCATACAGAAAACCATTTCCACCATTGTGGACGATTATCGCACGCATTTTGAGGGCGAAGACATTGAATTTGCCGCAAAAACGGATGAAGTCGCAACCAGTTCGGTTCGTGTAAAAGAAAAGACGGCACAAGATATGTCGGTTGATTTTGAAGAATTGGAAGCGGGGCGAAAGGTGGTTGGAGCACGAAGTAAATATTACCTGCAAACCGATGGCGTCATTCAATATTTCAAAAATAACTACGCCAGAAATCAGAAATTAACAAAAATAAAGGAAAGTCCCGAATTGATAATTGACATGTCTTAACCAAATAAAAAAATCAAAATAGTATAAATGTATTCCAATGTATAATAAATATAAGTTAGTATTCATTATATGAGCCAACATAACCATCATCACGAACACAGTCATAACGAACCCGACGACGCATCGCCGCTAACCGAAGTAAACCAAGAAGTAAACCCTGTTAAAAAAAAGGAAATCCCCGCAATTAAAGGTTTCGCGGAATACATTTGGTTAGATTCTGAAAATAATGTGCGGTCTCAACTCACAACAGTAAGCATAAAAGGTGATTTGTCAAATCATCATGTTGATGGAGCGTCGCCGTATGTAAAAGACCATACAAAGTATCCGTTATTAGAAGTGAATGGCGTTTTATGCGGGCAAGCATTAATTGATGACCCAATGATTGTATTGAAACCGGCATACATTGCCCCTAATATATTGTATCAATCATTTCCGTACATCTTTTCCGTAGCAGTTGTGTGTGATGTGTATACCGTTTCAAAAGACACCGGTATTCTTATTCCACATTGCAATAATTATCGCCATTCTGCTACTGCTATTTTTAATGAACAAGAAAACGTTTCTATGGAACCGCTGATTGGCATAACCCAAGAGTATTACATTCTAGGTGAGCCGTCATACAACGGCAACGGCAATAACAATAACTACAACAATAACAATCATACACACCCTCCTGCTATAAGAAGTCCAATTGATTATAAAAATGCGTATTGCTATCCCGGGTCATTTCACAAAAATATTATTGAAAAACATTATCGTATTTGCTCCATTACCGGAATAGACATGGGTTCAACCTATCAGTGTGAAACAACCAGTCAATTCGCGTTTCAAATCAATGCCGGCACACCAGTGCTAGTGGCGGACCATCTATTACTGGCGCGTTTTATTTTGCATAAAATTGCGGCAGATGCCGGCGTTCAAATTTCATACCATCCACAGTTGTATTCCAAAGAACACGGTTCCGGATGTCGTTTTCGTTTTTCAACCAAAGAAATGCGTGAGCCGCCCTTAGGCCACAATGCGGTATTGAGTGCGATGAACCGCCTATACAAAACACATTCACTGGATATAAAATCATTTGGAAAACATAACGAACTCCGTTTAACCGGCAACCGGAATTCTTCCAACTACAATTGTTTTACATGGGGTGGCGAAGTAAATTCTTCTGTTTACATTAGCAAGACAATTATGGCAGACAAATGCGGTGAATTTGAAGATAAAAGACCTGCGGCAAATTGTGACCCGTATTGTGTCATTTCCAAAATATTTGTCAGTCAAAAAGCATAAAACAAATAGCAACCCATCAATAAACAGCATAAAAAGATTGTCATAACATTTTTAATAATAATTTAAATAATAAAACAGCATGACAACTGTTCGCGTGATTGCCGAATACATTTGGATTGATGGCGTAAATTTAACCCGTTCCAAAACCCGTGTATTTCCGGCCGGGCAAATCCAGGCATTTGGCGTACACCACGCCGATTATTACCCCGACTGGGATTACGACGGCAGTTCCACCGGACAGCATCGCGACAACGACACCGAAGTTGTGTTAAAACCCAAGTACGTGTGTTCCAATCCGTTGTTTACCGCCGGAAATATAGACTGCGTTTCTGTGCTGGTTTTATGCGACACTTATTTATCTGACGCAACCACGCCACACACCACAAACAACCGGTTTTTGACGGAATGCACCTTCCGGAATTCACAAAACGACGCCCCGTGGTTTGGATTTGAGCAGGAGTACTTTATAATGGATTATACAAGCCATTCGTCTTCCTCTTCATCTACGCCCGCCGGTCCAACCGTTCAAACCCGTAATTACGCGTACGACAACGCGTATTGCTGTCCATCCGCCATCCATCGTGAAATTGCGGAGGAGCATATGTCGGCGTGTCTCTGTGCCGGGCTTAGAATTGGCGGGATTAACGCGGAAGTCGCACCCGGACAATGGGAATTTCAAATTGGACCAATCGGTGGCTTGGAAGGCAGCGACCAGTTGTGGATTGCCCGCTATTTACTGGACCGCATCGCCGCGAAATATAACAAAGTCATTTGTTACCACCCCAAGCCATACGCCAATCATAATGGGTCGGGATGCCACGTGAATTTTTCTACACGCGCAATGCGTGAAACGGCACAAGCGCAGGGGGTAAACACCATATTAAACACGATTCATACCCTGGCAAAAACCCATTCGGCGGACATTTGTCTTTATGGAACACACAACGAACTGCGCATGACGGGGAAACACGAAACCTCAAAATACGACACCTTTTCGTGGGGTATTGGAACGCGCAACACGTCAATCCGCGTTGGAAATAAGACGCATCGGGAGGGGGGCGGATATTTTGAAGACCGTCGCCCTGCCTCCAACTGCGACCCGTATGTTGTGGTGAATGTGCTGTATCAGGCAGCGGCCGACACGAAACCCGATGTCCAAGAATAAGAAATCAGCATAAAGACTTGCGCATTATATATTTAACATAATTTACAATATTAACAAAAAAGATGCCCATTTGCTACACGAATAAAGTATGCGGACTACGAACTGGATATTATGATGAAAACCAAGACAATAAATTCATCATACTATACGAACATTTATTTGACAATCACGACGGCTTTACATATGAAGAAAAGGAATACACCCAAGACTTGTTTGCGTGCCTCAATCCACGCAATTACGATTATTATGTCTTCTATATGTTGAAGACGTATACAGACACGCTCAATACCGAAAATGACGAAACAATGTGGGTGCAAGTATCACTCGCGGATTTCAAGAATTTTATTTTTTCCAAACAAGGCGATGACATTGGTTGAGGCATCATTAGACCAATGAAATGAATCTTTCAAACTTACACTTTTTTCGGTCGCATAAAAAAATTGAACCCAACCCAGATTTTACAAGTACATTCAATAAGTAATATGGAAGAGCATAACCAATCAATCAATAAGTTCTATCTTAAAAAAACGTCATCGTCATCAGTTTCAGCACCAAAAATTGACGCTAAAACTGATGTAGCTATTGAACAACCAAAAAAGTTAGAGATGTCTTCTCAGGAATACAATACCACTATTGCGGATATTAAGATTGTTGCGAAATCTATTAGTATAAAAAAGGATGGGTGCGACGGTCGTATTGATAGTGCGATGAAGGAAGCACCATTCTTGAATGAAATGAAGCATATTCTTCTGCAGAAACATCCAGATTGGGATATAGTAATATCTCCTCCTCGTTCATCTTGTGATATTATGATAAATTCTATCAGAATCAACCTAAAACTCACAGATTGTAAATCATCTGACAATAGTGTAACTAAACCATCTATATATTACAGCATTACCGGACTTACAACCTACCCATATTCTTCTAACTGGAATGAATTTCTTGATAGGCTTTGTCATGCAAAAACTACAAACCAGATTAAGAAACAGAGATATAAGCCTACGGAATATCATTACCTTGTAAAAAATAAACTTACAGGAGATGTTCTATTAAAGCCCATCTTTGATATTCATACCTATGTAAGTAATGCGAGTAATGACCTACAGATTAACTGGAAAAAAGAATTCGCACATTCCGAATATCATATAGAAGACGAAGATGCGGATTATATGAATAAGGTTCAATCTCTGTTAATATGTATCCAGAAATCTGTCAAAGAAATGATTGAACGAACCAAACGATTTGCAGAAGCAGATATGTATTCACTACTTAATTAGGAATAATAGCAGTGCTGATTTGCTTATGACCTATCTTGAACCTTCCAGCATACATATAATCTTTTTGAAAGACCGGGGTATTTATGTATTGAATTATTTTTTGCATTTCACTTTCAATCATATTTGACTTTGGAACAAGACACAATAAAGACCCTCCAAAGTATTGAACTTTTCCTAAAAAGCCAACTTCTTTATTACGAGTCATATTTCTAATATAAATGCATGGCTTCCCCCAATACTTTTTAATACTTGAAACATTTCTTGGAGCACCCCATTCAAACCAGTTGCTTTCTGAGAACTTCTTAATCTTTCGTTCCAATAACTCAGCCTTGTGTGTCACAAGGTGTGAATCAATTTCAATGTTTTTCGTAGGAAATATTTCTGTAAAGATGTATTTTTCAACCCTATCTTTATCATTCAAAATATCAATATTGCCGAATGGAACACGATAAATTTCATCTCGGCCAGATACGAGTCCTACATATACATTAAAGTGCGAATCAATAGAAGAACCGGATACTTCATTATCACTAAATGTGATAATACCTTTATTTACATTACAGAATACATCTTTACCATTTACATTCGTTTTCTTATTCATATAACCCTTTTCATACCGAAACACTACAACATCAATACTCGCATCTTCAAAAAGTTTTTCGTTGTGAGGAAACAAGAAGTCTGTAAAACTTCCATTTTTAGTCATTTTATCTATGATAGAAGAAGCACTTGTTAGTTTGATAAAGTCAGAAGGAACAATAAATATCAGTTCGCCGTCGTCGTCTAAGTATTCATAGCATAGTTCAATAAATTTGATGTAAAGATTACCATATTTTTGCTTTACATATGGCGGATTACCTACAACAGTCTTGAATTTGGTAGTGATTGTTTGTTGTGTAAAGTCAGCATAAATAGGGATTTGATACTGGTTAAATGTAATAACCGGTTTTACTTTTGCGTCAAGTTCATAACATATCATAGGGTAGTTCTCGTTATATTCTTTGAACTTCTTTAACAAATGACCTGCTCCAAACGAGGGTTCAAGAAGACGACATGATTTATGCTTTACCTTTTCAAATACAAACTGTTGTAAGTCTTCAGCAATAGTAAAGTATTGTCCTAAATCCTTCTTGTGTTTCATGTCAAATTCATTCACTGGTGTAGTCGTCATTGATGATTCATTTTGTGTTGGTTTTTGTGTCTCATTTTTAGTCAAAACATTCGTTTTCAAAAGAACCTCTTGAATTTTTTGTTCTACGATTTCTTCAATAGAAGTTTGCTTATTGCATGGATTAGCACGATTCTTATGAACCTCAAAGTGTGATTTCTGATTAAATACTTTCAAGCAGTTGTCGCATGCGTACTTTACCATTTCTCCTATATGGTATACTTAGAGTTTTTTTAAGCTTGTTTAACCATTCGGGTGAAAACCGGAGAATCAATTTTATAGCAGTAGCCTACCGGAATGAAATTTTAGTCGTGTCGTGTAACAAAAACAAAATAAAATAACAAAAACACGAAAAAAATATGGTGTCATTATTACGATAAAAATTTACAAAAAAATCAAAAAAATGACACATTTTTACTCATTTTCGTATTTTATGGTGCGAATTCCTCACTTTTTTTGTAAATATTTTCTGACTGGTTTGGTTTGAAAATATTTACAAAAAAACCAAAAGTGGTTGGACTTACAAAAAAATATTTTATGACACCAGTTATCATAAGGTATTTTATAACATTTTTGAGGCTTAAAAAACTCCTCCTCCTCACTTAGAGAGTTTATGGTTTTATGATTCAATACTCTTAGACACGTCAATTGTTTCAAGTAAATTTTTGATTGTTTTCTTACAATTTTCATTTATATCATCAAGTGGGTTTTTTATTTTATTTATAACACAGCATTTATGCTTATATAACACATTTAATACTTTCTTTTCTGTTATGTTCATTAAATCATATACTTCAACTACATTAACATTTCCTTTTGTTATAAGATTGTTTCCAGGAAGCAATTGTTTAACAGTATCCAACCCATTTTTTATTTTTTTACATTCATCTGTCGTAGAACCGTGTATCATATTTGAATAATTTAAAATAATCAATTCTGCACATTTTGAAAATATAATATTCAAAACATTTGTTAGTTTATCATTTACCCATATTCCATTTGAATAAAAACGCACATTCTTTCTCACATTATCACTGACATATATATTTTGGTTTTCAGGTATTTCGTTATTCATATATATTAATGTCAAGCATTTTGTTATGATGTTCGCACCACTATTTTCACACAATATTTTTTTTACATCACTTTGGTCAATAGAATCCAAATTTTCAGAACCAAATGACCTCAAATTATATGGAGGATTAACAATCATATTTGCATTTTTTACATGTATTGTATTATAATTATTCATACTTATAGTATTGCTTATGGTGTTTATTGTATTAACTGTATTATTCACATTGTATACAATTGTGTGAGGAGAATGATATTGGGCTTGTATTTGGTCATCAACTGATTGTGCAAATGTATCATTTCCATTTATTTTTATTTTACAGGTAAGCAAATGTCGTTCAAGCGAATCATCTCTTGAAAATGTCTTTTTACAAAAATAGCACATTACTGTTTTATAACATTTTGTTCCATTTGTTTCGTCTTCATCTACACATGAAGATTTCCGTTTTTGGGTATGATAAACCCAGTTTGCTTTCTTGTCAAATTCTTTATTACATTTTGAACATTGATATACAACCATTTTGATTTGATTTTGATTTTGATTTTAATGCGTATGTATGTTTATATATACACATTAAATATAAAAAATGCCTAAAAACGCTTAATTGTGGCCGAAAAAGGCTTAATTGTGGGAAATATTAAGCTCTCATTTAAATCCTCCCATATTATTAACAACATCAACTAATATATTATACGTTCCAGTTAGTCTCATATATGTAATTACCATATCCAATTTATATTTTAATAACAAATCTTTTACTTCTTTGTTTATTATTTCTTGAACATACAACGCATACTGCGTCTCACACGCATTTGATTCATCAAAGTCATAATATGGTTGTATTATTGGCAAATTATAATAAGTTAATTTCAATAAAACCAAATAAATTGTCTTTAAAAAGGTATGCATGTTAGTAAAAGCCACAAGAGAATTCGTTTCAGAAAGCAACAAATTTAATATAAAATCAATACGATGTATTTCTTTTGAACAATACACTAATTCATAATAATTTAAAATTACATAAAAACCATTTGTTCTAAGATGCTGTTTTATCAATTCACATATTGCACTTTTAAGTAATGGTTGGGTTTGTATCAATTTATGTATCTCTTTATACAATTCAACATCCAAGGCACGCACATAGTAGTTATTACTCAAATCTTTATTAATTTTAGAAATATCAATTGAAAGATAATCATTTATGCTTAGATTTTCCGGATAAAGAACCAGTGGACAACTTTGATTTTCCTCTCTTGATTCAGTTATCAATGTATGTACTAACTCCATATGTTTATCACTTGGTTTTTCTATTGTATCCACCATAGACTTTACAGAGTATATGCAGTTATTTAATTCAAGCGGTTCAGTATGCTTAGTATCAAAATTTATTTTGAATAAATCTTTGGGTATTTCACAATTGGTAATATGTTCGTTTAATTCATCAATACTATAAAATTGTAAAGAACAAAAACGACAACTGAGATATTCATATTGTTCTTGTTCTTGTTGTGTGATTGATTTTGTGGTAGTAATTGAAAGGTTGGAATCGTGTTGCGACATATTTTACTAAAATTATTATAACAGCAGCGGCGTTTGTGTTATTATTATACTTGAATATATATTTATATAATATTACACAGTTATACGATTATAAGTTCATAAGTTTATAAGTTACTTCACGATTTTGATGATATATAAAACGGCTTAAAAATCTCCACAATTTTATGGTGAAACGGCTTAATTGTGGAACTTTTTAAGCCGTCGTATTTTCAACACCCAAATCATAAATGCTGCGACACCCATAAAAACTCCATAAAATTGTGGAGAGCATAACCAATAAATTAAATTCAGACCATAAATGATAAGACATTCAAACAACCCCATAAACTTTTATGACGATAATTGAATTTTCCACAATTAAGCTTTTGTGTGTTAGTGTGTAAAAGTGTACGTTTGAAAGTATATTTTTTGGGAGAAAAAAAAGAGAAACAATCATTATTTTCTTTATTCAAAAAAACGGCTTAAAAATCTCCACAATTTTATGGTGAAACGGCTTAATTGTGGAACTTTTTAAGCCGTCGTGTTTTCAACACCCAAACCATAAATGCTGCGACACCCATAAAAACTCCATAAAATTGTGGAGAGCATAACCAATAAATTAAATTCAGACCATAAATGCTAAGACATTCAAACAACCCCATAAACTTTTATGACG
>JACCEE012196128.1_pt1 | contig 19225 bp, 13 predicted proteins | sample 7449931 | NCBI WGS metagenome assembly JACCEE01 (sample SAMN15323457, study PRJNA562643) | freshwater metagenome | isolation source: river surface water | place: USA:Blue River Watershed | collected 2017-08-19 | reverse complement strand
GATGGCACAGGGACAACTCCACCTACCGATACACCAACTGACAACGGCACCGGAACAACTGACAATACCGGCGGCACTACTACTGGTGAAAATACCGAAATTCCAACAGGCGAAACGAATGAAACTCCGACTGACAATATAGATAGTGCAACTTATGTTTTTAGCAAAGACTCAGTGAGCGACACGATCAACAACCTTAATAATGTCGACGCGACAACGAATTATAACACCTTAATACTCAAAGATTTATCTCAATCTGATGTGTCCATTACTATTGAAAATCGGGTTAATTTGCTGATCACGATTACTCAAACTAATGTAACGCTGAAGATTGAAAATGCTTTTGCTAAAGATGGTGCTGCAACAATCAATTCATTTGTCTTTAGTGATGGTACGATTCCCGCTGATAAATTACAAATTTTTGCTATAACTGATGTAGGCACTGCTTTATACGTCAATCAAGGTACTGACGGGGATGATAATTTAGACACTAGCTCAGATATCAGTGACAGCCAAGGATCAATTATTGGATTAGCCGGCAACGATACTTTACAAGGTGGCGCGGGTGATGATTTTCTCAGTGGCGGCTTGGGTAACGATAGCTATGTTGTTAAACTCGGATCAGGTAATGATTCAATTAGTGAAACCAATGAATCTGGAGCAAACATCGATGTATTAATTTTGAAGGGATTAACCTTAGCTGATGTCAGTTTCCAAAAAACCAATGATACCGATTTGACCATAGTGCTGAATGCAAGCGGTGAAACTGTACAAATTATTGGCGCGTTTAACACTGAGACAGCAATTGAAAGCTTTCAATTTGATGATAGCAGTTTAACCATGGCTGACGTTCAAACTTTGGTAGAACCGATTCTTGTGGTTGATCCACCAATTGAAGTTATTGATCCAATTGAAGATACAGTAAATGCGATCAGCGGTTCGGCTATTGATGAAACATTAATCGGCACTGATCAAGATGACGCAATTAGTGGTAATGCGGGCAACGACACTTTGGATGGTGGATTAGGTAATGATCAATTGAAGGGCGGCGTGGGTGATGATAGCTATATTTTCACTCAAGGTTCAGGCTATGATTCTATCGATGAAACAGATAGTTCAGGCGCAGGCGGCAATGATACGGTCATTTTAAAAGGTATCGCTCAAGCTGACGTTGATTTGGTAAAAAGCTATTCTGACCTGTACATTACTCTGAAAAATAGCGATGACTCCCTCAGTATTACTGGTGCTTTTGATAACGAAAACAATTTAGCGATTGAGTCTTTTGAATTCGCTGATGGAACTATTTTAAGTAATAGCGAAGTGAATGATTCAGCTACTGAAGTTTTGTATTCTGAGATTTACTACTCCACTGTTGATGGTGTGTTATATGATAAGGAAATTGCTGCCCCCTCGACCGTTAAACGCACACTCAACGGCACAGATGACAACGATTTATTACAAGGCACGACTGATAATGAAATTTTACTCGGTTTAGCCGGAAACGATACAATTAGAGGTGACGCGGGTGATGATCAACTGAGTGGTGGAGCCGGCGCTGATCGTTTACGCGGCGGTACTGGTGACGATCTGATCAACGGTGGCGAAGATAATGATGTACTGTTTAGCGGACAAGGTAATGATCAACTTGAGGGCTATTCAGGTAACGATACGTTGTTCGGTGGTGTAGGTGAAAATACCCTCAGCGGCGGCGAAGGACATGATTCGTTGTATGGTCGCAAAGGCGATGATTTACTGATTGGCAATGCTGGCGATGATGCCTTACGCGGCGGCGAAGGCGATGACGTATTGCTTGGCGGCGTGGGACGCGATTTCTTGCGGGGTGGTTACGGTGATGATACTTTTATATTGAATGATCTAAAACGCATTGATCGAATTGCAGATTTTACTTCAGGAAGCGATAAAATTCAGTTAGATCATAAAAATTTTGCCGCTTTAACCGTCGGGGAATTGAACGCAGACAATTTCAGCAGTGCAACGGATGTTGTTAATGGCATAACAGCAACTAACTATTTGATTTACAATACGACTACTGGCGGTTTGTATTACGACGCGGATGCGAATGGTGCTGATCCTGCAATTGAAATCGCGATCTTAGCTAAAGCTCCCGAATTAACGATTGCTGATTTAAGTATTATTTAATTCGTTTATTTTTCGTTAATGGCGTATTCATTGTGGATACGCCATTTTTTATTTAATCGGAATTAATTAATCGATTCCATTGAATTTGATACGCCAAATCTGCATTAATATCAATCAAATCTGCATTCAACCACAAATCGCCCACTGCGGCTAATTGATCGCCAATATAAATTAATGGAATTTGTGAACGTTGCCAATTGGGAATATTCGCTTCCTGAAATAATTTTTTTAAACTGTGTCTTCCTTGTCGCCCAAATAAACGGATTTTTTCCCCGCCTTTACGAAATTGTATCTGTACTATTTCTGATTGCCAATAAGATTTAGCAATGCCATAACGGCTCAATTGCAACTGTAATTGACTGCCATCACTTAGGCTTAATGATTCAAATGGATTATGCCAAATTAAAGGTTCAATTGATAATGAATTATCCACGCGCGGCAAACAATAAATTTTATCTTGATAACGACGAATTTCACATTGAGCTGTAATTAATACCGGATTTGCATCGGTTTTCGCAAAAATTAATTGCTGAAATAAATCACGCACTAAAGCCGTGCTTGGCATTCGTAAACCATGATAATTAAACCAATGTCGAATCACTAATTGCTGTTTAGGAGCAGATAAATATTGTAAATGTCGAATAGATAAAGTATGGTCTTCTATATTCAACACACTGGCTAATAAATTATCGCCCATTTCGGATAATAATTGTTGCGCATTGGCACAATGTTTTGCAGAACGAGAAACGGTTTTAGCGACACTTTGCCAACGATTTTTTAATACGGGGATAATTTGATGACGTAAAAAATTACGGTCAAATTCATCTTTTTGGTTAGTTGGGTCTTCTACCCATTTTAATTGTTGCTCAACCGCATATTCAATTAAGGCTGTTTTAGGAATAGTTAACAACGGTCTAAATAATTGCCCACGACCAAAAAGCGTAATCTCGGGCATTGCCGCTAATCCTTGAACTCCCGCGCCGCGAATTAATTGCAATAATACCGTTTCTAATTGATCATCTTGATGTTGCGCCACTAATAACAAATCATTTTCGGCTAATAAATTAGTCACCGATTGATAACGCGCAATTCGCGCTGCTTCCTCAGGACTTTGTCCACGTTCGGCTTTTGCATTAACCCGCAATAATTGAAATGCAACGCCTAATTGTCGCGCTTGAAATTCACAATGTTGCCCCCAACTTTCTGCTAAAGGTTGTAATCCATGATGCACATAAATTGCAATTATTTTTGGACGTAATTCAGAATATTGCGCACAACAATGTAATAATACATGTGAATCAACTCCTCCACTATATGCAATATATAATCGAGAAGCTTTTAATAGAAACTGAATTTTATCAGATAAAAAATTTAGCAGCATTTATTTTCTAAGGTAAATGAAATATAAAAAAAACCTATTAGGTTTTATATTACCCAATAGGTTTAAATAATTTCAATAATAACGTAATTGCTTTTTTACTAGATCATAAAACTGCTTGCTGCCAAAGGCGCAGTGACTCCAGTTAATTCAATACCGAATGCGGGATCAGAACCCGTGATTAATAAATTGCCGTCTGTTGTTACTGTTTGATCTAAATCAGCAAAAGTTAATTTAGCATCTACTAAACTAATTTTATCCAATTTGACTTGAAAATCTGTAACCATATCGTGGCTGATTGTATCCATCACAAAAACATCTTTGCCTATGCCGCCGGTTAAAACATCATCGCCTGCATTACCCGCTAACACATCGTTGCCCGCTGCACCGACTAGAATATCCTTGCCGTCGCCGCCGTATAGCGAATCATTACCTATACCGCCATACAATTTATCGTCGCCACTTAAACCGTCGATTTTATCGTTACCACCATAAGCTAAAATTTTATCAGCCATATCGCTGCCGGTAACGGAATCCGCTTTACCAAACACATCATTTTGAATTAAATTCAACAAGCCTTGTGGTTGTAAAGGGCTTCTAATTAAACTAATCGATTTAATAATATCCAAATTGAGATCAGAAATTGCTAAAGATTCAGTTCCAGTCGCACTGTAAACATCAATTCCGGTAATCGTACCTGCAATTTGAGTTACTGGAGAAGGTATAAATTTACCTGTAAAGGCAATTTTGCTCGCAGCATCAGAAAATATTAATGAAAGTCCATTAGATATATCTGGCTTTGGACTTGAAGCCCATGCTGATAATTTATACAGTAAATCAATTTTCAAAGGTTCATTTAAAACAACATTAGCCATTATTGACTCCAAAACATTTTTAAAAAAATCAGTGAATAAAATAATTACTTATCGGAATAATTATTTAGTCACAATATAGTACGACAAGTCATACCGTGTTTGATTGTAAAACTTATTTTTACCTTTAGCAAGTGATTAAATTTGCAATTTAGACACATCAGCAATTTGTAAAAATTGGTTAGCTAAAAAAGACAATAAAGCTAAACGACTAGCGCGTAAATTCTCGTCTTCACAATTGACCATTACTTGATCAAAAAAATCATCTACCGGTTGTTTTAATTGCGCGAGTAAAAATAAAGCGGCTTGATATTGTTGTGTCGCAATTAATGGTTCAATTTCAGCAGCTATTTGTTTGGCTATTGCTAATAAATTTTTTTCAGCATCCATAACTAATTCGCCAATCATTGCCGTTGAATGCAAATTACTTTTCTTTAATAAATTAGCAATTCGTTTATTAGCGGCGGCTAAACTTTTTGCTTCAGCTAAAGCTCTAAATTGTTTTACCGCGGTTAATCGCTGTACAAAATTAAATGGCTGCATAGCCTGAGTTTTTAAAATCGCATCAAATTCATCACTACCAAATCCTTGATCTAAACAATAGCCTTTTAATCGCTCAAAAATAAATTCTTGAATTAAAATGGCAGTGGTTTCTCGATTAAATGAATGTTGAAATTGCGATAAAGCCAATTCAATCAATTGGGTTAAATTAAGCGGTAATTCACACTCAATAATAATGCGTAAAATACCTAAAGTCGCACGACGTAATCCGTACGGGTCTTTATCGCCTGTAGGAATTAATCCAGCACTAAAAATTCCGCAAATCGTATCAAGTTTATCGGCAATTGCAACGGTTTGTCCAATTGCTGAATTGGGTAATATAGCACCCGCTTGTTTAGGAAAATAATGCTCTTCTAAAGCTAAAGCCACTTGTGGATTTTCGCCATCAGCTAACGCATAATAATGCCCCATGACTCCTTGTAAATTCGCAAATTCATTAACCATATGGGTTGTTAAATCCGTTTTAGCTAATAAAGCAGCACGACTGGCTAATTCGACATCAGCATTAATAATATTGGCGATACAAATCGCTAATTGTTGTACCCGATGAGTTTTATCCGCTAAAGTACCTAATTGTTGTTGAAATACAATCGTGGATAAAATCGGTAAACGATTCGCTAAAGATTGTTTTCGATCTTGATTCCAAAAAAATTCAGCATCCACTAAACGCGGTAAAATCACTCGTTGATTGCCTTGGCGAATAGATTCTGGATTTGAACTGTGTAAATTACTAAAAGTAATAAAATAAGGTAATAATTTGCCATTGTTTTGCATTACCGGAAAATATTTTTGATGACTTTGCATGGAAGTCATTAATACTTCTTTAGGTAATTGTAAAAATTTAGCATCGAATTCGCCGGTAATAACCATCGGTAATTCGCTTAATGCGCATACTTCATTAAGCAAATCTTCATCAAGATGAGGAATTCCATTTACCACAGCAGCCGCTTCAATCGCGGCTTGGCGAATCCGCTCTCGACGTTGTGCAAAATCCGCAATCACTTGGCCTTCAGAATGTAATTGTTGCGCATAATCCACAGCACTGTTAATTTCAATCGCATTTGGCGCATGAAATCGATGTCCAAAACTATAACGACCGGTTTTTAAACCTAAAATTTCGCCTTCAACTACTTGATTTGCATACAGTAATACTGCCCAATGCACTGGACGCACGAATTCCGTTGTGCCATTTCCCCACCGCATCCGTTTAGCAATCGGCAATGCTAGAATGCTTTGTTTAATAATTTCTATAATTAAATCAACGGTTTGCTGACCAGCTAACGTTTGTTTAAAAATTAACCACGCGCCTTTATCCGTTTGCAAAGTTTGTAATTGCTCAACCGTAGTGCCGCAACTTTTAGCAAATCCCATCGTCGCTTTGGTTGGTAACCCGTCTGCATCAAATGCCGCAGCTAAAGCAGGCCCACGTTTCTCAATGGTTTGAGACGACTGATAAGCGGCTAATTGTTGTATCCAAACCGCTAATCGACGCGGAGTCGCATACAATTGACAAGCTTGATAATTCAAGCCTGCGGCTTTTAAACCAGATTCAATATGTTGCCCCAAAGCGACACTTAAGCTTAATAAATTTTTCGGTGGCAACTCTTCTGAGCCTAATTCAAATAATAAATCATGTTGTGGAATCACTAAATATCCCCTTAATTACGGTTAAAAGATCAAAATTATCTGATTATGATAACAAAATTAAAAAATTTATAGGTTGATTTGATTAATCATATAACAAGCTTGATTTCCATAATCGGTTAATGATGCTGCGCAATTCTGCTTAGATTGACGATCAAAACCTAAGCGTTTCCAAAAAGCTTCAGTCGCATAAACGGACACTAAAGCTAAATAATTAATCTGTAATGAAATTGCTAATCCTTTTAAATAATTGATATATTTTTCAGTAGCATTAAAACCTCTAGCACTCGGCAAAATTGCCACATCATGTATATAAATACAATTCATTTCTGAAAATGATGGCGATAATAAATGATTTAATTTTGGAATTGAATACAATTGCCAAGGATGAGCTAATCCATAACCATAAAGTTGTTGATTAGCTGTCCATTTTAAACAAGCTTCAGGACAATAATTTATTTTTTCCGCAAATACTGAAATTTGCTCAAATAATTGTGGATGAATAATCTGTGCAATACGCATAACATTTGCTAAATCATTTTCGCTTAATGGCAACCAATTAAGGTCTAATGGGTAGGTTTCCATGCTTGAGGATATAAAATAAAAGTTTTTAGATGATTCACATCAAAATACTGATGCGCAGCTTGTTTTAATTGATTTTTATTGAGTTGCTGAATCCATTGTGGATAATTCAAAATATCATTTAAAGGCAATTGGTGAAATTCCGATTTGATAATAGTATCTAACCAAGTCGAATTTTCTTTTAAAGAGATTTCATATTGCCGCTGATCAATTTGTTTTAATTTTTGCAATTCTTCATCAGTTGCCAGTTTTGTTTGTAAATCATCCATAATTTTCTTTACCGATTGAATTAATGAATTGACTTGTTTCGGATCGCAACCTAAACTAATGGTGGTCACATATTCCATTTTCGGATAATGATTTAAACGAATACTGGATTGAGGCGAATAAACTTGCCCTTTTTGTTCGCGTAAAACATCGGTTAATCGTTGATTAAATAATTCATTTAAAGCATGAGCAATATACGCATTTTGACGATTATAAATCGCTGCGCCATTCATTTTTAATACGATATGACTTTTATTTTCTAATCCTTTATAAAAAGTTTGATGTAACCCTTGAATGGGATGATCATGAAATACATCTTTAAATTGTTCATGGGTATTTTTTGTGGCTAATGATCCTAAATATTGGGTTAATAAGGGTTTAAATTTTTCTATATCAATTGCTCCTACAAAAACAAACGTAAAATCACTAGGATCAGCAAATCGTTGTTGAAAAATTTGAAAAGCTTTATCTAATTCAATGGTTTTTAATCGATCCACCGTTACGGGTAAATAATGCAGATCATTTCCTGACATAATATAACGAATCGTTTCGCTAAATTCGGTATAAGGATTGCGTTTTGAATCATTAATACTTTGTTGCTTACGAATCATCCACGCATTAAAACTGTCTTGATCTTTTCGCGGCGCAGTAAAATATAAATGTAATAATTGCAAAAAAGTTTCTATATCTTTGGGTGAACTTGATCCATTAAATCCTTCACTAACATTATCAATATAAGGCGATAAGGTTAAATATTTACCGGTTAAAACTTTAGATAATCGAATAGCATTCAATTCACCTAATCCATTAGCATCAATAATATTTGTCGCATAATCAGTGGTTAAGGCTTCATTTTCTGCCATTAATGATTGTCCACCTTGACTAAAAGCTCCGAATAAAATTTCGCTATCATTAAAATGCGTGGGCTTAATTAAAACCCGAATTCCATTGGATAATTTCCATTCGGTAATATCTAATTGATCTACAAATTGACTGCTGCTAATATCGCCAGAATTTAAAGTTTTAGCAAATAAATGAGGGGGGGTTGTTTCCGCTTGATAAGGAGTTAAATCGGTATTTTTAATTTGTTGATAAGAGCTTAATAATTCCTTTTCTGTAGGTGGAATTAATCCATTCTTTTGCGCAGCAGTTACAGTTAAAAACCAATTCTGATCCGTAATTTGATTTTTTAATTGTTGATTAATCTCTTGAATAGACATTTTTTGTGCGAGTTGTTGATAATATTGATATTCGGTCGCAATTCCAGGAATCGCCTCTTGATCAATAAAATGACGAATATATTCATCGGCAAAACTGGCTGATTCTAATTTATCACGATTCGTATATTGATTTTCTAAAAAACTTAATTTATTTTGCACTGCACGTTGATATTCATTATCCGTAAATCCTTGTTGAATCGCGCGAAAAGCCTCGGTTAAACTTTCTTTATATCCATTTAAAAAATCTTCCGTTTTGGGAATACTGACTATCGAAAATAAATCGGTATTCGCTGCAAAATAATCATATTCAATCGCGCTATTTTGAAAAGGCGGATTAGGTTGCTGTAATCGATCGCTAATTCGTTCATTAAACATCGATGACCACATTTGATAAATAAATTGTTGCTGATAATTGGCAAATGAGCCTTGTGTAACATGCGGTTTTTTAAACCCTAAATGAGCAATCGTTGCGGTTTGTTCTGCATCAGTATAGATTGAAATTAATGGTTTTTCATTATTTTGAATAGCGATAGTTTTATCTTCTAATTGACGAGAATGTAACGGATTTTTTAGCGAATCAAATTGTTGATGAATTTCTTTTTCAATGGCATCAACATTAATATCTCCAACCACAATTACTGCCATTAATTCCGGACGATACCAATCTTGATAAAAACGTTTAATCGCTGCTGCTGGCGCGTGTTTAATAATCTCTGCATCACCAATCACATCATGCGTTTCTAATTTAGAACCATAATATAAAGCATGTCTATGCGCTTTACTGGCTCGCATTCCTGCACCTTGATTTAATCGCCATTCTTCTAAAATAACGCCGCGTTCTTTTTCAATTTCTTCAGTTTTAAAAGTCGCGGCACTCGCCCATTCGGAAATAATTTTTAATCCATTATGAATTAATTGCGGTTTATCCGTAGGAATAGGTAATTGATAAACCGTACGATCATCACTGGTATAAGCATTTAAATCTGCACCAAAACGCACGCCGATTTTTTCTAAATAATTCACTAATTCATTTTTGGGAAAATGCCGAGTGCCATTAAATAACATATGCTCAACAAAATGCGCAACGCCATTTTGATCTTGATCTTCATTAATAGCTCCGGCTTTAACTACTAAACGCAATTCCATTCGCTTTTCTGGTTTAGTATTTTTTTTAATGTAATAAGTTAAACCATTTTGCAATTTTCCATAACGAATACTCTGATCTATAGGAATAGTTTTTGCTAAATTGGCTTCGGTAAAAACGTTTTCTATTTCCGTAGCAGCTAGTGTATTATTAGAAGTAATAACCGCTGATAAAATTAAACTATATAATAAAAAGTAACGCATTATTTTTCTCCCATAAAAAAACCTGAGCAATATCGATTACTCAGGTTTTTAGTTTATCACTCAAATACAATTAATAAATCACTTGATGATGTTTTAATTGATCATAAATTTGATCAATTGAAAATTCATTTACATTAAAATGCCAATCTACTCCGGCTTCGGCATGAATTGCTAATGCAATTAATCCGGCATTTTTAATCACTGGAATTAATCGCGGATCAAAATTTTCTATTATTGTCGTAATATGTCCATGATCAAATAAACGACGTTCTAATTGATCAGCAATTGTGGCAGCATTTTCACCGGTTAATCCAATAATAGCGGCAATTTGATTAAATCGAGCGGCTCTTTCAATTGCAGTCACGGGTTTTGCGTCATATTCAGTTGTTAAACCGCTAATCATTCCTGCACCAACGGTCACATTTGTCAGTCGATCAATAATAATAAAAGAACCTGTGCCTTTACTGTGTTGATAAATATCAAAAACCACCGGCGCATTCACTGAAAGCGTACAATAACCAATTTCATTTAATTTTAATTCATTGGCATCATAATGTTCTAATGTATTTACATCAATTCGATGATGAATCATTGAAATAGAACCCGAAACACTACGAGAAGCTAATTTAATTAAATATTGTTTACTAGGCATCATGGATTTTTCAGCCATCCACACAATCGTAGCATTAAAATGATCTGCAACAATCGGTAAATCATTTCCAGAAATAATTAAATCACCACGACTAATATCAATCTCATCATTTAACGTCAAAGTTACTGCCATTGGAGGAAATGCCCGAGATAATTCACCGTCATATGTGACTATGGATTTAATCGTGCTTTTTTTGCCTGAAGGTAAAACGGTAATTTCATCACCTTGATGAAAAATACCAGCAGCAATTGTGCCACAAAAACCGCGAAAATCTAAATTCGGACGATTCACATATTGCACTGGAAATCGCGGAATCTCAAAATTATGATCGCTGGCAATTTCCACCGTTTCCAAAGTTTGCATCATGGTGTTTCCCAAATACCATGGCATATTAGCACTCGAATTGACAACATTATCTCCATCTAAAGCAGACATAGGAATAAAATGAATATCTGCAATATTTAATTTCGCCACAAATGCTAAATAAGCTTGTTTAATTTGCAAATAAACTTTTTCGCTATAATCGACTAAATCCATTTTATTAATTGCAACAATCACATGTTTAATGCCTAATAATGACGCAATAAAACTGTGACGTTTAGTTTGAGTTTGAACGCCATAACGCGCATCAATTAAAATCACTGCTAAATCACAAGTCGAAGCTCCGGTCGCCATATTGCGCGTATATTGTTCATGACCCGGGGTATCTGCAATAATAAATTTGCGTTGTGCTGTCGAAAAATAACGATAAGCAACGTCAATGGTAATTCCTTGTTCTCGTTCAGCTTGTAAGCCATCAACTAATAATGCCAAATCAATTTTACCTGCGCCGGTTGTGCCGGATTTCACGCTGTCTTTTTGTACAGCGGCTAATTGATCTTCGTAAATCATTTTTGAATCGTGTAATAAACGACCAATTAAAGTGCTTTTGCCATCATCGACATTACCGCAAGTTAAAAATCTCAACAATTCTTTACGTTCATGTTGAGCTAAATAAGCGTTAATATCGGTGGCGATTAAATCGGATTGGTGGGACATGGGTTTTCCTAATAATTTAAGAATAAATATTGATTAATAAGGGAAGACAAATTTAATTTGATTGCGATTTTAGCCAACGTTGATAAAGATTTTCTAATTTATCTAAATCTCCATCATTTGAATATAATTCAAGCTCGTTGCATTTAGCCGTTGCAAGATGAAATACGTCAAAGTTTCGTTTATCAACAATAGAACATTCGCCTTCTGCTCTTTCTAATTTAGCAAAACGAAATAAGTTGGATGATAATATTGCTGTATCATTGCCAATATCAAATTCTTCGATTTCATTGAGCAGAGCATTTAGAGCATTATGTCTTTCATTTTCAGAAAATGGAATCCCTCTTAGCACCTCATAACGAATTAAAGGACTAATAGCAAAAGCTACATTTTCATCACTCAATAATTTCGCTAGTTGATTGATTGCTTCGGGCGATTGATTGTCAAATGCAGCTATAATCAAATTAGTATCTAATAATATTTTTCGCTCCATTTATTTAAGCCTTCTCTTCCATTAAAAGATCAAGTAATTTCTTTTTTGTATTTTGTTGTTGTTTGGCAGACATTCGGTCACGCTTCATTTTATTTAAATCAAGATCAAAAGCCTCTTTTAAAACATCAATAAGAGCCGCTTTATTGGGTGCAATAATAGATGAAGATCGAACAACACCATCATCTTCACGGTTTAACCGATAGGCTTCACCTTCTTCAAGTTGAGTTAAAACAATAGATGAATGTGTAGTAATATAAAAAATCGTGTTGGGGAATAATTTTTTTAATAAAGGAATTATTTTAGCCTGCCATGAAAGATGTAAATGGCTTTCTATTTCATCTATTAAAACGATGCCCTTCACTTTTTGTAAATTTTGCTCATTGGTAAAATTTCCATAGCCTGCAATAATAGATTGGATTATTTTTAAAATGGATGCAAACCCTGTGCTTAATTGTGATAACTGTCTTTTATTGCCATTAATTTTTAAAGAAACTCTATTATCGCCACTGATTTCAAGAAACTCGGCATCAATTCGTGTATCTATTTCATGCAAGAGTTTTAAAACTGATTGTAATTCTACAACACGATTATCTTCTTGTTTTTGATAACTATTTGAAGATTGCGCGCGAATAATAAACCATTGTTCAATATTATTTTCCATATTCAAATTAGAAAAATTATTTTTCATTCCTTCAAATAAAGATTGAATATAATTATTTCTTCTTTCTGAAAAAATACCAATTGGTTGAACAAGCTGCTGTTGATGTTTTATGAATCCTCTGTTTTGTGATGCCATATAAACAACGGGCAGGGTATGAATAGAAACTCCTTTGAAAACTGTACTAACATGAAAGACGGGTGTATTGAGAACATATTCTACATCATTTATATGCGCTGAATTGAAAACAAATAAGTCGTCAGTATAGTATACTTGATGTATTCCTTTACATGCTTCATGTGAACTTAAAAGAATTTGAAATAGCGATTCTAATAGTTTAGTTTTTCCAACGCCATTTTCGGCAATAAAGGTATAAACTTTTTTATCAGGCGTAAGATTTAATTCTATTGTCCCAACACCTCTCACGCCTTCTAGTAACACTTTTGAAAACAACATAATTATTCCACTTAATTAAAACTATCAATCACGATCTGCCAAACACCTAAGTATTAGGTAAAAAATCAAAATCCAATTTTTCAAAACGTTTGACTCTCAATAAAAACTGTATTGTATTTTTTTGAAAAAACAAAATCACAAAAACCGGCTAACCCTAATTTTTTATCGACATTAAATGGATAACCGGAAAAGAAAGTGAATTTTTTGGGATTATTAACGCGAATTTCTGTTAAGATTTTTTCATTACAGCAGAAATTAAAAATACCCTTCGCGTTTTTTCTGTTCCATTGAACCGGCTTGATCATGGTCAATTAAACGTCCTTGCCGTTCAGAAGTGGTGGTTAATAACATTTCTTGAATAATTTCTGGCAAAGTTGTTGCGTTCGATTCCACCGCTCCGGTTAATGGATAACAGCCCAAAGTACGGAAACGAACTTTTCGCATTTCTACTTTATCTTCCGCTGTTAAAGGCATTCTTTCATCATCAACCATAATTAACATGCCATCACGATTAACCACTGGACGCTCTTTAGCAAAATATAATGGGACAATCGGAATATTCTCTAAATGAATATATTGCCAAATATCTAATTCCGTCCAATTCGATAAAGGAAATACGCGAATACTTTCGCCTTTATCAATTTTACCATTATAAATATTCCATAATTCCGGACGTTGATTTTTAGGATCCCAACGGTGATTTTTATCTCGAAATGAATAAACTCGTTCTTTAGCGCGCGATTTTTCTTCATCACGCCGCGCACCACCAAATGCAGCATCAAATTGATATTTATCTAAAGCTTGTTTTAACGCATCGGTTTTCATTACATCGGTATGTTTTTTACTGCCGTGAGTAAACGGGCCAATTCCCTGTTCAACCCCATCTTGATTAATATAAACAATTAAATTCCAGCCTAATTCTTTAATCATTCGATCACGAAATTCAATCATTTCTCTAAATTTCCAAGTGGTATCCACGTGCAACAAAGGAAAAGGTGGTTTTCCGGGATAAAAGGCTTTTATTGTTAAATGCAACATCACCGCCGAATCTTTACCAATCGAATATAACATCACTGGACGCTCAAATTCAGCCGCCACTTCACGAATAATATGGATACTTTCGGCTTCAAGTTGTTTCAGATGGGTGAGTTTATAATCAGTCATAAAAAATGTTTGCTAAAATGAAAAATGAATATTAATGACGCATTTTAATTTGAAGCGGTTATGAATGCTACTTTTCGCCTGAAAATCCTCTGTTTAAAAACAAGATCATTTTCAGGTTTTTTTTAAGGTGAACCATGCAAAGAATCTCCCTAACTATTGAATATGACGGTACAAATTTTGCCGGTTGGCAAATGCAGCAGGGCCGTCGTACGATTCAAGCAGAATTGGAACAAGCTTTATCTGTGATTGCGAATCAACCGATTCAGGTGATGGCTTCGGGGCGCACCGACGCGGGCGTACACGCGCTACAACAAGTGTTACATTTTGATACAAATATCGACCGTTCAGAATATTCCTGGGTCGTGGGAACAAATCGCTATTTACCGGCAGAAATTCGGGTGTTATCCGCACAAATCATGCCTTCAGATTTCCATGCGCGTTATAGTGCTTTAGCACGTTGGTATCGTTATTTAATTTTGAATCGAGCGATGAATTCCGCATTGTATGGTCGATTAAATACTTGGCATTCGATTGCACTCAATGCTGAAAAAATGGCTGAAGCGGCGCAATTTTTAAATGGACATCACGATTTTTCCGCTTTTCGCGCCCAAGGATGTCAGTCAAAAACCCCTTATCGACAGCTTTATTTCATAGAAGTTCAAGCGCAAGCTGAACAAATTGTGATTGATATTTGCGCAAATGCGTTTTTACACCATATGGTGCGTAATATAGTGGGTAGTTTAATGGCGGTGGGCGAAGGCAAACAGCCGGCAAATTGGATACAACAAGTGTTACTTTCCAAAGATCGCACCCAAGCTGGAATCACTGCGCCACCACAAGGTTTATATTTAGCGGGTATTTATTATCCTGAAAAATATCAATTAACCAGCGCGCCGATTTTTCAACGATTACCGAAAACCATTTCTCGGTTTGATTAATTGGATTTTTATTTTATTTTAACTTTGATTATTTATTCTCATGATTGAATTTTTAGATAAACGGATTATTGTCATTTTAGGAATGCACCGTAGCGGAACGAGTGCGATTGCCAGTGGTTTAATCGCTTTAGGCGCGGAATTCGGTGATCATTTATTACCGCCGAGTTTAGATAATAATGAGCGCGGTTTTTGGGAAGATACAGAAGTTGTTGCAATTAATGAACAATTATTAGCCATCAATAATAGCAGTTGGTATCGTATTATGCCCGAACCTATCGATTTTAATACCGATAATTATCAATTATTAAAACAACAAGCGCGACAATTATTACAACAACGATTATCTCAATTCAATTGTTGGGCAATTAAAGACCCTAGATTATCGCGTTTATTAGGATTTTGGCAACCATTATTTGCTGAATTGTCTTTAAAAGTCCATTATTTAATTGCTTTTCGCCATCCCTTAAGTATTGCGGCTTCATTAGCAAAACGCGATCAATTATTAGCTTTAACCAGTTATTATTTATGGATCGATTATTTAACGGCGAGTTTATTAGCCACTGAAGCCCAATCACGATCAATGATTGATTATGATTTATGGTTACAAAATTCTGAAATAATATTACGTCAATTAGCTGAAGAGTGGCATATTGATTATTATTCTGAGCAATATCAATATTATACTCAACATATTTTGAGTCAAAATTTATGTCATTCACAATTCAAAACCGAAGATTTATTGACAAAAACAGATATTCCTTCTGTAATCATTGAGGCTTATCAATTTTTATTGCCTTTTAGTCAAGGGCAATTACCGCAAGCTTCAATTAAAATCCAAAAAAGCTGTCAAGCTTTTCGCCAACAATTAATCGAACAAACTTTTTGGTTAACCGAATTATATAAACGAGATCAATGTATTATTCAATCCACAATTGCGCAGAATCAACAACGATATTATATACAATTATTTATTAATACCGGCCAAGGAATTCGAGAAATAGATTCTATAAAACAGCGTGTTCTTAATCAATCTATTGAGCAACAATTTATTTTTGATTTAACGCCCTTTTCTTCGATTGAAAATTTACGTTTAGACCCACTAAATAATAGCGTTATTTTAGCCGTTAAACGACTTTATCTAATTAAAAATGAGATTGAAATAGATTTATTAGCTAAATTAAAAACCAATGCCCTTTCATTACAAGGTGGATATTATTTCTTTGAAACGATTGATCCTATTTGTTATTTTGAAGCTTTAACAAGCAATGAATTAAGCGCAATTCAAAAATTAGTCGTTGTCATTGAATATCAACAATTAGGTCAAGCTGCATTATGTTTATGTTTACAACGCTCGCAACAACAACATTTACAACAATTACAATATTACAAAAATCAATTAGCCCAATTACAACATCAATATCAACAACAATTATCCACTATTCGTGATGCGGCAATTGCGATTTTAAAAGCAGGTTAATTGACTTGGTCTATTTTGGTGCATTTCAGAAAATAAATCACACCATTTCAGTGCAAAGAAACAATCATTTGATTCAAGTCGGTGATTATGAACTCTGTAATCAAGATTTATCAATCACTGGCATACTCCGTGCTTAAAAAATTGGCTAATCCCTTTTTAAATCTTGCGAGTTGAATCATGAAATTAATCACCGCCATTGTAAAACCTTTTAAATTAGAAGATGTACGCGAAGCTTTATCCGAAATTGGCGTTTCTGGAATTACAGTCACCGAAGTCAAAGGCTTTGGACGGCAAAAAGGACATACCGAATTGTATCGCGGCGCAGAGTATGTTGTTGATTTTCTACCTAAAACTAAAGTTGAAGTCGCGGTTGCTGATCATTTAGTAGAGAAAGCTTTAGAAGCAATTAGTAGCGCGGCGAATACCGGTAAAATTGGCGATGGTAAAATTTTTGTCAGTCCCTTAGAACAAGCCGTTCGGATTCGCACCGGTGAATCCGGCGAAGAAGCTCTTTAAAAACAAGCTGTTAAGGAGAATAAAAATGCGTGTTTTTATGACGTGGTTAATCTTATTAGCCTTCAGCTCTAGTTCATGGGCAGCGACTCCGGTGGTCAATAAAGGTGATGTAGCGTGGATGCTAGTGTCAACTTTACTGGTCATTTTAATGATTGTTCCCGGACTCGCTTTATTTTATGGCGGCATGGTTAGAGTGAAAAATATGTTATCGATTTTAATGCAAATATTTGTTATTTTTGCCTTAATTTCGATTTTATGGGCAATTTATGGCTATAGCTTAGTATTCACTGAAGGAAATGCAGTGATCGGCGGCGTGAGTAAATTGTTCTTAAAAGGCATTACTCCGGATTCTTTAGCCGCAACTTTCAGCAAAGGGGTTGCAATTCCCGAGTACGTTTATGTGGTTTTTCAATTAACTTTCGCTGCAATTACTCCAGCCTTAATTATCGGATCATTTGCCGAGCGGGTTAAATTCAGTGCGGTACTCCTCTTTACCGTGATTTGGTTTAGTTTCGCTTATATCCCTATTGCCCATATGGTATGGTATTGGGCAGGGCCTGATGCTTATACCGATGCCGCTGCGGGCGAAGCTGCTGCCGCAACCGCCGGATTTTTATTCCAAAAAGGCGCGTTAGATTTTGCCGGCGGAACCGTAGTTCATATCAATGCTGGAATTGCTGGATTGATTGGCTGTATTTTAGTCGGTAAACGAGTAGGATTCGGTAAAGAAGCCATGAAACCACATAGCGTGACCATGACGATGATAGGGACTTCCTTATTATGGGTAGGTTGGTTTGGCTTTAATGTCGGTTCTAATTTAGAAGCCAATGGTTTAGCTGGTTTAGTTTTCGCTAATACGTTATTAGCCACTGCTGCTGCGACTTTATCATGGGTGGCTTCAGAATGGATCACTCGTGAAAAACCCAGTATGTTAGGTGCCGCCTCAGGAGCGGTTGCCGGTTTGGTTGCAATCACTCCGGCTTGTGGTTTTGTTGGTCCCTTAGGCGCAATTATGTTGGGATTAATTGCCGGAGCTTGTTGTTTTTATGCAGTAACTCATTTGAAAGCACATTTTGGTTATGATGATTCACTAGATGTTTTTGGGGTACATGGAGTAGGGGGAATTATCGGTGCATTAGGTACGGGAATTTTTGCCGCCCCAGCTTTAGGAGGGATGGGGGTTTACGATTATGTAGCAAATGCAGTCGCTCCCTACGACATGATTGGACAAATAACCAGTCAAGCCTTAGGCGTGGGTATTACCTTGATATGGTCAGGATTGGTTTCTTTAGCGGCATATAAAATTGTTGATGTTATGATAGGATTACGCGTCAATGAAGAAAGTGAACGGGAAGGTTTAGATATTCGTGAACATGGAGAAACTGCTTATCATCATTGAGAATACATTTATTCGTTTTGCTGTGTGATATATACTTGAAAACCTGTCAGAATTATCTGGCAGGTTTTTTTTATTGTTTCAATTATTGTAAACTTGTTATTGGCAAAATAAATCCAAGATATTTCAATCTTTATATCGATTTTCGTTTTAAAAAAGGCTCTATATGGATTTCAAGGTCTTACCAACCAAAGTTTCCAAAAGCGAGGAAAGTAGACGTTTACCGCGTTTTTTTACGTTGTAAACAAACTCAAAAATGTGGTCGCTGCTGCAAGTGTGGGCAGTGAACTTTCTCCGACCAACGCAACTGTCGAACCGTTTCGTAACATTGGTCTTCACTGATTAAGTGTTTAATTGATATGATTGAGCTTTTCATTAATTCAGTTTATCAGAAGACCTTGAAATCCAT
>JACCEE012689514.1_pt1 | contig 19240 bp, 10 predicted proteins | sample 7449931 | NCBI WGS metagenome assembly JACCEE01 (sample SAMN15323457, study PRJNA562643) | freshwater metagenome | isolation source: river surface water | place: USA:Blue River Watershed | collected 2017-08-19 | reverse complement strand
TATAAATTCACCTATAAATACAGATAAACCTTCTTTATCTACTATATTTAAAAGGTCGTTGTTAAATCAAAAAAAAAATAAAAAGTCTAAACTAAAAAAAGGTTGGATTCTTTTGACTAAAAATGGTATCATAGATTCTTTAACATCCGATGAGAGAAAACAAGAAGATGAATCCTATAATGAGAGAATCATAAAAATCAATCTACAAAGATTAGTTGCTGAAAATGAAAAAAAGTTACAATTACGTAGAGAGAATGACCCTACTTATTTATGGGAAGAATTAAGAATTGTCGATGAATATGAAATGATTGAATCGGATGAAGAATATGATTATGATAGTCTTGAAGATTATTATCATTCAGAAGATGATTATTATGATAATTATGGTTATAATAAAAATAATAAAGAAATATGGTAATTAATTTGGTATAGGTTATTAATGAGTTATATTGGTTAAATTAATTTATAAAAATATTGTAAATGAATTTTCCAACACCTATTTTGAATGAAATTACACCAGAGAATATTCGTACTTTAAATAACTTATGTGAAGATGAAGAAGACTATTTTAATTTAGTTGATAATCAATATGTGAATATTTACTTTTTTTATTCTATCAATGGTTCTTGTGAACAATATAAAAAAGTAGTATTACCTTTAAAATTATCCAATCTTACAAAGGAAGATTTTATGGCTGAAATTATAAAAAATAGAAATAATCACGGGAGACGTTTTAATGTATCTGGAATTTATAGTTTTAAAAATTCATTGACAAGTGATGAGTTGGAATCTTTTCTTACCAATCCAGAGAAACATAATATGTTTTATGAATACAAACAAGTTGAAACTATATCATTTGGTAAAAGTATAGAAATTTTTCAACATCACAATTCGGTTTTTGTATATCTCTCTTGTGACCAAAGTAAAAAATCTAGAAAATCTATCCACCCAACCAATGGAAGAAAATCGTTAAAACATCACGAATAAAACTAATGATAATAATATAATAATATATGATTCTGATTCAAATAATCAAAATAAGCAAATTAATAAAAATGATTCTGAAATGGATAAGCATTTATATCTTATTAGGTATAATATCTCTAATTTTTATTTATTTCTCTCGTTATGATGAATTAATAACGGATAAATTAATACCAAAAATAATGAATGCAACTAAATCCGAACTTAATCAAAATAATCAAGAAGATCAAGAGGAACAAGAAGATGAAAATGATTAAAAAATTATAAAATTATTTAATTATATTATTTTATAATTTTTACGATTTAAAATCTACGACTTACGAATATTAACAAAATGTTCATCCATCGCATCTACTTCTGCTTGAGAAATGATGAACTCTTCTTCTTTAGTTGATTCTTTAGAAGAGCCTTTCATAAATTCATCAAACTCATTATCATCATCTGCGTTTCCAGAATCAAACAATACATCATCAAATGCATTCTCATCAATATTATTCAGCGTATTTTCTTCTTTTTGAAGAGCCATAAAGTTAGTACTGGTTTGTAGTAATTTCTCTTTTTCATTATCGTTGTATACTTCCAGTAAATCGCATTTTTGTGCTTTATCTTTCGCTTCCCATTCATAAAGTCCAACCAATACCCATACACCAGGTCGAATACGATGTGCGCTTTTATTTTTACCAGAAAATTTACCACGAATTACACAAATTCGAATAATATCATCCGTACATTTTACACGAAACATACCATTTCCTAACATCTGTGTTGTAATTCCATACATTTCGCCTTCTTGCTCAGCATATCGGACGCGACGATTTCCATCTGTCCGTGACTTGCTAGCATACTTTTTCGCCATTTTACCACCAGTTGTGTTCTTCACCATATTCAAATAAAATTCAATTAATTCAAGTAATTTTATCATTTTTTATAGGCATTATTTTCATTTCAATTTTTTATTTAATAGGCTTCTATATTAAAATGAATTTGATTCAATTACAGAAAAAATCAAAAAAAAATTATATTCATTTTTTACAATTAGTTTTAAAGTATAAAAATCATAAACATCATAAATATCATAAAAAATATAAAAAAACTTATAAAAGAAGAATAATTAAAAATTAATAAATTAAAAATAATTTATTTTTTACTGATAGTTTCAGTAGGTATATTTTTTAATAATAACATATTATGTCTTCTTAGTTCTAAACCATTCGGTCTATGTTCAGGATTTGGATTAATTAATAATAATAATAACATCATAAATTGTTGTATTTCTAATCCTTTCTTTAAATAAATATTAATAAAATGTAAAGCTATTTTATAATTATCCCACGTATTCCAAAAAGATAATAATATTTTTATTTTTTTTTCATAGGATAATCCATCTAATTTATTAGAGAAATATTCATAAGATTTAGATTTAAAATTATTATAAAAATCGCTTGAAATTTGTTTTATAATATTGTGATGATCTAAATATTCATCAATTGTTTCCTGAATAAATTTATTATCAATATCTCCATTATGTATCATATAACATAATAAATGAAATTCAACTGACCACCAATTCCAGGAAGGAGAATAATTAAAAAATGCATTTCTTAAATATTCCATATCTAAATTTCCATTATTTAAATAAAATTTATCAGCTTGTATAGATAAACCAAAATCGATTATTAATAAATTACCACTACCAATATCATATAATACATTACTAAAATGTAAATCATTATGTATAATTCTTTTAAGTACTAACATATTTATTTTATTACTTAATGAAAAATAGGTTCTTAATAAAAATTTAAAACTAGAATTAATGTCTAAATAATCTTGTAATTCGATAGATTTAGAATATTTAGAATATAATAATACATATTTTGATTTACTATAATGTTTATCTTCTTTTACAATTTTACAAGATGACGACATATCAGATTGACCTAAATCTTTTTTTGCAATAGAACATTGTGAATCAACTACAATAAAATGTTCTTTATATCTTGGAAGTTGTTTTACAATTTGACTTGTAGAATATTCAGATTGTGTTATAAAATTATTTTTTGTTAATTTTGATACTAATGTTTTTTTATATCTTGGTTTTCCTTTACAACTATATGATGGATAAAATACACAACCGTATGCCCCAGATGATAATAAATCAGTTGTATCAGTTGTATCAGTTGTCATTTAGAGTATCAGCATATTTTTTATGTTTCATTTGATAGTATTGATTTTTATAACATTTCCGAATGGTTTCTTCTGAAATATCTTTAAAATTATGTTTAAATAATAAATAAGTATCCGCTGGCTTAAACTTCGGTGATTCTTCAAAATGTTTCTCCAAATCTGTTTTAATTAATTCTTTTAATTCGATTGGTAATCTTTTAATCAATCTCTTATTTAATTTTTCATTATCTTCTTTGATTTCTTTGTTTTCTGTTTTTTGTTCTTTTCCAATTTCTTTCATAAATTTTTTGATGTAATAATATTTAATACTCTTAAATATTTTTACATTAATGGAAGAAGTATCATAATTATGTCGTCTTAGAAAATTATTTTCATCATCTACTAATTGCGCAATATCTTCTTTTTTTAACCATTCATCATATTGTTCTTTTAATGTCTTATTTTCATCGTGTAAATGAATTTGTGAAAATTTAATAATTGCATCATTTAATTCTTTAGAACATTTAAATCTATGAATTGCAATATCTTCTTCTAATTTTACATCTTTTTTTAATTCAGTTATTTCAGCCTTTTTTTCATTATATTCATCTGTTTTTGTAAGAGCAAATTCCATAGTTTTTCAATCTATCAATCTATCTAGTTTTATAAATTTATTTTTTCATTCAATTTTTTTTGTTCAAGAAATTTTGCAAAATCTGTATGAGGTGGTTGTTGAATTGGTTTATTCATTACCATTGGATATTTCATTTTGCTTTCTGAAACATTCATTTGTTGTTTCATATTTCTATACTCTATAATTGTTTTCTCTGCGTGTAAGATGGATTTCAAACAAGTTTCGATATCTCTCTTTCCAAAATCATCCATTAACTTTACATAATTTGATTTTCTTTCTAATTCAAACAAAAGAGAGAAATCATTCAAATCTTTTACAAAATGTACGTACGGTTCATATTTTTTATTCATTGCTGGGTCCGATGAAAATAAACTAACTACTTCACAACCAAGAGATAATGCTTTATTAATACGATGTGTTTCTAAAACATTTCCTTTGTAAAATGGAATATTAATTACATATTTTACATTTTTTAATTTATTTGATAAATCAATCGGATTCTTATAATTATAACTAAAATCAATTTCATATTTATAATTTTGATTATTCTCCATATATTCCTTAATCATTCTTTCTCTCTCTTTAGAATAAGCACCTGTGAAAAAGAAATCAATTTCTCTCTCCTCAAAGGTTTTATCTTGTTCTAATAAAAAGTAATCATAATAATATAATCCATACACTTTTACATTTATTTTACTCTTTAATCTCTCTACATTGGTTTTGCTCCAATCTAAGATTGGATTTGTTTGAATCAATTCCATATAATATTTATTATCAAATACCTTACTTTCAAATTGTTCAGATTGAATAATGATATATTTCACATTTAATGCCTGTTGAATAAACACTAATTTATCTGCTTGTTCGTGTGCACCAAATACAATAACAATATCATCTTGTTTTGGTGTCATTTCTTGTATAACAGGAATACCTAAACGTTGAGATAAAATATTGGCGTTTTCATTAAAAATAGGATGAAATGTTACAATATACATATTTGTATTAATAAAATAAATAGTTTCTATTTTATTAAACGTATTTATCAAGGAATCAAGGAAACCTAGGTTTCCTTGAGAACCTTCCTTATCAGAAAACTACGTTTTCCGAACCTTTCCTTTTATTCTATCCTAATAGGAAGGTTTTTAAGGAAACCTAGGTTTCCTTAAGAGGTTTCCTTAAATTCTAATTCTTTTAATAATGGTTTAAAAATAGAATAATCTGGAAATACTACATTGTTTGGTTGTCTCCAAACTTCTTTATTTACTGTATTTTCTTCGTGGCATAAACAAATCATAACATTATTAATACTAGAATGTCCTACTTCCCAATGACGACCTTCTAAAAAATAAATTCCTTCATTGGTTTGCTGAACACTAAAATTCTTTTTTTCCCAAAATGATTTTTTATAAACTAAAGTTGCTTCATTCGCCATACTTAAAAACGGATTTCTCATACCACCAGTATGACCATCTTTAAAGAGAAAAATCATATCAGATGTTCCAGTTGCATTTTTATTTTTTTCTTTCATTAATTTGATGGAACTTTCGATGAATTGTGGAAAGTAAATATCATCTGTATCAAAATGCGCAATATATTCACCTTTTGCTTCATTCACTAAAATATTTCTTTTGTTTCCGATGGTTGTTCTTTGACATCTTATATATTTAACTGGATAAGGAACATTAATATTTATCATCTGATTTTCATCACCATCATCTGCAATCAATACTTCTAAAATATCGGGATATGTTTGATTCAAAATATTAAATTCAATTAACTTTTCGAATTTTTTACGATTATATGTTGGAATAATAATAGAACAAGACATATTTATGATAGAGAGATAATTCTGGATTTATTATTTTACGTATTAATCTAATTGAACTAATATAAATGAATATTCGGTATTTACTCCTATATTTGTAATACACATTCCAGCTACGTTAGTAGGAAATCCTGTATATAAACTTTTTATATCATTTGTATTGATTATACCAAGTGTAGATATAGTTGCTCCATAATTGGTTGAACTATCTCCTGCATACAAGGTACTATTTAATTGATTAGGTATAAAAAAATCAGGACTTCTTGTTATATATTCCAACCCATAACTATTTATTTCTGGATAGAAAAAGGTAGCGTAATTTCCAGGATTATTATAATTATAGGTTAGATTAGTCATAATATGTTTTGTAGTTGCAGAACTATCTCCTGCTCCGTGATGTGTCCAAATATGAGATAAATATTTTTTACCAGAAGTTATACTTTGAATTCCAAAATAAGACATACTAGAAATACTACCCGCCCAAGAATTGGTATTTTTTATTATATTAGTATTAGAAGTATTATTTGTTAAAGTATAAGAGCCTGTAGTTCCAGTTGCTTTTATATCCCATATGAATTCTGTATTACGAGTATCATATGTTATTCCAAAATGTAAATATAATGTGATATCAGAACTAGTGGTATTACTATAAATAAATGTATTTGTATCAAATAGGTATCTTACTTCATTCTCTTTATTTTTTATTAATTGAACTGATTTCATTGATTGATTGACAACTTCTGGATTACCAAAATAAAATTGTGAATAATTATTTGGGTCAAGTGCTGCTAAATTATAATAAGGTGTGCTAGAAGTTGATGAATAAAAATAATAATTCATATTTCTTAATGTACCATAAAAATTATACATTAACATTTGTTGTAATTTAATTGATACGGCATTATGAACAATAACTGTATTGTTTGCAGGTATAGTAATAGAGCCTAAATTATTGGAATTATATGTACCATAACTCGAACGAATCATCGTTGTTAATAAACTTTTATAAGTTGTTGAAAATGGATTATATGTAAATAACTGTGTACCTGTATTATTTTTTATAAAATTATAAACTAATTTACCTACTATTTTTGTAGGACTTGCATTATAATATTGTTGCATAGAAGCAAATAAATAAATATTTTGACTAATGTCGGTTGTATTATCGTAAAAAAAACTACTATTTATTGGAGTTACTTTCGAACATCTTGTATATACTAATAACTTTTGATTAAATGAAAATGGTATAATATTTGTATTTGAAAATGTATTTACAGTATCTATGCCTGTATTTATATAAGGAGGTGATGTTAATACGGTTTTAGAACATCCAAAATTAATATATATGTTATGAATCTGTGCACTTGGGTCAGGAATATTATAATTAATTCCATAAGAGAATATTAGATTTTGTTGTATCATACAGGTTGTATATGGTGGAACAGTAACATAAGATAAATCATTCGCAAAATGAAAATAATCCGTTTTTACTTCATTCGAAATATAATATGGGGCAAATATTTTTAAATCATCTGACATATATTTTGTTAAATCATTTATATTATTTGTTACTGGAGTAAATAAGGATTGAACCGTAGATGTGTTTGCAACAGAAGCTCCTACTTCTTCTAAAGTATGTGCTGTGTATACTTTGTTATTTAACTGAATTGTATCATTAATAGCTAGATTTGAGAAATTCAAAGCATCTGCATTTAAACTCATTTATATAATGAGTTTAAAAAAATATTATTATTGTTTTTCAAAATTAATTATGCAATTTATGCAATTCTTGTTGCGTTCATTTTAGATGTAAATACTATATTTCCAAAAGTAAATGGCTGTCCTGCCATACCAAAAAATGCTCTTAAGCTAATAGATGATGTAGTACTTACTACGAATGCATTCGATATAATACTTCTAGAACCAAATTGCGCATAATTTGTGGTGCCACTTGCGCCTGTTTTGCTAGACTGATTCACACCAATAAAACGTCCAATATAATAAGAACCAATATAAAAGTTAGAATCTGTTAATGGATATACACTAAAGGATGATGCAATTCCAGCTTGTTTAGCTAATTGCCAAGCGGTCGCTTGATGAAGACCACCGCCACCGCCAGTAAAAGACGCTTTTACAATTCCTGTTGCAAGATAATTATCATAACTCAATTGATTTGCGGAGTCAAACACATCCATCAACCAATCCACCATCCATACACCAGCTGGTATAGTAATTCCTGCTAAATTTCCAGAATTTATACCATATGCGCAATATGGTTCTGTTGTTGGTAAATCAATATCAGTCGATGCAAATTGTGTTGAATTATGAGTAACTGTTACATTTCCTGAAGAAATTACATATCCTAACATAGTGTTTGATGTAATTGAAGATGGAGTATAAGATATAGTAAGTGGACTAGAAAGAGAAGATATAGTTCCGCCTCCAGCACTATATACCGTTCCTCCTATGTAAACACTTGTATTACCATTACCAATGTAAACCGACGACATATTATTATAGCCAAATTTACATATAGTTGAACCAGATAAATCTATTAAATTGGTTTTTGTAATGATTTCAGTTAAACTACTATTTAAATTACTAATAGAAGTATTATGAAGAACTGTATTTGTTTCGACATTACTTACAGATGTATTTAAAGTAGTAATAGAATCATTTAATGTATTAATATTATCATTTATAGATACATTCGAAGTAGAAATATTTAATAATTCACTATTAATTGAATTGATATTATTTTCTATATTACTAATCGATATATTTGAAGTACTTATATTCTCTAAATTTTGTGTGGTTGTTTCTACAATGGAACTTATATTTAAATCATTAATTACACTTCCTTTGATTTCATTTAAAGTGTAATGACTAAAGATTGTGTTGTTTAATGAGAAAATAGAATTTACAGTAATATCAGAGAAAGTAAGAGAAGATGCATTAACCATTTATATTATACCATTAATTATTATTTTCTAATAATTCAATTCTTTTTGATAATTTATCTATAATTTCTTTTGTATTCGTTAATTCATTTCTTAATCTCTGTATTTCATTCACACAAAGCGGAATTATTCCTGTATAATTAATTGCCTGTAATCGAATTGGTGAATCTTTATCACCATCTACTAAATCTGGAAATTCGGATTGTAATTCGTGAGCAATAAAACCATAATCATTAGTTGATTTACTTTTGTTGTAATAAAACGCAGGTTTCATCTTTAAAAATTTCTCTGTATATTCACCCTCGGATAGATAAACTATATTGTCTTTGATTCTATAGTCACTTCTAGTTGTAAAGGATGTTGCACCAACTGTTCCGCTAATATCTAAATTATAGGTTGGATTTGACATATTAATTCCTACATTTGTTACCATAATATCACATTCAGTATAGTCCGTTGAATTTCCTATTAATATTTGATTTGACTTAGTTGGAACAGTATTTACACCTAAAGATAGTGTTTTAATTAATGTGCCGTTAGATGGTCCTGAATTATATCCGAATGCAGTATTGTAATTACCCGATGAAATATTTTGTAATGAGTTATAACCAAAACCTGTGTTATTTGTTCCCGTAACATTTGTTAATACCTGATAACCATAGCTTGTATTTGTTTGAGAGGATATAAAAGTGATTCCTCCACCTCCACCTGAACTCAACCCATTTACAGTAGTTGTTAAATTATTTAGAGATGTATTGATTAAATTTACATTTGAATTTAACATTGAAATACTTGTTGTGTTAATCGAATTTGAACTTGTTAATACATTAATATTATTATTCATCGAATAAATGCTTGTATTAATAGTGCTTATCGTTGAATTAATATTGCTGATGCTAGTTGTATTGTTATTGACCGATGTATTAAGAGTTGTAATATTGGTTGTATTACTATTTATTAATGTGTTTAGAGAATTATAACTATTATCATACTGTGTTGATGTGTAATAATCTAATAAATTATTTTTAACATATTCTGTAGTTGCTATCAAGTTATTATTTACGGTTTTATTTGCAGTAAATCCGCTGGTTAATCCAGGTAAAGATACATTTCCTACAAATAAATTGGTTCCAGTCCATTGATTGTCTTGTATTAACAGAGAACTTCCTCCTCCACTTGCAATTGGAGTTAAAAAGTTGCTATAATATGAACCTTCATACAAGGTATAAATATTTTGAGAAGCATCCATACCATCACCTTGCGAATATACTTTGATTAATAATCTATCATTTGCAGTAAAAGATGTTTGTGGAAAAGAACAGACAATGGTATACAAACCTGGTAAATTACTATTTGTACCATTGATTTGTGTAGAATTTCCACTTGTAGCAATTAATGTTTCAGTACTATTTAATGTATTGTATTTAGACATTGTAAAATATAAATATACATTACCAACATTCGTAGACAAGTAAGAATAAATATTCATTGTGAATAACCCGGCATTGATTGTAGAACCATACAAATAAGGTATGTTTGATAATGTCATAAACTGTGTAATAAGATTATTTCCAAGTAATTGTGTGGTTAATGTAGTAGAACTTTCATTATAAAAATATTGTGTTGTTAATGTTTTGTAACCATTTATATCACTATCCATCGATTGATCAAGATAAAATGTTGTTCCTTTTCCTGTATTTGCACCAATGACTGAATCTACGTAGGCTTTATTGACTACATCATTGTATTGAGTTGGTAATATTTCACTATGTGGTGCATATCCATTAAATTTAATCTGGTCATAAAATGTTTTCTCTCCATTTATGGATTGGTTACTAAATGTTTTTACAACATTACTACTTAAATTATAAACGGTTGAATTTGTAACGGAACTAATTTCCGAGAGAAGAGTTGATACATTATAGATATTAATTGTATTTTGTTGGATACTTGTATTCGAGATTGTTGCATTTGTTGAATTTGTTGTTGTATTTATTATCAGAGAATCTATACTTGAGTTTGCAATCGATAATTGATAAGATACATTTGATATGTTTAATATGGAAGTTGAAAGAAGATTCGTGTTTGATTCGATGCTTGCGTTTGCAATTGTTAAATTTGTTGCGAGTGAATCAATGCTTGCGTTTGCAATCGATAATTGATGAGACATATTCGATATGTTTAATATGGAAGTGGTGAGAAGATTTTTGTTTGATTCGATGCTTGAGTTTGTCACTGATAACTGTTGAGATAAATTATATGCATCCAACATAATTGTAGAGATACGAGTTGTGTTTGTATCAATGCTTGTATTGATAATAGATAAATCATTCGATAAATCATTAGATATAATTGTAGAAATATTTAGAATTTGTGATTCTAGTTCGGCATAAGATACATCAGAAATACCACCTACATTTGAATTTGTTATAGTATTTGTTACATAGAGATTTTGAATTGTAACCAATGATGAATTTATATCAGATAAAGTTAAACCAGAATTGTTATTCGATATATTATTTGAAATATTATTAATTTGTGTTTGTAGTGTATTCAGTTCATCCAATACATAATTATAAGATACATTTGATACACCAACTCCATTTGTTACATAAAGATTTTGAATTGTAACCAAAGAAGAATTTATATCCGATAAAGATAAACCAGAACCAGCACCAGATATATTAATAGAAAGAATTTGTGTTTGTAAATCGATGATAGAAGCATTAATGTCATTAATAGATGTATTTACATTAGTTAAATCAACATTGTTATTGTTACCGCCACTTCCTCCATTTACAAGTAAATATTCATAAGATACATTTAAATTTGTCTGTAATGTGGATAAAGAGGTTAAAATAGAATTTACAGATGAATTAAGATGATTACTTATGTTTGTTATATTTTCTGAAATTAAATTAACCGATGTATTTATATTTGATATAGAAGAATTTGCGTCAAATATATCTCCACTTATTAAATCAATGGAAGAAATTATATTAGATACATCTGATTTTATCAATGAAATCGAAGAATTTGTATTTGATATATCATTTATGAAAGAATTAAAAGATGCATTTATATTTGTTTGAATGATTGATAAAGATGAATTAACGGTTGAAATATTAGTTGAAATAGAAGAAGTTAATGATTCCACAGAAATATTTAAGTTTGTTTGAATATCGGAGAGAGAAGAATTTATGTTGGTAATATCATTCGTGATATTAGTTATTATATTATTTGTTAGAGAATCGAAGGATGTATTTATGTTAGATATATCACTTGTAATTAAACTTATTGATGAATTAATATTTGTTACAAAACCATAATAAGAAGTAGATATATTTTCAAGTACATTTTCTACATTATTGATAAAAGAACTTGCATTTGTAATATCATTAAATAAAGTAGTACTATCTGTTTTTAAAGAATTAATAGATGAATTAATATCCATAACAGCGCCTAATAAATATCCAAACGAGAGATTGTCCATTGATGTATTTTCTCCCAACAAACTAGATAAGACTAACAAGGAATTTTCTAACACATTTATAGAATAATTTATTGTAGAAATATTTTCATTGTTTGATATATTGAATTGAACAAATTCTGTTTCAAGAGTATTAATTGATAGATTTGAATTTGTTAATAAAGTAGATAAATTAATGATTGATAAATTTGAATTGGTTAATATAGTTGAAAGATTATTAATGGATAAATTTGAATTGACTAATGTTCTCTCTAATAAATTAGTGGATGCATTTGTAACATTTATTTTATTTGTTAAAGTCGTAATATTTGGATTAATTGTATTATTAATTGTGTTATTTATATTATTTATACTGTTAGTATGGTCATTAATAGTATTTGTATTAGAATTAATGCTACTCTTTACACTGATTATAGAAAGATTTGTATTGTATTGAGCTACACTAATATTTAATACCGAATTTTGATAGGTGGCTATGTTACTAATCGTTGTTATTAAATCAGAATTTAATTGGACTAAATAGGAGCTTACATTGCTAATGTTTGAATTGTATGTACTTATGTTTTGATTAATTTGGTTTAATGTATTTGTATTATCAAGAATGACTGATATATTGTTACTCATATTTGTGATTTGACCTTGTAAATAATTAAAAGAGGTATTAATTAAATCTAAACCTTCAATCGTATATGCGTTTAATTGAAATACTGCATTTGCAATTTGGAAAGCAGATGTATTTACAGTAGTAAAGGATACATTCGCAGATGAATTTAAAATATACATTTCTGATTTTAACGAAACTATACTCGAGTTAATATTCGTAATGGATGTATTTATATTTGTAATATTATTATCTACACGATAAACATTATCAGAAACATTCATTTTGATACTTGTGATGGATGCATTGGCCACTGATATTGCAGAATCTAATCTGGTTACATTATCGGATACATTTGTCTTGATATTTGTGATGGATGCATTTGCTGTTGTAATATTACTATCCAGACGACTTACATTATTAGATACATTCGTATTGATACTTGTAATCGATGCATTGGCAACTGAGATATCAGCGTCTAATCTAGTAACATTATCAGAAACATTTGTCTTGATATTTGTGATGGATGCATTGACAACTGAGATATCAGAATCTAATCGACTTACATTATCAGAAACATTTGCCTTGATACTTGTGATGGATGCATTGACAACTGAGATATCAGAGTCTAATCTAGTAACATTATCAGAAACATTTGCCTTGATACTTGTGATGGATGCATTTGCAACTGAGATATCAGAATCTAACCGTGTAACATTATCCGAAACATTTGTCTTGATACTTGTGATGGATGCATTAGCAGTTGTTAAGTCAGATTTTACTTGAGTAATCGAAGCATTTGAATTTGTAATATTATTATCTAACCGAGTAACATTATCAGATACATTTGTTTTAATGCTTGTGATGGATGAATTTATATCAGAAATAGTAGAATCTAATCTTGTTACGTTATCCGAAACATTTGTCTTGATACTTGTGATGGATGCATTAGCAGTTGTTAGGTCAGATTTTACTTGAGTGATAGATGCATTAGCAGTTGCTATATTATTATCCAAACGAGTAACATTATCCGAAACATTTGTTTTGATACTTGTAATCGATGCATTAGCAGTTGTTAAGTCAGATTTTACCTGAGTGATTGAAGCATTTGCGGTTGTAATATTATTATCTAAGCGAGTAACATTATCCGAAACATTTGTTTTGATACTTGTGATTGATGCATTTGCTGATGTAATATTATTATCTAAGCGAGTAACATTATCTGATACATTTGTTTTAATACTTGTGATAGAAGCATTTGCAGTTGTTAAGTCAGATTTTACCTGAGTGATTGAAGCATTGGCTGTTGATATATTATTATCTAACCGTGTAACATTATCAGATACATTTGTTTTGATACTTGTGATAGATGCGTTTACAACTGAAATAGAAGAATCTAATCTTGTTACGTTATCCGAAACATTTGTTTTAATACTTGTGATATATGCATTGGCAGTTGTTAAATCAGATTTTACCTGAGTGATTGAAGCATTGGCTGTTGTTATATTATTATCTAACCGTGTAACATTATCCGAAACATTTGTTTTGATACTTGTGATGGATGCATTGGCAGTTGTTAAGTCAGATTTTACTTGACTGATGGAAGCATTGGCTGTTGTTATATTATTATCTAACCGTGTAACATTATCTGATACATTTGTTTTAATGCTTGTAATCGATGCGTTTGCGACTGAAATAGAGGAATCTAATCTTGTTACGTTATCGGAAACATTTGTCTTGATACTTGTGATGGATGCATTGGCAGTTGTTAAGTCAGATTTTACTTGACTAATTGACGCATTTGCAGTTGTTAAACTTGTTTGTAAATTATTAATAGATGCATTCATTTGAGATGATATATTTTCAACAATTAATTCAACACTATTAATAAAAGTGCTTGCATTTGATATTTGTAATAATAAATTATTTGTATCTGATTTTAAACTTCCAATTGATGTATTTATGTTAGAAACCGAATTTTGTAAATATACAAAAGATGCATTATCTAATGCATTATCATCTCCAAAATAAGCGGTTAATGTTATGATTGAATTTTGTAATGATTGTATGGATGTATTTACATTTGAAATGAATCCAATGGATGTATTTATAGTTGAAATATCTGTTTTTATTCCTGTGATTGATGCATTTGTAGATACAAGATTTGAATTTATGATAGAAATAGAAGTATTTACACCAGATAAGATATCAGTATTATTTTTGAGTTCTTCGAAGGATACATTTAAATTATTCTGAAGATTGGTTATATTTGTTTTAATTCCTGTAATCGATGCATTGGCAGTTGTTAAGTCTGTTTTTATCTGAGAAATGGAAGAATTTGCATCCGAAATACTTGCTGAGAGTCTTGTATCCACACTAGAAACATTGGATTTAATTCCTGTGATAGATGCGTTCGCGGTTGATAAATCTGTTTTTATCTGAGATATGGAAGCATTCGAATCTGAGATTTGTGTTGTTAATCTTGTATCAACACTAGAAACATTTGTTTTAATTCCTGTAATCGATGCATTGGCAGTTGTTAAGTCTGTTTTTATCTGAGAAATGGAAGCATTTGCATCTGAGATTTGTGATGATAATCTTGTATCAACACTAGAAACATTTGTTTTAATTCCTGTAATCGATGCATTGGCAGTAGATAAACCTGTTGTTAAGTCTGTTTTTATCTGAGAAATGGAAGTATTCGACTCTGATATTTGATAAGTTAATCTGGAATCAACGCCAGAAATATTGGTTGTAATATTGGTTAAAGTAGAATTAAGTAAAGAAATAGAAACATTTACTCCAGATAAGATATCAGTATTATTTTTCAATTCTTCGAAGGATACATTTAAATTATTCTGAAGATTAGTGATACTTGTTTTTATTCCTGTGATAGATGTATTTGCCGTACTTAAGTCAGTTTTAATGGAAGCTATTGAAGCATTTGCATCTGAGATACTTGCTGAGAGTCTTGTGTCAACACTAGAAACATTGGTTTTAATTCCTGTAATCGATGCATTGGCTGTTGTTAAATTAGAATTAATAGAAATGATTGAAGTGTTTGCATCTGATATTTGAGAAGTAAGTCTTGTGTCAACATTAGAAATATTGGTTTTTATTGTGATTATCGAATCATTAGTTGTTACAAGATTGTTTGAAATATTGGTTAAAGTAGAATTAATAAGAGAAATAGAAGTATTTACTCCAGATAAGATATCAGTGTTATTTTTTAATGCTTCGAAGGATACATTTAAATTATTCTGGATATTAGTTATATTTGTGTTGATTCCTGTGATAGACACATTTACTAGACTTAAGTCAGTTTTCATAGAACTGATTGATGCATTTGCATCTGAGATACTTGCTGAGAGTCTTGTATCAACACTAGAAATATTCGATTTAATTCCTGTAATAGAAGCGTTAGCAGTAGATAAGCCTGTTGTTAAGTCTGTTTTTATCTGATAAATAGAAGTATTTGCATCTGAGATAATTGCTGAGAGTCTTGTATCAACACTAGAAATATTCGATTTAATTCCTGTAATAGAAGCATTAGCGATTGTTAAGTCTGTTTTTATCTGAGAAATAGAAGTATTTGCATCTGATATTTGAGAGGTTAATCTGGAATCAACAATAGAAACATTCGTTTTAATATCTGTAATAGATGCATTCGCAGTTGTTAAATCTGTTTTTAACTGAGATATAGATGCATTAGAATCTGATATTTGAGAGGTTAATCTGGAATCAACACTAGAAATATTCGATTTAATTCCTGTAATCGATGTATTAGCTGTTACAAGATTTGTTGAAATATTAGTTAGAGTAGAGTTAATAAGAGAAATAGAAGCATTTACTCCAGATAATATATCAGTATTATTTTTTAGTGCTTCAAAAGATACATTTAAATTATTCTGAAGATTAGTTATATTTGTTTTTATTTCTGTGATAGAGGCATTTGCATTAGTTATTTTTGAAGATAACACATTTTCTAAGTTAGAAACATTAGATGAAATATTTTCCACAATTGATTCTACACTATTTATGAATGTATTTGAACTAGAAATTTGTGATTGTAAAGAGATAGAATCTGTTTTTAAAGAATCAATCGATGAATTAATATTCATTACTTCGTTTTGTAAAAAATTAAATGAAACATTATCCATTGATGTATTTTCTCCAAGATAAGCGGTGAGTGTAATGATAGAACTTTGTAAGCTTGTTATATTTGTTTTGATTCCAGTAATAGATACATTCGAATTACTTAAGTCTGCTTTTATTTGACTAATCGAAGCATTCGCATCTGATATTTGAGAGGTTAATCTGGAATCAACACTAGAAACATTTGATTTAATTCCTGTGATGGATGCATTCGCAGTAGATAAGCCTATTGTTAAGTCTGTTTTTATCTGAGAAATAGAAACATTTGAATCTGATATTTGTGTTGTTAATCTGGAATCAACACTAGAAACATTGGATTTAATTCCTGTGATAGAAGCGTTAGCATTTGTTAAGTCTGTTTTTAAGTGAGTAATAGATGCATTCGAATCTGAGATACTTGCTGAGAGTCTTGTATCAACACTAGAAACATTCGATTTAATATCTGTAATAGAAGCGTTAGAAGTAGATAAGTCTGTTATTAAGTCTGTTTTTATCTGAGAAATGGAAGCGTTTGCATCTGAGATACTTGCGGAGAGTCTTGTATCCACACTAGAAACATTCGATTTAATATCTGTAATAGAAACATTAGCATTTGTTAAGTCTGTTTTTATCTGAGATATAGAAACATTTGCATCTGAGATTTGAGAGGTTAATCTGGAATCAACACTAGAAACATTCAATTTAATATCTGTAATAGAAGAGTTAGAACTAGACAAGCCTGTTGTTAAATCAGTCTTTATCTGAGTAATCGAAGCATTAGTACTTACAATATTTGTTGATAAATTGGATAAAGTAGAATTGATAAGAGAAATAGAAGCATTTACACCAGATAATATATCAGTATTATTTTTTAATGCTTCAAAAGATACATTTAAATTATTCTGAAGATTAGTGATACTTGTCTTAATTCCTGTGATAGAAGCATTCGCAGTAGATAAGCCAGTTGTTAAATCTGTTTTTATCTGAGAAATGGAAGAATTTGCATTTGAGATTTGTGAGGATAATCTTGTCTCAACACTAGAAACATTGGATTTAATTTCTGTTATAGAAGCGTTAGCAGTAGTTAAATCTGTTTTTATCTGAGAAATGGAAGCGTTTGCATCTGAGATACTTGCTGAGAGTCTTGTGTCAACACTAGAAACATTAGTTTTAATTCCTGTAATAGAAGCGTTTGCAGTAGATAAGCCTGTTGTTAAGTCTGTTTTTATCTGAGTAATAGAAGTATTTGCATCTGAGATTTGTGAGGATAATCTTGTATCAATGCTAGAAACATTGGATTTAATTCCTGTGATAGATGCATTAGCAGTAGATAAACCTGTTGTTAAGTCTGTTTTTATCTGAGAAATGGAAGCATTCGAATCTGAGATACTTGCCGAGAGTCTTGTATCAACACTAGATACATTCGATTTAATTCCTGTGATAGAAGCGTTAGCAGTAGATAAGCCTGTTGTTAAATCTGTTTTTATCTGAGAAATGGAAGCGTTTGCATCTGAGATTTGTGAGGATAATCTTGTATCCACACTAGAAACATTTGATTTAATTCCTGTGATAGAAGCGTTAGCATTTGTTAAATCTGTTTTTATTTGAGAAATGGAAGCGTTTGCATCTGAGATACTTGCTGAGAGTCTTGTTTCCACACTAGAAACATTGGATTTAATTCCTGTGATGGATGCATTCGCATCAGATATTTTAGATGATAATAGATTGAAATTATTGGATACATTGGATGAAATATTATTTACAATTGATTCTACACTATTTATAAATAAATTTGAATTAGACAATTGACTTTGTATAGATAAAGAATCTGTTTTTAGAGAATTAATGGATGAATTAATATTCATTACTTCATTTTGCAAAAAATTAAATGAAACATTATCCATTGATGTATTTTCTCCAAGATAAGCGGTGAGTGTAATGACTGAACTTTGTAAACTGGTTATATTTGTTTTTATTGTAGTAATAGATGCATTCGAATCTGAGATTTGTGTTGTTAATCTTGTATCCACGCTAGAAACATTCGATTTAATATCTGTAATAGATGCATTAGCAGTAGATAAACCTGTTGTTAAATCTGTTTTTATCTGAGTAATAGAAGCATTTGCATCTGAGATTTGTGAGGATAATCTTGTATCTACGCTAGAAACATTCGATTTAATTCCTGTGATAGAAGCGTTAGCAGTAGATAACCCTGTTGTTAAATCTGTTTTTAACTGAGAAATGGAAGCGTTTGCATCTGAGATTTGTGAGGATAATCTTGTGTCCACACTAGAAACATTGGTTCTAATTTCTGTAATAGAAGCATTCGCAGTAGATAAATCTGTTTTTATCTGAGAAATCGAAGCATTTGCATCTGAGATACTTGCTGAGAGTCTTGTATCTACACTAGATACATTCGATTTAATTCCTGTGATAGAAGCGTTAG
>JACCEE010235333.1_pt1 | contig 19241 bp, 16 predicted proteins | sample 7449931 | NCBI WGS metagenome assembly JACCEE01 (sample SAMN15323457, study PRJNA562643) | freshwater metagenome | isolation source: river surface water | place: USA:Blue River Watershed | collected 2017-08-19 | reverse complement strand
GTTTTTCATATAGCGGGCATTTTACAATGAAACAAAAAAAAGTCTATTTCGTTTCCCTTGGTTGTTCTAAGAACTTGATCGATTCAGAAGTGATGCTGGGCAGCCTGAGTAAGCATGGTTTTACTGTGGCAGAAAATCCTGCTGAAGCGACAGTGATCGTGATCAATACTTGTGGTTTTATTGATGCCGCCAAGAAAGAATCGATCGATAACATACTCGAAATGGCCGAGTACAAAGATGCGACTAAGGGGAGTTGCCAAATTTTGGTTGTGGCAGGTTGTTTGACTCAACGTTACAGCGCAGATCTTGAGGTGGAGATTCCTGAAGTGGACCTTTTTATAGGCACAGGGGAATATAATAAGATTGTGGAGCTTTTGGAAAAGCAAGAAGCTGGAAAGCTTGATCATAAATCTTTTGTCGACGTTCCGAAATTTATTCACTCTGACGAAGACGAGCGCCTCCTCTCTACGCCTTCTTATATGGCCTGGCTTAAGGTTTCTGAAGGCTGTGACAGATGTTGCACCTATTGCGCCATCCCAGCGATTAGAGGGAAACTTCGCTCTCGTAGCGTCGCTTCCCTTATTAAAGAAACGAAGCACCTTGTAGAGCAGGGCGTGAAAGAGATTAATATCATCTCTCAAGATCTTTCTAAATACGGCATTGATCTTGGGGGAGAGAACACTCTTATCAATCTTCTAAAAGGCCTTGAGGAAATTGAAAACCTCGCTTGGATTAGACTTTTCTATTACTACCCAGATGATCTCTCTGAAGAGCTGATTGAGTTTATCAAGAATTCTAAGAAGATTTGTCATTACTTAGATATGCCTGTGCAGCACTTTTCTGATCCTGTGCTTAAGCGCATGAACAGGAAAATTACCGGGACTGAGATTCATAAAAAGATCGCACTTCTTCGTGAGCGCATTCCTGATATGGTGATCCGCACTTCGATCATCGTTGGTTTCCCAGGGGAGAGCGACGAGGATTTCGAAGCCCTTTTAGAAGGGGCTGAGCGAGTGGGCTTTGATCACTTGGGTGTGTTCAAATACTCAGATGAAGAAGGAACACCGGCTTATAATTTCAAAGAAAAAACTCCTGCAGAAATTATTGATGAACGTCACGATGAACTCTATGCCCTTCAAAAAGAAATCGCTGAAGAACGTAATGAGCGCTACATCGGAAAGACGATTGAAGTTTTGATCGAAGGCTATCATGAAGAAACCGACCAGCTCATCGTTGGTCGACATAGAGGTCAAGCACCAGAGATCGATGGTAAAGTCATCATCAATGACGATAACGGCAAGGCCCTAAAACAAGGAGACCTCGTTATGGTCGAGGTCTCCGAAGTTCATGAATATGATTTGGTGGGGAAAGTGGTTTAGTACTCCTCTCCAGGGAAGGCGTAGGTTCCACCAGCAGGAGCAGCTGCAGGGCCACAAGCACCAAAGGTTCCTGGGGCGTTGACTGTTGCATAGCCATCCCAAAAACCAGTCCAAGCATCGTCCCAATCGTATCTGTTATTGAGTCCACCGTTTTCTTGGTTGCCAATGTTACCAATGAGCTTGTCGAGGTAATCGGTTAGGGCAAACATACCGTTCCACTCTCTGACTATCACTCTCATTCTGCCTTTAATTTCTCCAGAAGAGTCGAGGCAAGAGAAAACATAGAAAGGATTCCCCTTAGCCCAAGGGTTGGCACCGAAAGCAGAATCACTAGCATACTTCTCCCAGCCTCCAACAAAATAGTTGTATTCATCAGCTGTAGAGCAACTGTTACTTGCCGTAAAGTTAGCGACTTTCATATTTGAGCTAAACCCACTAACACTTGGTGATTTAATTTTTATTTCCATCTTGAGTCCGGAAATAACATTTTCATAGTTTTTGCCAGCAACACCGTTCTTTAGATCAGCTGAAGTTAGTTCTGCATCCTCATAAGTTCCACCTAGACAGTTGAACGGATCACCTCCGCAAGAGGTATTAGATGTAGAGGAGCTAAAACTACTGTCGGCGACGCAATCCCAGACCCAAGTACCAGCAGTACCAGTTGCCGTTGCGGGTAAACCATCGCAGTCGTAAGCTGCGTCTGCGCAAGCCTCAGCAGTCAAACAGCTGGCGGCATCAGGTCTTATTGTACAAGCTCCAGTCGTTGTAGAGTCCTTATACTGATAAGTTGTCACGGCGACTTTGCCTTTATCGCATTTGAGTTCGTCAGTGTCAGATTTTACTATCTTAACACAAAGGTCGACAGGGCTAGTGATGACGTGGTTTGTCGAGTCATAGAAGTTGTTACCGGAAATATAACCATAGTCTTCACAGCTACGTAACCCTACGTTGTTCGCGTTAAGTTCGGAAGCTGTACAACCGCAGTTTACAGATTTTGCCGTTGTGTTTGTGTTCGCTGGGCGGAAAGCATAAAAGAAATATGGCTCATAAGTGAACTGGTCACACATGTCCTTTCCGCTAAAGAGATTGAAGTTCAAGCCTCTCAAGTAGAGATCCATTTCACCAGCTTCAACGATACAGGTTGTATCACGATGATAGTTGCTATCATCGGTGTTGAGACTTTGATCCCAAGTCACGCGACAAGGCGTTGTTCTGTTGCCCACCCCGGCTCTATGGATATAGAGTGAAGGAGCATCGGCCATATTCACAGAGACTTCAAAGTGACGTACGGATTCGAGAGAGAAGGTACGAGTCGTTGTTCCAAGGGCGTTGGAAGCAGTGACTGTGTAATTTGTTAAAGGAATAGAATCTTTAACGGTTCCGCTGATCGCTCCCGTTGAAGTGCTGAAAGCTAATCCAGATAGAGGAGGAAGAGCAGGACTGATAGAGTAAGCTATCTCTTGTCCGGCTACCAGCTCAGGAGCAATGACGACCTCGTCACCTTGGTACACGACAAAAGTGTCAGAGTGGTTAAAGGCGTTTGGTGTTCCTACAGTAGGAAGGGCCAAGAAGCGTGCTTTATTACTAACTGTAGTACTGTTGTACGTTTGAGAGACAATATAGGCGGGAGTGGCGTTATCCGCTGGAACAATGAGGTCCTCATAAGAAAGAGTGAGGAAACGAGGAGTTGTTGTTAAGGCACTGCTATCCAAAGCCATCAAGGACACAGGATTAAATCCAAGATAAGCGCTGGCAAGAGACGCTGAAGCTGTTCCTGCAGTCGCTGTAACGATGAGGTTTGAGCCAACGCTAAAATCTGTGGTTTTAGATACAAGTGTTGTCGCTTGAACTACAGGGGCATTGATACCTTCAGCAAACCAGTAGTCGCTTGCGCTGACTGTTGAGAGGCCAGAGATCACACTGCCTGCTGCGGCTACCCCGAATGTTTGACCATAGGCTTGAGGAGTGACTTGTGAGTAGCTACCAGCTACTTTGAAAGTTCCGCTTAAGAGTCTGATATAAACTTTATAGCGTGTGCCTGCTGTCTGAATTTCGTTGATGACACCGAGGGCTTCAAGACCTGCGGGTTTCGCATAGATGTAGCTGCCGATAGTTAAAGCGGCTGGAGAACCATACTTATTTAAGAGTAAGGTTAGACTGTTATTCTTTGTCGTTTTGACGACACCATATGGATCTTTGTAGTTTGCGTGAACGTCGACGTTTGATCCTACTTCGAAGTAGCCGTTCTTGACGTCGACGAGGACGCAGAGGTTACCGGAGGTACAAGTGAACACATCTCTCACCACACCTGCTCCTGCGAGCACCATTGAGTTGCTGCTGATTGGTGTGCCTTTCTTAAAGAATACGCTGTTTGCACCTTCAAGCTCAAGAAGGGTTTGGTGAGTATAGGATAAACCTTCTGGGGCTTCACTCACTTTAAAGTTGAGTGTACCACTTGTAGCCCCTGCGGCGTTGGTCACTGTGATTGTATAGCGTGTGACGTTTGATAAAGCTGTTGGAGTTCCAGCAATCGCACCAGTGCTTGAGTTCAGACTCATCCCTGTTGGAAGGTCTGGGCTTACAGTGTAAGTCAAACCAGTCAAGTTCGCAGGGGTAAGATTCACGACAAGTTGACCGGCACAAGTTCCGGTGTTGACGTTTTTATTACGCTCAAGAATGTAAGTGACGTCGTTGACTGTACCTTTTTCTATGAAGGCACCAGATGGGGTGCTGGTGATTTTATCACCGGTTTTGAAGATCGCAGAAGCCACATTCATTGTTGCGTAGATATAGTTGCTTGTGTTGTCAATGTAGGTAACTGTACCGACAGCTCCATCAAGAGAACGGATTGATCCTCCAACAGTGTAGTAGGAGGAGGGTGTTGATCCGTTTGTATTATAGTAAGCAATTCTCACTTTTGAGTTACAACTTGCAGTAGAGGTAAGTCCGTAGCTCAAGCCAACTGGTGAAGGATCTGTTGAAGAAGCAAAAGACATTCTCTTCGTATAAGAGGTTTGGTTGCTTGCTCTGTCGAAGTGGTTTGCTGAGGTAATAGAGTAGCTTACAGAAACGGCGTTTCTGCTATAGCCATAAATCAAACCGCTTGAAGCCGTCGTCCGAATAGAACTAGGAGGTGAGCTGAGTGTTGTAATTGTGTACGTTCTAGGATTGCTGTCTGTATTTCCTAATGACCAATAAGGGAGCATTGGAACGGAGCCACGTCCTAGGATGTTAGCACTTGAAGCTGTTGGGAAAATATCAGTTACCTGACTCATTGTCATCGTACTGCTTCCTGCAAGAATCTCCATGTCATCTTGGAAGCCGAGTGTACCGGTGGCAGTGATGGCCAAGGTTAAGTAGAGGATGTCAGAATCAAGTGAGTCTGGTGTCGCTGCGACAATGTTCGCTGTTCCACCATAAGGAGTGTTAACAGTTCCACCAAGAACGTAGTCCGCAGTGTCACCTTCAAGGTTGATGGCCTTAACAGAAATGGTTCCGCTCTGTGGGTATAGAAGATTGCCGTTTCCTGCAGAAGGATAGTAGGCGTTAGCCACATAAGCTTTGTAGTTATAGGTGATGTTACCTAAACCGTTTTGCACTCTAATATAATAGTCTTGAATCGTCAGATTTGAATTTTGAATGACAGCAGAAAGTGAACCTGTCGTTGCTCCGATGGTAAGGAAAGGTGAAGCTGTTGGAGAGAGAAGGGTGAAACTCACACCATTCGCTGCAAGATCGGCTGTGCTGGCCAGAGGTCTTGTCGTAATGTTTGGAATGCTTAATGAGCTTGCATTTGGAAAAATGTTATAAACTCTGCTGACCATACCGTCGTAGCCAGAAAGGACTCCACCAGGAGAAACGGTAAGCACATCACCAGCACGAAAGGCAGAGGTTGCTGTTGAAGGATTGTTGACTGTCGCAAAAATTCTTGGCGAAATGCCATCTTCCTCTGAAGTTGGTGTATCAAGATATTCAATCGTTGCTGTTGCACCAGATGGAGAAGCAGTAAGAGTTCTTCCTTTAACAAACTGGTCGAGATTGAGAACAGAAGAGAGTTCAATCACGATATGTGAACTGTGTTGGAAATCTAAAGTAGAAAGAGGAGTGAGAGCTTGAAGTTTTAATACTCCATAAAGGTAGGAATAGGTGTAACCAGGCTTCGCTGCGATAGGAGTTTTATAAGAGAGTTTTATGCAATACTCTTTTGGTGCTGGTGTTGTTAGAACACCTGGCTGAAGAGTGATTCCACCTGAGCTGGTACTAATAGAAAGATCAGAGGTGCTTCCTGGATAAAGCAAAAGAGTTCCACCGCAGTTATAAGGAACTGCGAGAGACTCCAAGCTGAAGCTTGGATCGAGGGCTTGGCCAGAGGAGCTGAAAGGATAGCCGCTCGCAAGATCACCATCCATTGATGGACTGTAAGTGTAACTCGCTGTCGATGCCGTTGAAACGTAGTACACAGTTTGTGAGAGAGAAGGATGGTAAGTTATGTAGCTCGGAAACTTGATCGTCCCAGATGAAACTGAGTTTCCACTATCATCCGTAAAAACCGACGTCGGTTGTTTCGTTGTGGGCGCATTCTGTTTCCACTTTGTGAAACTGGCGGGCATGCAACCACTGATGAGGGTTAAACTTAGGACCAAAATGAGGATGTTGGTTATAGTTTTCATATTCCTATTATCGCCTTTTTTCTTGATAAATTTTAACTGGGTCAAATCTACCTAGAAGCAGATTAACTGATAAATTTGCTCGACTATTTTTTTTGTTTAAATAGCCACTATAAGGAGGCAAGTCTGATCTAAGTACTCAAGAATAGGTGTTTGAGCCCTCAATCAAGTAAAGGGGACAACTTTGCCTCCTAGCTCCCGAAACTCAGCTCCAGCTATCATTAAAAGGTGAGAACCCAAGGCAGGATGCCGAGGAACCTATGAACGACATTTCTAGCATACAAGCAGGCAAAGCTCAGGAGCTTGAAAATAAGCAAGCCTCCCTTGAGATGCGTAAGCTTCGCCAGGAACATTCGCAGGTCTTTAGTAAAACGGTGAAAGATAATGAAGCCGAGCTTCGCCGTATGAAAGACGAGTATCAGGCCAAGATAGGCATGATGCAGAGTGAACTTGAGCAAAAGCTTTCCCAGTTTCGCGACAAGCAAAATGATGTCATGAGTGTTGAAAAAGAAAGACTCCAAACGGAGTTGGAAGATCTTCGTAAAGCTCATGGTGATCAAGTGGTTCAACTGAAAGAAAGTCAGAAGAATCAAATTGATCGTATGGTCGAGTCACACAACAAGACCATAGATAATGCTCGTCAGAAGTTTGAGAAAGAAAAAATGAAATGGAATGCCTAAGGATTAGGCTAAAAGGGACAAAACATGCAAGCTGCACAACAATCAAGTACTGGCGGTGTCTTCTTAAACGGTAGAGCTCAGGTTATTGAAATGTTGCAAATGCTTTCTCCTCAAGAGAGAGAAAGAATTTTAAACCATGTCAGGATCAAAAATCCTGCTCTCGCTAGTGAGTTAGTCGAGGAGAGTGTCTGTTTTGAGGATATTGGTCGCCTCAATCAGCGCGAACTCGTTCTGCTTCTTCAGTATATTACGCCTGTTGTTTTGGGCATGGCCCTGAAGGGCAGCGATTCTCAGTTTCAAAGAAGAATTCTTTCTTCAGCCCCACGCCAATATGCGGAAGAGGCTTTTGATATTATGATGACTCCACTTGAAAATGAGCGCACTAATATCCGTCGTGCTCAACAGAAGGTGATTGAGATTTGCATTCAACTTCGTCGTCGTCGTCAAATTCATCTCTAAAAAAAATAAAATGATTAAAATAAGAAGGGAGGCTTTAAGCCTCCCTTTCTATTTGTTTTTTGAAAAAAAGACTGAGTCTTTCATTTAGGGTATCAGGGAAATCCAGCTGAGGGACGTGGCTTCCGTCTTTGATGATGTAAAGGTCGGCATTGGGAAGACGATTTTTAAGGTCGAGTTGAAAAGGGAAAGGAATCACTAAGTCTTTATCTCCACCGACAACCAAAGTTTTCGTTTTGATTTTTTTGAGGTCTTTTCCTACGTCGTGCTCATGCATCTGTTGCAAAAGGTGATAGAAAAGTTCTGGGGGAAGTTCCCCAATGCGTTTCATATAGTGTTCGACAAAGTCTTGAGAGACAATTTCAGTATTAAATCCCCCGAAATGCACAATTCTTTTCATCAGAGGGTTGAGATAGGAATTTTTCCAGAAGCGGTTGTAGAGATCGGGATAGTCGTGAGCAAAGGCTTCGATGTATGGAATGATTTTTCCCATGATGCCATTGTTGAACATGATGTTTTTAGGGGAGAAAACACTTCCCGACATGAGCACCATGCCCAAGAGATACTCAGGGTATAGCCGAGCAAATTCCAAGGTGACGTTGACACCCATGCTATGACCAACCATCAAAACCTTTTTATATCCCGTGTGATCAATCAGTTTTTTGATATCGTTGGCACAGTTTTTAAAATTATAAGATTCTACCGAGCCGGTTGAATTAAAATGAGCGCGGTAGTTATGAATGATGACGGGGTAGCCTTCTTTATCAAAGTAAGGAAGCTGCTTTTTGTAGTGAGTGAAGTTGCAAACGAGTCCATAGTTGAAAACAATGAGGGGAAGATTTCCCTTCTTTTTTCCAGGAACAAAGTTGCTATTGTAAAAGATGCGCACATCTTTTTCTGTTTGCAAATAATCAGCGTGGGTCTTTGGAAACATGAAAGCGTCCTTCGCTGAGTGTTTGCAGTTCTTGTTTGAGGGTATCAAGTAAATCACGTTTGATTGGATCAGTGCTGATCACTTTGACAAAACGTTCTTCAAGATTTTCATGAGCATTTTTATTTTGTGGAGTTAAAATAAAATTCATGATTTTGATTTCTGTTTTTCCTAGGCGAAGCGTATCTCCCATTTTTATATTCCGTGCACTCACCGTTTTTTTTCCATTGTGCCAGAAAATTCTTCCTTCAAATGGGATGGCCCTGAGACTTTGCTCCACAACCTCAAGACGCAATTCATGAGCGTCGATTTCAGGATCAGAAATGATAAGATCAGCACTCGATCCTCGGCCTAAAACAAGCATATCTGCGAAACTTAGATAAGGTCCGCTTATGTCTTGGTCTGTAGGGGAAAGTATGTTGAGCTCAATCATGTGACTATATTAGCATTTTTTAGATTGTGGTGAAGACCTTCAAGTCAGTGGCAAATTTCTCCAAGAGTTTTTCCAGTCGCTCATCATTCGGACTGGTTCTATCGAGACATCTTTTAGCATCCTCAATCGCTTTTTCTAATTCCTTGGGATAAAGGAAACTATTGGCAAAGCGACGGGTCTGTACCCCCGATTGCTCTGTACCAAAAAGATCACCTTCACCACGTATTTTTAGGTCTTCTTCAGCGATAATAAAACCGTCAGTATGTTCTTCAATAACTTTGAGCCGTTCGAGGCTTTCTAAAGCTGGTTTTTTGTCACAAATGAGAAAACAAAATCCTGGTTTGTCCCCACGTCCTACACGACCACGTAGCTGATGGAGAGAACTTAAACCAAAGCGCTCGGGATTCATAATGGCCATAAAGGAGGCATTGGGGACATTGATCCCTACCTCGATCACTGAAGTGGCCACAAGAAGATCATGTTCGTGAGCCAAAAAGCTTTTAAAAGCCTTTGCCTTTTCATCGGCTTTAAGTTGCCCGTGGAGAGTGGCAATTTTAAACTCGGGAAAATATTTGGTGAATTTTTCAGAAACTTCTTCAAGGTGGCGTATGTCCAAAGTTTCACTTTCGTTGATGGCCGGAACCACGACGTAGCCTTGTTCTCCCATACTCATGCGCGTCTTGATAAAACTTAAAAAGTTTTCAAAGTTTTCAGGAGAAACGATTCTCGTTTTGATTCCCTTTCTTCCCACAGGCATCGTTTTGATTGTAGAAATATCCAAATCCCCATACTGAGTGAGGCGCAAGGACCTAGGGATAGGAGTCGCCGTCATAATGAGGCAATGAACACCAGGGGCTTTTTCAGTGAGCTTAAGTCTTTGCTCTACACCAAACTTATGTTGTTCATCAATAATGGCCATCGCGAGATTTTTAAAACTCACACTCTCTTGAATGAGGGCATGAGTTCCAATAATAAAACGTATGTCTCCACTGGCCAGTTTCGCCTGAATTTGTTTTTTAGAGGCCAAAGGAGTGCTTCCTAAAAGAAGTGTTACCTGAAGTTCAGGGAGCTGTTTCGTCAGTGATTCAAAGTGCTGCAGGGCCAGAGATTCGGTGGGACACATCAGAGCAACTTGAGTGCCTTTTTCTTGTAAAACCATGAGAGATGCCAAAGAGGCTACGGCGGTTTTTCCACAGCCCACGTCTCCTTGCAAAAGACGCATCATCGGATGACCAAGCAATAAATCCGCTCGTATTTCTTTTAAAACAAGGGCCTGATCTTCAGTGAGAGTGAAGGGAAGCTTTTTTAAAAGTCCTTCAAAATATGAATCTTCTGAGATGAAAATTTGAGCCTCAGGTTTTTTAAAAAACTTTCGTCTTAAATAGATCTTAAGCTGCTCATGGAAAAATTCTTCATAGGCAAGGCGACTCTTGGCCTCGCGTTCGAGGTGCTCATTCCATTCTGGGACGTTTTGTTTTCGTCCATGAAGGATATTGAAGGTGAGTGTTTTTGAAAGAAGCTTTCTTTCTTTCACAATAAATTCAGGAAGAGATTCAGGAATCTCTTCCCAGAGCTTTTGAGGAATTTTATCGAGGACCTTTTGTAAGAACTTCCCTGCAAGGCCATTCACTGTAGGGTAGTGGATGCGAAGTTCTAAAGGCATATCGCTTGTTTGGCTGAGGTCAGCTTTTTCGACGAGGGCATCACACTGGGGATTGGCCAGGTATTTTTCTCCCTTCGCCGCTGTGACTTCGCCGGAGAATTCAATCAGCTCTAAACCTTTAAGTTTTTGCACAACTGAGCTGTAGCAATTGAAGTATCTTAAAAGAAGGATTTCTTCGGAGTGTAAATCTTTGACGTGGACGCTGACATTTTGTAAGAGGGCGCCTCTTCTTCCCTTGGCCCAAAAGTTGGCGCGACTTTGGACATTCAAAATTTTTCCCTGGCCTTTGAAGAGCAACCCTTCAGAGGCGTAAGAAAAGGGGCGCACGGGAGGAAGTTCCTCGATACGAAGAGGAAAAATCCAAAGCAGGTCTTCGACTTTTCTAAAATGGGCCTCTAAAAGCCCATCTAAAGTTGCCCCACCCTTTGCAGAAAAAAGCGTTGAGAGGGGCGAAGACCATTCAATTCTTTTTGAATTCGAAGGATTCGATTTCGTACTCAATATCTCCCTTAGGAGCGCGGACGATGACAGTGTCGCCGGCTTCTTTACCAATGAGGGCCCTACCCAAAGGTGAAGTATAAGAGACTTTTCCTTTTTGAGTATCGGCTTCGTTATTTCCTACAATCTGATAAGTGACAGAGCTGCCCTTTTCGACATCCATGAGTTTTACAGTGGCGCCGAAAACAACTTTTTCACTTTTAATTGTGGACACATCAATGATGCGTGAAGTGTTGAGGACAGATTGAAGCTCAGCAATTTTACCTTCGAGGTGAGATTGCTTTTCTTTGGCAGAAATATATTCAGCGTTTTCTTTTAAATCACCTAACGCTCTAGCTTCAGCAAGAGCGTGTTTGATAGATTCTCTTTCGACTTTGATGAGAAAATCGAGTTCTTTTTCAATTTGAATTTTACCCTCAAGAGTGAGGAGGGGCTGGGTGTTCATGATTTTCCTCTTTATGATTACTTTTTAAACAAGGCGTCTGCAGTACTCAAAAAGTTTTCACGCTTTTTATTGGCGCTATCGGCTTTTAGGTTTACTACAAAATGCTCACAAAAATTTGCTTTTTCTTTATCCACAACTCTTTCCGCATTAGGCTCGCGGCATTCATTGTATGAGCCAAGATCAAAATGCTGGCACATCTTACACACATGTAGGTCTGCCGTGCAACTAGGACATTCATCGCCACGCATGACGATAGATTTCACTCCTAAAGAAATATCTTTTCCACATGAATAGCAGACGGCCATTACTTCATTCATTTAGAAATCCTTGGAGTAGTTGAGAAGAATGCTCGGGGAGAAGCCTTCAGGCTTATTGTTTTGTTCATTTCTCTCATTGAAATGAATGAGAGGGAGGTTACGTTTGTTATATTCCTCAATGGCCTTTTGCAGGTTTTCTTCGTTAGCTGCTTCAAAGGTTTTAGCCACGAGAAAGTTTACGGCCACGAGGGCTGCCCCACCAATGATGAGAGAACGTTTATTACTATCGCGCGCTCCAATAATTCCCCCAAGTATCATGGCCGTCCCTACGGAACCAGGCACAGCTTGGTACCACTGAATGTGGCTCCCTTCCTGATACTTATCTAGGTATTCTTTGGCGATAAGATCTTTTTCTAAATAGTAGCGCAATCCCTCACCCTTTAGATTAGAAGTCGTATCTACTAAAACTTCTTGGTAGTTGATAATTGCAGTACGACTACAAGTCTCTAAAGCCCAAGCCGAGACTGAGTTGATAAGGAAAAAGAGGGTCATCATAAAAATACGCATAATGCGTTTTATCATTTTTTCCCTAGGGCGAGAAGGCTTTTTGACATAAAATGAAGGTCCGGGGAGGGGACATGGATCTTATAAAAACTGGAATTCGCGTAGGGAAAACCATTCGAAACGCGGGACGTCTAAAAGAGATTGTGACAGTTTTTGCTAAAAACGGTTTTGATGAGTTTTTGCTTCGGGCTCCTCTTGGTAAGTTTCTTCCAGGTTTTGTGCTTCCCCAATCTGATAAAAACATTCAAAAAGAGTTAGAGGGCAAGGGACCAGATGACTGGGGGCAGATCCTTGGTTCTCGTTTGCGCGCTTGTTTTGAAGAGTTGGGACCAGCTTTCGTTAAACTTGGACAGCTTTTAAGCTCTCGCAGTGATATTTTTGAAGCCTCTTTTATTGAGGAAATGAAAAGTCTTCGCGATAAGGTGAAAGGGATTCCCTTTGAGGAAGCCCGTGCGGCCATCGAAAAAAGCTTGGGAAAAAAGATCGAAGACTGTTTTTCTTCTATCGATGAAGTTCCAGTGGGAACTGCTTCTATCGGTATTGTTTATAAGGCCACTTTGAAAGATGGCTCTCCGGTTGTGATTAAGCTTCGTCGTCCAGATATCGAGCGCTTAATTGAAACTGATTTTTCGATTTTAATTTTTTTGGTTAATCAGATTGAAAAAATGAGTGTGGAATTTCGCACTTTGGGGATTTCACGTATTCTTCGTGACTTTTCGACTCGTATTAAGGGTGAGCTCAATTTTACTGTTGAGGCCTTAAGTTGTGAGCGCCTAAGAAAAAATATTCAGGTTCATGATGTCGAAGGTTTGATTTATCTTCCAAAAATTTACAAAGAGTACTCTTCTGAATCTCTTTTAGTTATGGAATATCTTAAAGGGATTTCTTTTAATGATACGGTCAATATTAAAGCCCGCCGAGATGAAATCATTCCCAAGGTGGAGCAAGCCGTTCGCGTTTATATCAAAACTTTTCTGCAGGATGGATTTTTCCATGCCGACCTCCACGAGGGGAATTTCCTTCTTTTAGAAAACGGTCAGCTGGGTCTTTTAGACTTTGGCTTAGTGGGGCATCTTTCTAAAAGAGGTCGCAAAAATTTCTTAGCCATTACTTATGCCCTTCTCACTCATAATTACGAAACGCTTGTCTATGAGTTTTTAGATGTCGCTGAGTACGATCATATTCCTGATGTTGAAAATTTGATTGCCGATGTTCGAGATGCTCTCATTCCTTTTGCCGGTCTTTCTGTACGCGAGGTGAATAGCGGAGTTCTTCTTCAAGAGACGTTACATATTCTTTCTAAGCATCAAATCTATCTTCCTCGTGAATGGTTTATCATCTTTCGTGCCCTTATTGTTTTAGATGGAGTCGGGAAGACCATGGAGCTCGATCAGGATCTCTTTTCTCTGATTGAGGATGATGTAAAAAAACTTCTCCAAGTTTCCATGAGCAAAGATGAACTCTTGGAAGAAACTCTATGGATGGCCAAGGATCTTTTGGGAACCATGAAGATGTTCCCTCGTCACGCCAAATGGTTTATGCGTGATTTCACTCGTAAGGGGCATGCCCTCGAGGTCATCAACAGAGGCTACGAAAAAGAATTTGCTCAATTCACTGGAGCCATTGTCTTCTTAGGTTTTTCTTTCTTGGGAGGGGTCTTCTTTTTGGCAGGGGTTTATGTTCTTCAAAATCGTATGCCTCAACATTTAGCAGATTTGCCACTTTTGAGTGTACTCTTCTGGCTCTTTGCTGCTGCCTTTATTTTAAAGGGGCTACGTTCTTTGCGAGTCAAAAAATAATTACTTTTTTAGCTGAGTGACGGCAGGGAGTTCGTGTCTTTGAACAAGGTTTTTATAGGCCTTGTTAAATTTACTCATAATTGTTTTTGCAAATGGGGCTTTTTTAGAGACCATAAAATAACTTTCAAAAACACTGATGGTCGAATAAGTGAGATTTTTCATCGTTTCTGTGTCATTAAAAGTTTTAAGTGGCTCGAGGTAATCAAGCACGTAATCACCCCGTTTGAATTTTAGCATGTTCAATGCTGAAGCATGTCCATTGGTTTCCATTACTGTAATCTGATTCATAGGGTCTTTGATTTCATTTAAAAGACCACCGTAGCTAAAACCTCTAATGATGATTAAAGTTTTTCCCTTGAGATCTTTAATGCTTTTTATTTCCTGTTTGTCTCCACGGTAAAAGATAGCAAGGGTAATATGAGCAATAGGACTTTCTCCTATATAAACATGGTCTTTTATCGCTGGAAGGACAATCCCATTCCAGACATGAGCTTTACCACTAATAATACTTTCAATCATGCGGGGGGCAGGTTCAAGAGATATGTGGAGGTCGTTGTAGCCCGCTTCTCTGGCCGTCTTTTTAAAAATATCAACAAGGAGTCCTGAGTGATTGCCCTTGTCGTCTTCTTGCATATAAAAAGGCATATCCACACAGACATATTTTAAAGTTGTGGGAGTTTGAGCAAAAGCGAGAGACAGTGCAAGAAAGGTAAAAAATATCAGAGTGATTTTTTGCATTCCAAACTCGCCTAAATGCTATCTAGCCCAGAAATATAAATCTTAGACGAAGTAAAAAGAGGAAGTGTTCCTTTACTTAATGCCAAGATGAGTTCTTGAGCGTGGGGAAAGTGTTTCTTTTCATAAAGAGGAAGCCAGAGCTTAAAATGTTTCAAATCCTGAAAGAGTTTTAATTTTTCTTCATTTGTGGAAAAACCTATTTCGTGAATGATGTCATGAAGATCCATTCCCTTACCTAAACAGAAATAGCGGCTGATGTTTCCCTGAGTATTCTTGCTAATAAAGACTTTTGTTGAGGTGATGGCAAAAATTCTTTTCCAATCTTCTTCACTTCTTTGAAGGGTTTCGTAACTTTTACTCATCGTCATATAAAGCTGAGTGATTTCTCTCTTTTCACTCTCATGAAGTTTATTGAAGTTTGTTTCTTGATAGCCTTCAGGTTTATGAAAATTTTTCTCTCCTGTTTGAATCATACTTTTGAGAGGGAGAAAATCATATTTTTTATACATCTCATGAAGATCCGACCATAAAATAAAAGCTTTCACTTGATTTTGGTAGCGCTTGAGAATTTCTTCGAAGAGTTTTTTGAAGATACCTTGTCCTTGGAACTCTTCACTCACAGCGATTCCTCCTAAGAGAGCGACAGGATGCTCTTTCCAGAGGCGTAGAGAAACTCCAATGTGGGCCACGAGGCTGTCGCTCACTTCATCAATGAGAATGAAATTGTGAGCGTGATTAGAGTTGTGCATGAGAGGGGCGAAGTCTACAGCAAAGGACTCTGGTCTTTGATAGTGAAAGTTCTTCTCTATAAGGGTGAGTACATCCTTATAGTGTTGAGGAGAATCCTTTAAAGTACTGAGTTTCATGCCTTGAGTTTAGTTTCTTTCCTTATAAGGAGCAAGAAACTGTCGCTATTTTAGACATTGGGCTGGGTTATATTTTCAAAATTTAATTCTTTTGGGGGTGAGGGCAAATTTTGCCTAGGGGGAAAAGCCTTTAGTTTTCGGTGGGTTATACGTCGTTTTTAAGAAAAATGAAAGTGACTAAACTTTTGACAATAATTCGTAAAGTTTTCTGCGCGGCGCTCGATAAGTAAGTCAGAAGGAAGCACAGAAGGATTCTGTGTGAAGCTGGCAAGAATGACTCTGGCCAGACCCAATCAAGGAGGATTTATGGGACTTCGTATTAACACCAACGTAGCGTCAATCAACGCTCAAAGAAACTTAAAGACAACTCGTTTATCAATGGACAAGACCTTAGAGAAACTCTCTTCTGGTCAAAGAATTAATAGAGCTGGTGACGATGCCGCCGGTCTCGCAATCTCTGAAAACTTCAAAGCTCAAATTCGTGGTCTCGGTCAAGCTGAGAGAAACGCTGAAGACGGTATCTCACTTGTTCAGATCGCTGAAGGTGGCTTATCTGAAATTTCTAACATCCTTATCCGCTTGAGAGAACTTTCTGTTCAAGCTGCTTCTGATACTATCGGCGGCACTGAAAGAAAATTCCTTAACGTAGAATTCGAACAGCTCACTTCAGAAGTAGATCGTATCGCAAACTCAACAGAGTTCAACAGAGTTCCTCTCCTTAACGGAACAGGTGCAGTATTTGATATCCAAATCGGTACTCGCAATGACCCAATCAGCGATCGTTTAACTTTCGACGCTTCTAGCGCAGACGTTAACGTAGCAGCTCTTGGTCTTAACCTTGCTTCTGTTGCTGATAAGATTTCTGCTCAGAACTCACTTGCAGCAATCGATTCTGCGATTATCTCTGTCTCTGGTATCCGCGCTGACTTCGGTGCTCTCCAGAACAGACTACAATCCACAATCAACAACATTGAAGTTAGCGTTGAGAACCTCTCTGCAGCTAACTCTCGCGTAAGAGACACTGACATCGCAGCTGAGACTGCAGCTCTTACTAAGAACAACATCTTAGTACAGGCCGGTACCTCAGTATTGAGTCAAGCCAACAGCTACACAAAGAACGCTCTGAGCTTGATTGAGTCAGCCTCCAGAGGTTAATCCTCTGGAGCCTAGGCTCTGATGTAAAGACAGTCTCTAAGCCTCAACGATTTTAAATCATACAGTCTACCTGCAAGTTGACGGTATGAGGTGTAAAGACAAAAAGTAGCGCTGCACTTAAAGCACGCAAAAAACTGGTGCGCCTTAGTATTTGGGTAATGCTTTGGTACACAAAATTGGTAAGTGGATTTTAAAATTAACAAATTTTCTCGAACAGTAGGTTCGAAGTAACTAACACGGAGGTTGGGTATGTATAAAGGAGATTAACTATGGGACTCAGAATCAATACAAACGTTGCTTCACTTGCAGCTCAGAGATCCTTAGGGGTCAATACAAGAAACACTAACGATAGTTTAAGAAAATTATCAAGTGGTGAGAGAATTACAAAAGCAGGGGACGACGCAGCGGGATTAGCGATTAGTGAGAATTTAAAGAGTCAGATTAGAGGTGTAAGACAAGCGGGCAGAAATGCCAACGACGCGGTGTCTATGATACAAACGGCTGAAGGTGGATTGAATGAGATTTCTAACATCATTATCAGACTTAGAGAACTTGCAGTCCAAGCAGCCTCAGACACAGTCGGTGATACAGAACGTAAGTTCACTGATATGGAATTTCAACAACTCAAAGAAGAAGTTGATAGAATTTCAAAATCAGCTGAATTTAACGGTATCAGGCTTTTGGATGGCACCGGTGGCTCACTTGAATTCCAAATTGGTATCAGAAATGATCCAGGACTTGATCGCCTCCGCTACGATGCCACTGCAAACAATTCAACATTGCTTGGATTGGGCTTGCAAGAAGAAAGCGTTGTTTCAAAAGTTGGAGCACAGAACACACTCAAGAAATTGGATGATGCTCTTGTGCAAGTTAACGGAATTAGAGCAAATTTGGGTGCTACCCAGAATCGTCTGCAGAGTGCAATTAATAACTTGCAGATCAGTGATGAGAACCTCAGTTCAGCGAAGTCAAGAATTAGAGATGTTGACGTAGCTGCTGAAACTGCTGACCTCACTAAGAATAATATCTTAGTACAAGCAGGAACCTCAGTACTGGCCCAGGCGAATCAGCAACCAAACATTGCCATGAAGCTCTTAGGCTAACCAGTTTTTTCCAAGAAACCTTGCTTCGGATGAAGCAAGGTTTCTTTATTTTATTTTTTACGAAACGAAAGTAGTTTAAACTAAGTGAATATGGGACAAGCGAAAAAAACGATTTTAATTTTTGGTATTTCTTCCTTTGTGGGAAGTTCGCTCGCTGAGTATCTCAAGCGTTATTTCAAAGTGACGGGGACCACTCATGCGACTCCAGTTAAAATTCAAGGCATCCCTGTTCTCACTTGCGATGTGCTCAAGCGTGATGAGGTTCAGCTGGCCATGTATACCTTCAGGCCAGACTATTGCATTTATGCCGTTGGACTTCACTCCATTATGGATTGTGCTGAAGCTAAAAGTTTAGCTGATGCCCTCAATGCTGGAGGACTTTATAACGTTTCTGAATCTTGTCAGCGTTTTAAAGCACAACTTATTTATCTCTCCTCTTCTTATGTCTTCATGGGAGAGGATAAATACTACGTCGAGAATGACATTCCAGATCCTGTAACGATGATGGGAAAAACAAAAGCTGCTGCTGAATTTTATATTCAGCGCACTTCTTTGAATTATCTTATCTTCCGTTGCTGTCAGCTCTACGGCCGTGGTTTTCATCCTCTCTCTTTGACATTCTTTGAGCGTTTACAGCGTTCAATTCATAAGGGACAGAATATTGTTTGTGATAATCACATGCATGTTGGTTTTCTCGATGTGATGTATTTGGCTTTAATGATTAGACTGACTTTAGAAAAAGAAGTTTCCAATCGTCTTTTCCAAGTCAATTCTTCTGATGTTCTCACTCATTATGAATTTGCCAAAACTTATTGCAAGGTTTTTGGTGAATCAGATTCTCATTTGGAAAAAGGCCGTTGGTTTTTTCCTATTATTGATACAGCCCGCGACGTTGATTTATCTCGCGATTTATTTTTGCGTTTAGATTTAATGAACACTGAAAGTTTTCTTACGATCAAAATGCCAACAGTCGCTGAGTCTTTGGCGTTGACCTACAAACGCTACAATGGTGAGCCCCATAAAGATACTAAGCGCCAACAGGGTGGCGAGCTTACTTACATCTAGAAAGAAAAATTTTAGTGAGCAGAATTTCTGATGAACTCGGACATATAGAAACGAGCGACCGCTTCTACATTCACAATTTCTCCTCTGAAACGCCAAGTTATTTCATTGAAAGCACCAACATGAGCTTTAATTTCATGAGGGCCGTTTACTGAAGGAGTATTTCCTCCAAGGCGCGCAGGAAGCATTTCACCAGAGCCAGTTAAAAAACCAATCGCAATAGTATCATTGGCGCGACGGTTGAGAATGAGACGCAAAGAATTGCGATAAAGCATGAAGTCGTTGACTGTGTTGGAAATTTTAAAAAGTTTGATCTGAGCCGAGGCTCCACGATATTCGTTGAACTTTGAAACGAAGAGTTCGAAATGATCTTTGAGCTCATCCATGAAGCGTATAGAAGATTCTTCTAAAGCTCCAGCTGGGCTTAAGTGTTCATTCATGTTGACCACACCCGACATTTCCATGTTGAGTTCTTCAAGGGCCAACGCTTCGATCCATTCCGTAGAAACTTGCTCAGAATAATTTGTTATTTCCATAGCTTAATG
>JACCEE012787377.1_pt1 | contig 19247 bp, 12 predicted proteins | sample 7449931 | NCBI WGS metagenome assembly JACCEE01 (sample SAMN15323457, study PRJNA562643) | freshwater metagenome | isolation source: river surface water | place: USA:Blue River Watershed | collected 2017-08-19 | reverse complement strand
GGTACAGGTACAATGGGTACAGGTACAATGGGTACAGGTACAATGGGTACAGATGCAAGTGGTACAGGTACAATGGGTACAGGTACAATGGGTACAGATGCAAGTGGTACAGGTACAATGGGTACAGGTACAACAGGTACTGGTGCAACAGGTACTGGTGCAACAGGTACTGGTGCAATGGGTACTGATACAACAGGTACTGGTGCAATGGGTACAGGTACAACAGGTTCATCTGCTTCATCTGGTTCAGATTCAACTAATCCAAATACTACATCAGGTTCTAATTCAAACATAAATACTTCTAAAAATAGTGGTTTTATTCCAACAGATCTTAATATAAAAGGTGGATATTCAAAAGATAGAGGAGATTTATATGTATGTAAAATAAGAAAACAAGATGCTTCAGGACTGGACGTTGAATATTCTGGACAAATTGCATCAGGAGAAAATAAATGTATATCTACAGATGATGGATTAGAAATTAAAGGTGAATCTGTTTTATTTACTGCTTCAGAATATGAATGGGTTTCTGATAAAAGTATAGCTACTCCTACAGGATTTTCATATGATAATTTTGGAGGAAAACGTAGTTTATATGCATGTCGTGGAATTATAAATGATAATAATTCAGTTCAAATAGGAAAAGCCTGGAGAAATTATAATTTTTGTAATATTCCATTTAATGGAGAAGAAAGATTAGTTAAACCATATGATTTCTTACAAATTAAAAAAAGTGTCTAAAATGTAGATTGAGTTTGAATATTAATAATAATTTATTTTATTATTAATATATGATATTTTCATCTAATCCATTATTTAATTCTTTAAAAGTATATATAATAATAATAATATTACTTGTATATTTTAAACCAAATTTTATTTATGATAAATCAACACAAAAATTTAGACAATTTGGTACAAATAAAGGTAATACTATATTTTCTTTACCCGTTTTATCGATCTTTTTAGCAGTAGTATTATACATTATATTTTTATCAATAGATAAACTTAATAATAATTCAAATAATATTTTAAATAATAATTTTTCAATGCATCCCTATCCAATACACCCCGTTCAAATACATTCATATCCAGTACACTCATATCCAATACAAACACTTCCAATTATTCAGCCTATTCATCAAATTCAACCTATCCAACAAATTCATTCTATACCACGTCTACAAATTAATCCAAACAATCAACTTAATCAACTTAGTTCACAAAATTATCAATCATATAATAATTTTAGTGATTATAATCAAAATTTTAATTAAATAAAATTATTCTGTTGATGCTAGTTTATAAACATCAAGTACACGAGCAGAAGGTTCTTTAACATTACCCCATTTAGGCAACCAAAAACGAGGAATGACTTTTGAAGAATTATTAGAATATTTTTCTACAAATTTTAATCTATAATGTAGAGATTCCTTTGTATAAGGAGTATTCCATTTAAATTTATTTTTAGCTGATTCTAAATCTTCTTCTGAATATTTTTTATCAAAATAATCAAGTACGATTTGATACCAAGACCGTTTTAGTGCTGATACACCATCTGAAAATGCTTCTTTTGGTCGCCATAGTACTTCTTGTGGAATAATCCCTTTTCCGTCAAATGCTTTGCGAAAAAGATATTTTTCACAGTTGTTTCGTGGCTGACGAAGTCGTGGATCAATAGACAGATATAGACGAATAAAACGATGATCACCAAATGGTAGACGTGCCTCTAGTCCACAACCAGCTACACAACGATCAACACGTTGTCCATCAAAATATATAATTTCTTCAGTTAATTCACGGATACGTTCTGCAAAATCTTCTACACTTGGTGCAGATTTAGTCTCATTGTATCCACCGCATACTTCATCTGCATAATCTCCAACAATTACAACCTTACAGTTTGTAAGTTCACTAATTTTTTTAGCAGAAATATATTGTGGAACCGAAGCACGATTTGTTGTAATATCATATGATTCAATAATTTGAGTAATATCATTTTCTGCACATTCAATAAATTCTTGTTCTGTACAAAGAATATGCATATGATCAGATTTAATATGTTCTGCTACAAGTCGTGCATATTTTTCATCAGTACCACCTTCCATTCCAATACAAATTGTTTTAATCTTTGAATCAATACCCTTTTGTTTAAGAATATATGCTCCTACACAAGCACATGCACTTGAATCTAATCCACCACTTGTCATAAATGCTACTTCACGATCAGCAACCATCTGATCTTCAACAATTCGCATAAAAGTATTATAGATTTTATCTAATGCTTCTTGTTCATCAAAAATAGTAACTGGAATTCCTTCAAGAATTTCCGTTACATTTAATACATTGTAAATTGGTGAATTAGGTTTAATTAAATATGTACCATAAGTTGAACCACGTACTTGATTAATATCTCGTGCTAAATTAATAAATGGTACACCGCAAAGTTGAGACGTAAGTGCTAGTCCATTAAATTCTGTTGTCGCAAAATCATAATCGGATTGATTATTATATTCTGCATAATAAAGTGGTCGCTTACCACAAAAATCGCGTAGATAATGAACTTCTAAATGTTCTGATTTGAAATGTAGAATAATAATAGCAAATTCACCACTTACATCATCGCGATGAGAAAGAATATTATATAAACCAGAAACACCAAGTTTATTATAAAGATGAATTAGTACTTCACAATCTGAATGAGATTTTAGTTCACCTTCTAGATTAAATTCTTTTACAAGATTTTTATAACCATAAATTTCACCATTACACATTAAAATTATTTGTTCACCTTGTTCATTTTTAAGATGAAAAGGTTGATCTCCATGATTACTAAGATCCATGATTGCTAGACGATGAAAACTCATAAAGATTTCATAATTGTAATATCGATGATATTGTGTAATAGTACGATCCGGACCACGTTTAGTAATCTCATTACTTGCTTTATAAATTGCGTTATGATTAAGTGGGTTAAACTCTTGAATATAAAACCAAATACCACACATTATATATTTTTATAATGTATAGTATATCATTAAGTAATATTAATAATTAAAATTCAATTTTTTTTGTTAGAATTTAACTAATTCATTAGTTTAATTCAAACAAAAAAAATATTCGACCTTATGAGAGATCAATTTTTTATAATAAAACAATATTATTTCTATTAGCGATATCTCTCGGTGTCATATTTTTATTATTTGGTATATCATAAGAAATTGATATTTTTGGATGTTTTAATAATTCTTCTCTATTTTCTAATGATGTTCTATTAAATGCTTCATGTAAAGGTGTATTAGCATAACTATTTTTAATAGTAAAACAATTTTCTATACCAGATTTAGATAATAATAATTGTAATATTTCTATATTTTTTGATAAAGCTAAATGTAATATAGTATTACCGTATTCATTTTGAATAACAAATGAATTCTCAATACCTTCAGAATTTAATAATAATTTTGCCATATCAATCATTCCAATATCTATTGCTTTATATAATGGTGTTTCTTCATATTTATTTTTAATAATAAAAGCATTTTCTATTCCTTTTTTTGATAATAATAATTCAAGTATATAAATATTACCATGTGTTATTACTGTATGTAAAACTGTTTCTTCTTGATTATTTTTAATATTTAAACATTCTTCTATCTTAGGTTTATATAATAATTCTTCAACTAGATCATAATTATTATTAGATATTGCTTCAGTTAATTTCTCACAATTAGATTTATTAATTTCTGATTGTATTGGTTGTATATTTAATGTTATATTTTGTTGTGTTGCGAGTTCGATAGGTGTAAGATTATTATCATTTTTAATTTGTAAACAATTATTTATATTTGGATGTTTTATTAATATATCAAGTATTTGTTGATTAATAGTATTATTATTTTGTTGTATATTTAATATTGCATTATGTAATGGTGTATTTCCATTATAATCCTGTATATTAAAAGAATTATATATTTTATAATGATTCATTAATTCTTTTACTATCTGTAATTTACTTTCTTCTAAACTATTTATTGCTAATGATAATGGTGTATGTCCATTATTATCCTGAATAGTAAAAGAATTTTTGATTTTTGATTTTTGTAATAATGCTTTAATTATAGTTACTTCATTAAAAAATATAGCGATATGTAATGGAGTATATCCTTTATCTGTTTGTATATTAAAACAATTATATATTTTAGGATGTGATAATAATGAATTTATTAAAGATATATTTCCATTACTTATTAAAGTATGTAAAGGAGTATATCCTGTGGCTGATTGAATAGTAAAACACTGGTGTATATTTTCTTTATTAATTAATTGTGTAATAGCACGATAATTAATACTTAATATTGATATATTTAATAGTTCTGATAAAGTTTGTATGTCTATATTATTATTTTTAATATAATTAATAATATTTGGGTTATCATAATTTACTAATTGAATTTTCAAATTATCCAATAAGTTTATTTTAAATATTTCTTTTGTATATTTTTTATTTTGAATTATTATAAAACTTTTTATCATACTTAATTGTGTAATCGGATGCTTCATTGAATCATAATAAAATTGTGAAAATTCTTTATATATTTTAGTTTTATTTAAATCTGTTATTCTTTTAATAATATTATCTATAACTACATTTAAATAAGTCTTCCAATCAAAATTAACAAATAATTTTTTTATTCCATCTATTCTTATCCCATTATCATCATAAAAATATAATTGTTTTTCACATATAAAAAAACATTGTGAGTGATTTTGAGGAAGTGTAAATATATTTTCTTCATTAACAATTTTATCTTTACCTTCGAGAGAACTATAAGAATTTATTAATATACACGACGATTCTTTTATACAATCTTTCATATTATTTAATTTATTTATTATATTGTTTACAGAATTATTTTTAGTAAATATATTGTCAAGTAAAAATGTATTAGATGATAAAAATTTTAAAGATTTTTCTTCAATTGGTTTTAATTGTTCTTGTTGTAATGGATCAGAATGTAATGATAACATTCTTGTTAATTTTCTTTGATTATCTTGTTCTTGAATTGGTTGTTCTTGAACTGATAATGCTCTTTGTAATGAATTAATTTGTTTTATTTTTGTTATTGGATAATTTAATAAAAAATATGATATTATGCTCATTGTAATTAAATATTCATTTAATCTTCCACCATGTGTTTCATTAAAATGTAATTTGTGAGAACTATTATGATTTGAAATTTCAAAAATATAATTAACACATTTAAATGAATAATCTCTGCTATTTGCTCTAAATAAACCAGATGGTTGTGTATATAATAATTTTGTTTCTCTTAATAAATATACCATACTATTAAAAAACCATTCATAAGCATCATGTCTGTCATTATATGATGGTTCATTATTTAAAAAACTATAAAATATTTTTAATTTATCTGGATATGAAGATAATAATTGTTTTTCATCAATAAATTTTCTTATTTTATCTTTATCTCCTACTGTTAATTGATTAATTTTTTTTGTTACAAATGGTTTTAAATCAAACTTTTGTTCATTTGAATATCTGTCATATAATTCAATTATATATTCTTTTGAAAGTTCTAATAATTTTATTTTATCCTCTTCATTATTTAAATCATAATTTGGTGGTAGCATTTCTAATGGAATTCCATTTAATTCATTTATATCTATATTTTGAATAAATTCTCTAAAAGATTCTTCAGATTTAAATATTTCTTGTATAGTATCTCCAATACTATCACAATAACAAAATATCATTGATAATGAATCATGCCAACATTCTCCCTCGTGTTGATTAAATCCAAAATTTGCACAATTTGCACCAGCATTCATCTTTAGATGAAGATATTTATTTTTATATTTTAAATATTTTTCTTGATAATAATTTTGTTGAGCTGACATTATATATATAACTTAGTTAACTAAAAAATAAAAAAAATCATAAAAAATCATAAAAACTTAATTTGTAATAATATGAATGGTACTAACAATTAAGTTATCAAATTGATTGATCTCACGTCTTCCTTTGATAATCCCATATTCTGCTTCTCTGCACATATCTAGAATTTTTAATTTCTTTTTAGAATCTATTTTTTCATCATTAATAATAATTTCTGCATAATTTTTAATAATATTTGTTCCAGAAATATTTGTTATCAATAGATTATAAATTATATTACGAATATTATTAATATATTTTAAATCACAAGTTTTAACATATTTATAAAGTTCACGAATTGTATAATCTTTGGATAATAGTGGATCTAATAATTTAATAATATTTAAAATATTACACATATATACACCAATTTTACAAACTGTATCATCAAGTTTATTCTTTTTTTCTAATTTTATTTTTTTATTTAATATCTTTTGTACTTTTACCATATAATCAGATGGATTTACAAAATAAAAATCATGTTGTTTTTTACAAAGTGCATTTTTTAATAGATTTTTTATATCATTAAATATTTCATTTCCAATATCATTTATAAATTTATTAATATTTTTATATATGAATACATTATTATATTCATTATTTTTTATTTTATCTAAATAATAATTATCATTAAAATCAACTTCAATATGTTTTAATAAGTTTTTAATATCTGCTAGTTTTTCTTTTATTTTTTCCAGATAAATCTCATTAAGTTTATACATTTGTAATCGCCATAATATATTTTTAATATTACCATTATATAGTTGTAATACATATGCAGATCTATCTATTGTAAGATTAATATTTTCTTTTAATGATATATAATTTGCATAATCTATTATTTCTGTTTCTGATGGAGATTTTACAAGAATACATTTACATCGACTTGCAATTGGATTAATAATTTTAGAAATTGAATTAGAAATAATAATAAATCGACATTGATCTGAATATTTTTCAATAGTACGACGAAGAGAAAATTGTACAGATTCTGACATAATATCTACATTGTTAATTACTACTAATTTAAAATGATGTTTAGATTCAACTAAATTATATCTAGCTTTTGATACATATACTTTAATTACATCATGAATTAAATATCTGTCATGATTGTTGCCCTTTGGTTCGATAAAAATATGATGAAAGCTTTGTTTAAATTGTTCTTCTGTTTCTGTATTACCTGAACCACTCACAATATATTTAACATCTTTTACAGAATGTATTGATTTTCCAAATAACATTTCCATAAAAATATTTACAAGAGTTTTTTTACCAGATCCATTTGGACCATGAAATAATAAGTGTGGAATAGAACTATCATTTGACATAACTTCTAACATTTTATATATGTCATGATGAAAGAATATGTCATTTATATTTCGAGGTATATATTTATCAATATAAAACATAAGTTTATATAATATGTATTATGTAGTGACTTATTGTTATATAATTATTATTAATCAAATTTTATTTAATATCAATTTTTTATGTTTATAATATTAAAAATTATAAAAAAAAGTAAATATATATATAGACATAAATAATATAAATATTTATAAATATTATTTATATCTTTCTATATTTACTTTTTGTTAATTGTTATATATTTTATAAGTATATATTATAAACTCTTGAGATAACTCAATGTTTTTATAAATATTTAAGAAACTCTTAAGATAACTCAATGTTTTCATAAAAATAAAATAATTTGCGGAAAATTTTAAAAATTTTCCAACCCTCGACACACATATAATTTTTTTATAGTAATATTATTTATAGATCTACATATATCCTTTTTGTTAATTTTTCGCGTCGCGCGCGCACGCGACTGCTAATTTTTTTGTATATGATAAAACTATTTCAAATATTTTATGTATATTTTTAATAAATTTACTGTTAATTTTTTATAGGATACTCTATAACATTTGAACATTTTAAAATAGAATTAATATTTATTATTTATATATACATATATACTTTATTATTAATATATATTAATTAAAATATGAAAAATTATCAAAATTATTAGCATTGTGTACAAAAATAATATGATAATTTAACACATATTTATTTTATACAATATATACACTTTTTGATAATTTTTCATATTTAAAAGAAAAAAATATATTATAATAATATATGTATAATTGTAATATATGTAATTATAATACAAATAGAAATACTAATTTTAAAATACATTGTAAATCAAAAAATCATATTAATAATGAACAAAAATTATTATTTTGTGTTATGTGTAATAAAAAATATAAAACAATAGATAGTTATAAAACACACAAATATAATACACATAATACCATTACCACTAATAGACCAAAAAAAGAAAATAAAAATAATGATAATAATAATAATATTAATAATAATAATATTAATAATAGTGATAATAAAGAAATAAAAATTAAATTAGATGATATTAAAAACGATCTCAATGATAAAATTAATGATGTTAAAGAAGAAATCCAAAATTCCAAAAAAGAAGTTGTTACTGTTGTTAATAAAGCCATAACCAAAGCTTCATCTCTTATAAAATATCTCATGGAAAATCATAGATCAGTTCCACCATTAAAAAAAATAAAAAAGAATGACTGTATTGATAGACTTAGAATTGATTATAATTGCCCCGAACAAGATGATATTTATTCATTACAAAAAATATTTGTTAATGATTATACTAATAATATGTTTGTTAAAAATCTTGCTAAATCTATTCTAAATTTAGCAAACTATAAAGATAAAAATACACAACCAATATATAATACAGATTGTACTAGATATAATTATGTTGTTAAAACATCAACCGAATTATGGAATGAAGATAAATCAGGTATTAAATTTACTGATTGTATAATAAGACCTCTTCTGAGATATATTAGAGAACTTAATGAAGAATATATAGAAGCTTTAGATAAAATAAATATGAGAAAAAATACATTTACAGAAAATGAAAAAATACTTTTATTAAAAGATTCAACTTATAATTTAGATATTGCTTTAACAAATGATTATTTTATCAAACCTCTTTTAAAAGAATTATCTCCATATCTTAGATTTCTAAAAGATGAATTAGAAGAAATGGAAAAATTAGAAGAATTAGTCAAAATCCAAGATGATTTACAAGAAATTATAGATAATAACAATGATAGTATTAATAATAATTATTCTGAATCAGAATCAGAATCAGATTTTGATTCTGATAAAGATTATAATGATAATTATATAAAAAAAATAAAAGTTAGATTATTATAATAATAAAATAATATTATATTACTATATTTTAATATATTATTAATGTACGGATTACATATAAATTCAGATCCTAAAACTATATCAAATGAATTAATAAAAATAGTTAAATTAGCCAAAGATGAAAATTTAAAATGTTTACAATTATTTGTAAATATTAACGATAAATATAAATCACAATATGATGATTTTAAACATTTATCCATATTAAACAAAGTGAATATAATAGTTCATTTATCATATACTATAAATATTGCACAGGAATGGAATCAATATAGTTGGTGGATTACACAATTAATTATGGAAATAAAATTAGCACATAAAATTGGTGCAAAAATAGCAGTATTACATCTTGGTAAGAACTTAGATCTTGATGTTAAGATTGCATTAAACAATATGTATTCAGCTTTATTATACGTATTAATGCAGATAAAAGATCTAGATATTAAAATATTATTAGAAACTTCTTCTGGTCAAGGTAGTGAAATGTGTATAACATTAGATGAACTGTCACATTTTATAAATAAATTATTACATAATAAGAATAAACATATTTCTGATAAAATTGGTATATGTATTGATACATGTCATATATTTAATGCGGGTTATAACTTAAACACATCGAAAGATGTAACAGATTATATTAAAGAATTTGATCAAAAGATTGGTATTAAAAATATTAAATTGATTCATTTGAATAATAGTAAAACAGAATTAGGATCAAATATAGATAGACATGATAATTTAGAAAAAGGAAAGATTAAAGTTGAAGGAATAAAAGAAATTATTAAATTTTGTAAAAAATTAGATATACCAATAATATTAGAAACACCTGATGATTATATTGATGATGATTTGGAATTGGTAAAAAATATTATGAGATCATAATATTTATATATATGGTGTAGAACTTGCTGTAAAATTATTGCCTGTATATGGATTTCCAACATTTAACCAATGTACTGATGCACCTAATGCATTTATTGATGCATCATTACCATTACCATCTGCTGCTATTTGAACACCTCTTGTTCTACCACTATTATCAAGTCTATATGATTGAATACCAATTAAACCATCTGTTGGTTTAATACATGTACCATCTTCAAAACATAATTTTTTTACAATTAAAGTATCTTTAACACGAGAATTACCGTTATCATAAACAATTAATGATGGATTTGAAGAAGTACCAACATTTAATTTTGATCCATTTACAGCACCACCTTTATCTGTATCAATAACAGATTGTTGAGTAATTAAAAATTTATTATTTATGTTAATATTATTACTAGTAAGATCACCAGTAACATTACCACTTATATTTCCAGTAATTTTACTAGTAACATTTAAATTATTAAATGTTGCTGTATTACTTGTATCTGCGTAAACTTTTGCTATATTTTGTATAGCCTCATTTGATAATTGAGGAGTTGTTGATGGTGTTGATCCTGCATGTTCCTTCTTTTGAATAAATAATAATAGACCTACTAAAATGATTAATCCAATTATTATATGTTGTAATTTCATTATAAATATATATTATATATTTATAAATTTAACTATTTTATATTGTTACCATTTTCTGTCACGCATATATAACATTATTATAATAAATATTAATGTAAAAATAATAAATCTGTTCGTCATATATATATAATTAAATATATATTATTTTAATTTCATATCATAAATATTAAGATATGATGGTTTTTCAAAATTTATTGTTTCTATACATTTATTTTTATCTATTTTAAATAAATTAAAATTATTTTTATCTGTATATACATCAAGTGGATTCTCGGAAGGAGTCTCTATTTTTATTTTAGGATTCCATAAAATATAATTTATATCTCTTTTTGTTTCATTTTTTTTATTAGAATTTATAGAATATGATATATCTATATCATTTAATTCTCTTTTTTCTATTGGCCAATCTATATCAAACATACCATGTTCTGTTACTGATAATTTTTCAAGATCTTCGTTACTATTAAGTATTTTTAATGGTTTATTTTTTTCAAAATAATATTGTGTTGTATTTTCATTAACATTTTGTTTATTAATATAACAATCATATATTCTATTTGCTATTAAACTATTTGTTCTTGATTTACTAGTAGTAATATCTTCACGAGATTTTCTTAAAAAATTATATTTATTACATATTCTATCTGTAATTTTAAACTCATTATGATATGGATGAATTTGTATGGGTGGTCTTGTTAAAGAAGTTTTTGATATATAACAATTATTATCTATCGGATCATAACCAAATGCACTTACATCATAAAGAGATGATGCTATATCGGCACAATCTTCTATATTTGCTATATCACGCACTACTCCATCATAATTTTCTTTATAAGATTTCAATTCGAATAATAATAAAAGTATTATAATAATTATCATTATTTTATAAAATTTCATATTAAAGTATTAATATATAAATTAATATAGAAAATAATAATTAAAATTATATAATTAATAATATATATATATGAGTTTAATAGTTTTAAATAAAACTGATATAGATAAACAAAAAGATTTAACATTTTTTATTGAAACAATTTATAATAATTTTATTGAATTAAAACACGAAAATAAATTAATGCATACTAGAGAAAAAATAGAAGATAATTTAAAAAGTGATAATAGTATTATAATTATCATAATGAATGAAGATAAAAAAATTGTTGCATTTCTTACAGCAAATATTATGATGTTAGATGATAGAAGAAAAGTTATATTTATTACATACATATATGTAGCTGAAACAGAAAGAAACAAAAAATATGGATCACTTTTACTAACTAAATCAGAACAAATTGGAAAAGATAATAAATGTATGGGGTGTATGTTAATTTTTGATACTCATCAAGATAATTTAGTACGATTTTATGAGGATAGAGGTTACATGCTTGATATTAATTTGAGAAGATACGAAAGACATGACGTATTTTATAAGATATTATAAACGGTACCGTGTAGTGCCAATCTTAAGACCCCTAGGGTCTTAAGTTATGGGCACTCACGCTACCGAAAAGTTATTAATTTAAGGGGGCTTAAATTAAGCACTTTACGGTATCTAAGAAATAAATAAATTTAATCTTTCTTAGTTTTCTTAGCTTTCTTTACAGGTTTATCTTTCTTGTTAGTAAGTTTATCTTCTTTAGCACGAATGTCATCAAGTTCTTTGATATAAACATTATAAGCTTTAGAAAATTCATCAAGTTCTTCTATCCAAATTTCTTCGATAGTTTTATTCTTATAGTCATCGAGAATACGTTGAATATCTTCTACTTCCTTTTTAAGTTCTTCTATCTTTTCAAATGTTAGAGACCATAGAGGCATATCAATAAGATATTGATATGATTTTTCTTTATCTTCTGCTGTTACTTTACGAGCAAGACGTGGGAATTTAAGTTCTTTAAGACGTTCAATAATTGTATCTTTCTTTTGTTTTTCAATTATAATCTTTTTAGACAGAATATATTCAATGAATTGACGTTTATATTTAGCAATATCAGCATCATTTTCAAGAACCTTAATATGATATTTCTTACGTTCATCATATTTTGCTTTACGACAATTGTAAAAGTCTTCTAGAATTTCATATGGTGAGTCATATTTAGTAATCTTTCCTTGAGAATTATAGAGATACATATTTGTCATAGATAGTTTTGAATTTAGTTTCAGATATTTTTCAAGTTCATTTGATTTAATAAGTCGTTGTAGTTCACCAGCTTTAAATTGAACAGTAATATCAACTTTGTTATTGTATGGTTTCATAATATAATCAATTACCTTCTTCTTAGAGTTATCTTCTTTCTTATCAATAATTGTAATTGATGTTAGATATTCTTTATATTTTTCAAAAGACATAGAACGTAAACTGATTGGAATTTCAGTTATGTGGACAGTATCATCACTTACAATTTCATAACAACCATTTACTTCAAATTGTTGATCACCTACTTTCTTAATAGTACCAGTGAATCCACGATAATATGGAATTAGTTCTTCATAATCTTTATCATTAATAATATTTTTGAGTTGTTTAACAACATCAATTGGATTAAATTGGAGTACATTTGTAGAATAACCAGTACCAATACCACTTGTACCATTTACAAGAATCATAGGTATAATTGGATAATATACTTCTGGTTCAACAGTTTTACCTTCTTCTACAATATAATTTAAAATAGGTTCATCTTCTTCACGATATATACAATGGCTTAGCTTTGTAATATTTGTAAAGATATAACGGGGAGAAGCGGCATCTTTGCCTTGCATACTACGAGAACCAAAGTTACCCTTTGGCTCTAACAGATTAATATTATTACTTGTTGGCCAATTTTGTGCCATACCAATAATAGCCTCAAAAAGACTCATTTCACCATGATGATATTCAGTTTCACAACCGATATATCCTGCAAATTGAGCAACTTTAATGTCAGCTGCACGTTTACCACGTTTAAGACCTGCAAAAAAGATTTTGCGAAGTGATGGTTTGAATGAATCAATAATTGATGGAATAGACCGAAGGTTATCAGCATTTGAGAAATGAATAAGTTCCTTATTAATAAAGTCCTTATAAGTTACATCTCCAACCATTTCAATAATATCTTCTGGATCATATTTTGCAAGCCAACGTTTACGATCATCTCGACGTTTCTCTTCAAAAGCAAGAGTAACATATTCATCTACATTTTTAAGTTTCTTTTTATCTTTTACAGACATTTTTGTAGTTTTATTATCTTCTTTATCATAGTCTTTATCATCATCTTTATCATTCTTCTTAGATTTGGCAGAAGAAGATGATTTCTTTGATTTAGATGAACCTGTAGATTTTTCATCATCGTCTGAATCTGATTCATCAGAATTATCTGAATTATCTTTTGTAGAAACATCTTCAGAATCAGATTCATCTAGTTTGCATACAAAGTTTACTTGTTTATCATTGAAATCTAAAAATGTTTCTTTTGCCTCTAAAGCGGTGGAAGTGCCCAGCCCTTTGTAATATTTAGCATCAGACCAAAGATGTAGATTGTCTACTTCTTGTTCTTTCCATAATTTATATTCATTTAGACTATAAAAGATCTTGGGGTTTTCCATTTTTTTATCAGAATTTTTAAATACCTTTAAAAGAGGAGTACGAAGACATTGAATAAAATTATCAGTAATGATAAGACTTGGCCACATATAATGAATCATATTAATAATTAGACCTTTAATGTGAGACCCATCAGCATCTTGATCTGTTAGGATAAGGATACCCCCATAACGAAGTTCTTTTGTTGATTTATATTCAACACCTTGTTTAAGACCAAGAATGCGTTTAAGTGTTATAAATTCTTCATTTTTAACAAGTTGTTTTACAGTAGCATTACGAACATTTAGAAGTTTACCTCGAAGTGGGAATACACCATAAAGTTTAGATCCAATAATTTCTAGACCTTCTTTGGCGAATGCTTTAGCCGAATCTCCTTCTGTTAAGATCAGACGACAATTGTGTGCATTAGTACCTCCTGCATCTTCAGCATCATCTAGTTTAATAAGATCTTTTAGATTCTTTTGTTTCTTACCATCACTCTTTTTAAGTTCTTTATTTTCTTTAAATTCAGTTAGACTAATAACCTCTTCTATAATTCCTGTCTTTGAAAATTTAGTAATAAAGTCTTCAGATAATTCACAAGAAGAACCGAAAGCGCTAACTTTTGTATTAAGCTTATCTTTTACTTGAGAATTAAATGATGGATCTTCAATAGAACAAACAACAAATAATGTTATGTTCATTTTAACCGCATCAGGTTTAACTTTAAGATCTTTATTTTTCTTATTAATAATTTCAATAAGTTTATCAGAAAGTTGGTCTGCAATATATTTTACGTGAGTACCACCATTATAAGTACAAATGCCATTTACAAATGACATACTTGTAAATCCGGCAGCATTATCATAGATTGCACAAATTTTCCAACGTGAACCAGATTCATACATTGTTAATGTTTTTGGTTCTGTTTCATAATACATCTTAACATATTTTGTAAAATCTTTACAACTAATTTTTTCATCATTCAGAAAAATATTAACATTTTTATTAGTACAAATTGCAAGATCATAAACACGTTTTGAAAAAAGTGCCATAATATCTGAAGTCATATTTTTATAACCAAAACGAGAATATTCTGGTGTAAAAGTAAATTTAGTATAAGATTCTTTATTACAATCTTTAATAATAGGTGCAGTTTTTGAACGCATATTATTTGTAAATGTTTGATGATAATATTTTTTATTTTTAGAATCTACTGTTTCAATAATAAATTCTGTTGAGAAAATATTTGCAAGCTTGGCTCCAAAACCATTTTTACCCCCAACTATTTTGCCTTTTTCATCATAAGTAGAAGATGTTCGAAGATGACCAAAGATCATTTCTGGTACATAAGCTTTGAATTCTTTATGAAATTCAACTTCAATACCAGGACCATCATTCCAAACACTTATGGAACCGGTAGATTTATCAAATGTTACTTTGATATTCTTACAGTCTTTACTACGTACAGTATGATCGGATGCATTAACAATAATTTCATCAAAAATCTTGTAGAGACCTGGACTAAAGAGAATATCAGATTTTACGAATTTTTCACTTTCTTCATCAAGGATCCACATAGGTACCATATTTGTATCTACACTACCAATATACATGTCAGGACGAAGAAGAATATGATCAATATCATTAAGACCTTTATATTTATCCTCGACACTAATATCTTTCTTGGCTGTAGTATCAACAATCTTTTTAGATGTTTTAGATGTAGTTTTGTCAGTCATTTATAAGTTATACCATATAAAACTTAGTCTTAAATCTAATAGTGTGAAAATCAATTTTTTTGTAAGAATGCAAAAGCTTTGTTTTTGTATTCTAATAAAAAAGTAGTTGACTTAAAGGAGATCATTTTTTTTGTAAAAATAGAGCATAAATGTTCTATTTTAATATAAAAAATTTATGGCAAAAATCAAAAATATATGATTTTTATTTTAGCTGCTATCAATTTTTTTCTAAAAAATAGTCAATCTGTAAAATAAATTTTTAATTTTTATACATGTATACCTTCAATATTTGCATTTTTTAATTGTATATTTGTCACACCATGTTGAATATGACTATGTTTACAATTAGCACATTGATATCTCAAATTAGGTCTTTTACCATAATCATCATTATATATATATATAGTACAATTACATTTTGTACCATCTTCTTTTATAACATTACATTTACAATCAAATATTTCATGATAATGATGCCAATTATGGCTCTTATTACCATTAAGGTCTCTACTCTCAATATGTTTACATTCATTACCACCGATTTGTTTTTTTAATTCTAAATATTTTGATTTATATTTGAGATATTTTGAATAATAATCAACTTCCATTTATATATATATATATATATATATTAGTTAACAAAAAATAATTATTATACTACTTAACATAATTTATATTATATTATAATATATGTCAGAATTTGATAGACCAATAAATTATGATAGAGATGTAATTATGAGATATAATAAAGATTTAGTTGATGATGAAGATTATATAAATCAAAAGAATGAAATTTTAAACAATAAAATAAAAGACGAACATAATATTAAATTAGAAGGAAATGAATATAATCCATTATTTACCCCAGAAAGTTTAATTCAAAATCAATTTAATGTATCTAGACCAAATTTTATTAAAACACAAGAATTTAATCCATATTTAAATTTTTTAAAAAATAAAGGATTAGATAATCAAGACAATATTAAAGTCAGATATAACGTTGAATATATAAATATTGATAGTTTAAATAGAAATAAAATTCCAAGAAATTTACCAAAATTTACATATGATCTTACAGAAAATCCATTAAGTTTAGTAAATAATAAATTACAAATTAAATTAGATGATGAACAAATAAAAAATGTTAATATAGGAGATAAATTTTCATTAACAAATATAAAATCATATGAAACTGTATATAGTGCATATGATGATAATAAAAATACAATTTTAAGTTTTATAAAAGATAAAAAATATATACAAATTAATACAAATGCAAATATTAATGTTACAGATAGTTTAAAATCATATCTTAAATATTTTGATACAACAAAAGTATATATTAAAATTTCAGGAGTTCAAGGTGTTAAAGTAAATAATTATTTTGAAGTTCAAAATACAAATCCATATGATTCTACTGCAAACAATACATATACAAAAGTTGTTCAATACAATAACGATCCAGAAATTTCATATATAGGTAATATACCAGTATCATTTATTAATAATATGCATCAAATATATTTAGTACCCCCTGGTGAAACTGATTTATTATTTGATCCAAATAAATTTTATATATTATTACCTTTTGCATCTGATGGTACAAATATTATAACATCATCTGATACAAATAATAATAATTATAATATTACATTTAATTTTTATCATTATAATTTTATACCAATAAATGAATTAGAGGCAGATTATCCAATAAATAATGAACATGTTAAAGGATTTCATATTATAAAATCAATAAATCTTGCAAATAGTTATATTACAACTGATATATATCCTCCTATAGATTCAAATTTAATAAATACAGATAATTATAAATATTTAAATTTTGGAGGAAATTCCATATATCTAAGTATAATAGATAAAATAGAATATTCATATCCTAATCAAAATAATTATACAATAAATTTAAATAAGGCATATAATAATGTTGTACAAATAAAAATTATTGATTCGATATTTAAAAATCCAGGAAAAACATTTTATAATACAGGATCTGGAAAAAATAATAGATTATATTTTCAAAGTATAGAAAATATAGAAGATATACAATATATTGAAATAGATGAAGGAAAATATAATTTTAATACACTTAAAAATATAATAGAAACAAAATTTTCACAAAAATTAAGAAAAATTGATACATCTAATTTTGGTTATGATTTAAAATATAATGTAAATATTAATATAAATGAAGATACAAATGTTATAACTTTCACAAGTTATAAATCAAAAACATTACAAACACCTATTAACAATGTTGATCCTGTAATTAATACAAATGATTCTGGTATTGGTGAAGGTACTTATACAATTGTTATTGATCATCAAAATCATGGTATTTATGATGATACAACAGTTGCCTTATTTAGTGGATTTATAGATCATCTTGGTATCAGTGCATCATATCTTAATGGATTACATCAAATAACAGTTATTGATAAAAACAGATATAGTTTTGTTTTGAATAATGTAAATCTTACTGCACAAAAAACTCTTACAAATGGTGGTAGAAATGTTACAGTTTTTGTACCATCACCAATAAAGTTTTATTTTAATTATTCTGATACATTGGGTACAGCTTTAGGTTTTAGAAATCCTGGATATGCATCATCTATTACTGATTTTAATTATATTATTAAAAATTCTGATCCATATTTAAATGAATTAGAATATGATGTAAATGGAGATAAAATTATAATAAAAAATAAATCAATAAAATTATATAAATTTGATTATTTTTTATTAGAATGTAGTATAACAAATTTATTATCGAATGCAAATACAAAAAAAAACTTTTTTACAAAATTTAGAATAACAGATGATAAAATTATATCAAATGAAATAACACAAACAGCATCATTTTTTTATGATCCAATTTATGAATTAGATAAAATCACTTTTAAATTTTATAATCCTGATAATACACTAATAGAATTTGATGATAATGATCATTCATTTACATTAGAAATAACAACAATTGATAATATACCAGAATTAACAAATATTAATTCTACTAGATCACTTGTTAAATAAAATATATAGATTAGTTAACTTTGATTAGTTAACTTTGATTAGTTAACTTTGATTAGTTAACTTTGATTAGTTAACTTTGATTAGTTAACTTAATTAGTTGGTTCTGTTTGTGCCTTTTGTAATACTTTTT
>JACCEE011727539.1_pt1 | contig 19250 bp, 18 predicted proteins | sample 7449931 | NCBI WGS metagenome assembly JACCEE01 (sample SAMN15323457, study PRJNA562643) | freshwater metagenome | isolation source: river surface water | place: USA:Blue River Watershed | collected 2017-08-19 | reverse complement strand
TACCAATCGGCAATTCTCTCATTTTTTATTTGATGATGATAAAGCAATTGCTGCAGTTTTTAAAAATGGAGACATCGAATATGGAGATATTTTCATTGGAGCCGATGGAGCAAGATCAGCGGTTCGTGAGGCGCTTTTTGGACCAACAAAATTTATCAATACGGAAGTAAAAGAAGTCGTTGGAATTTCAAAACTCCCCGATTTCGCAAAAAACAATTCAAAAGTTTTTCAAAAATATGTATCCGATTCTTCCGGATTAGCATTTGGATATATTCCTACCTCCGAAGATGAACTTGTTTGGTTCATGCAGTTTGATGTTAAACTTTATCCCTTGATTTATGAAAATTCAGCCTTTCTAAAAGAAATGGTTAGCGATCTACTTCACGACTTTCCGGAGGATGTTCAATGGATTATTCAAAATTCAGATTTTGAACAGGCTTATTTATGGCACGCAAGGGATTTTGACTTGTTGTCTCAATTTCATCAGAAAAATATTGTTTTGATAGGAGATGCGGCCCATTTAGCATTGCCTTTTACCAGTGCGGGAACAACCAATGCGTTGATTGATGTAGAAACAATTCTCGAGAAAACCTTTGAATTCGACAATTTTGAAGATATTTTCTCGTCCTATTTTCAGGATAGAATTCTTGATTTGAAAGAGCATTTAGAATTGGGCCGATCTCTAAAATTCAATTTTTTAAATCCTCAAATGGATCGGGAGGATGATGAAAAAATTCCTCTCATCACCCATCAAAAATCAAATTCATCCACGGCTCCAAAATATAAAAAAATACACCTTCTCTATTTCACCGATCCCATTTGTTCGACGTGTTGGACGCTTCAACCTCAAATAAGAAAATTAAAGTTGTTGTATTCTGACATCATCGAAATTGAGTATTGCATGGGTGGCCTCTTACCAAAATGGGAAAATTTCGATCGAGGTGGAATAAAAACCAAAGACGATGCCTTCAATTTATGGAAACGATTAGCCGAGAATTTTGATATGCCCATCAATGCCGATGTTTGGGAGAATGACCCCATCGATTCTTCGTTCCCACCCTCCATAGCTTTCAAAGCTGCCCAAATTCAAGATACCGATAAAGCTGTTATTTTTTTGCGTCGTTTAACCGAACAATTGTTTTTCAAAGGAGTAAACATTACCCAAGAAAAAGTAATCATGACAGAAGCATATGAGGCTGGTTTAGACATCGCAAAGTTGAAAAGAGACCTCACCTTACGAGCAAAGGAACTATTCGATGCCGATCTAAAGTTGGCCGAACAATTATCCATCAGCTCACTTCCTACCTTCATTTTCACCGATCGCTACGATCGATCGATCGTGCTAACTGGATATCAAACATTTGAAGAAATGGAAAGTGCGTTAACCCAATTACTTCCTGAGCGTCCCGAGGTCAATCTGCCACTTTCATCAAAAGAAATCTTTGACAAATTCATTTCGTTAACGGCCCAAGAATTCTCATTTCTGACGAATCAGAGCATGGAAAAATCCATTTTGGAACTGGAGTCCTTTTTTACAGAGGGGTGGATTAGGAAAGAAGAATTACCGAATCAGGAAATCAATTGGATTAAAAATCAGTAATTCGGTTTCATTCAAAGGGGGTTTTAGGGCATACGTTTTTTTTCAATCTGATTCCATCCAATTCCTGTATCTTTGTTTCAGTTTTCGGTTCCATGGAAGCATGGATGAAAAGGGAATCAGGTGAAAATCCTAAACAGTCCCGCTGCCGTAATCCTCGAAAGGATTTGTTCGTACCACTGTTCTACCGGAATGGGAAGGGAACAAATACTGAGGAAAGTCGGAAGACCTGCCGAAAGCGATGTGAGGCCTGCATCTTCGTGGATTGAGATGCCCAAACGAACAAAAATGCTAAAAAAACTCCTGCTCGTGGCGATTTTCGCTTCGGGATTTCTTTCGGTTTTCTCCCAGAAAATCGACACCCTTGCCCCTGCCGATATCATTACTCGGCGGAAACCCAAAAGCTGTCCAACCGCAGCACCTGCATCCACCTTGGATCGCACCAACTCATTGAGTATGGACGCCCTTTCAGCTGCTTCACTTTTGGATCAAAACTCCATGGCAACCATTCGGGGTTATGGACCAATGGCCCTTCAAACCGCATCTTTTCGGGGTTTACCCGGAGTTGGGACTCAAATCCTTTTTGGAAATCAACCCATCAATAGTCCCATCAATGGAGTGTTCGATTTGAATCTAATTCCGGCTTTCTTCTTAGGAGCCATTCACCTTCAACCGGGTGGCTCTGGCGGTAGCTTTGGAGGTGGCGCCGTTGGAGGAAATATTCAACTCCAACCAGATCGATCCAAACGAAATTCAATCCTTCTACAAGGTGGAAGTTTTAGCTCATACGCCATAGGGGCAAAAGTTTCAATAGGTAATAATTTAAATCTTGCCTTCTTCAAGGAAGAAAATCAACTCAATTACTCCCTTCCCAAATCACTGAAAGGGTTAAGCCCAAACAACCGACTGGAAAATTCCCAAATGAATCGAACGGCATTTCAAATGAGTTGGGGAAAACAAGGTTGGTTACATGCCTCCAATGCCAGTCGACATTTGCCCATTTCTGTTGTTGCTGGAAAAGGAACTGCGGTACAAACCGATAAAATGATTCGTTTCCAAGATGGGCAAATTTGGAGAAAAAATAACCACCAATGGGAACTGGAGGAGTTTGGAAGTTATGAATGGAATCAATACGAAGATGCGAAAATTTCAATCAACGATACCAATCACTGCGGTTGGTTGGGTAGCCAGCAGCGTTGGAAAATTCACAAAGGACGTCATTTATTCATTTTAGAAAACGGTTGGCAAGGGTATTGGGCTCGTTCTCCTTATTATGCCCAAGATTTCAATGGTTTGAGATGGAATGCACTAGGAAAATGGAACTTTGAAAGTGAGGATTCGAGCATTCAAGGCCATTTTCTCGTTCGAAAAGAACAATTCCAACAATCGTTTTCACCCTGGATTTTGGATGGATTTATTCAAAAAAAAGTAGCTAACCTAACGACCAAAATTCATATCGGACAAGTTTTTCGCTTTCCTACCTTGAATGATTGGTTTTGGGTTCCGGGAGGAAATCCTTCGTTAAAACCTGAGGAAGGTTGGAATGCTGAATGGGGAGGAGTGGTTAAAAATTTTGAAGCCACCATTTTCAGCACATTTCTATCCAATCAAATCCTGTGGATTCCCACCTCTGCCGGATTTTGGAAAGCTGAAAATGTGGGTCAATCCCGCAGTATTGGCCTTGAATGGAAAATCAATCAAATTCATTTAGGTCGATTTGTAGGAGAATTCAATGGAACTTACCAGCAACCACGCCAATGGAAAAATGCTTGGATTCCTCTTCTTTACCAACCCGATTGGAAAATTCAATCGAAATGGGCTAAGAATTGGAAAGGGCTGAAGGGCGAATTAAGCTTGGTGGCTCAAGGAAAACGCAATGTTACTACCGACGCTTCCGTTCAGCTGCCCAACCAAGGACAAGTTAATCTATGGATCGATTTCAGTGAGAAATTGCCCAAAGGATTAAGCGGAAAATTAGGGATTCAGAATCTATTGGGAAATCAGGTGTGGTATATGCCATTTTTACCTGCCCCCCGATTTCAAACTCAAATTCAAATTCAATACCAATTTTTATGAAGAAAATATTTTTTAGCGTATTCGTTGGATTAACGATGTTCGCATGCCGTGATCGTGGACATTCTGGTCATGATCGTGATTATTCTCAAGGAGTCATTATTGTGAACGAGGGCCTTTTTTCGGGCGGTTCAGGTAACATCCAATTTTACAATTCGAGTACCAAGGAACTTTGGGATCAGGTTTTCGACTCGGTGAATAATCGGCCCATTGGAAGTATTGCTCAAAGTGTAGCGTACAGCAACGACCAGGTTTTCATTGTGGTAAACAACAGCAATAAAATTGAAATCGTTAACCGAAAAACCTTTGAATCGGAAGGAACCCAATACGGTTTGAATTTACCGGATGAAATTCTCTACTGGGATGGAAAGTTATTTGTGACGGAGTGGGTGAATTTCAACGGAGATCGCGGAAATGTTGTGATCGTTGACCCCCATGCGGGAACCATTTTGAAACGAATTTCGGTGGGGGTAACTCCCAGTAAAATGGCGATCATCAATGGTACGCATTTAGCGGTGGTGAACAGTGGCGACAGCACCATTTCATACATCAACATCGCTAACCAATCGTTGGAGAAATCCATGGAGGTTAATCAGAATCCCAACAGCATCGTATCATTGGGTGGAAGTAAATTTGCAGTCTTGTGCGGAGGAAATCCGAGCTGGAAAGGGAAAGAGACGGCTGGCTCACTTCACTTCTTCGAATTTGGCAACGAAACCAGCCGATCGGTCTTCTCTCAAATGACTTACCACCCTACCCTATTGTGCAAAAATGCTAACAATCAATTGGGTTATGCGTTAGATGGGAAATTATTGCTGATGGCGGCGGGATCTACCCAAGTTACCGAAACAGCTTGGTTTTCCCACCCTGGAATCAGCGGAATTTACGGCATGGGTTACAATGAAACCGACCAGCATTGGTGGATTTCCGATGCCAAAGACTTCTCTTCTCGTGGAACGATTTACCGGGTGAACCAAAACGCGGCGATAACCGATAGTTTATTGGCAGGCATTGTGCCGCGAAATTTCGGATTTCTTAAGTAATTAAATCTTCTGGAATGTTTTGACGGCGACAATGTTGTTGTCGTCAAAATATTTCACGATGTACAACCCTTTCGGAAAATCTTCCACGGGAACAATTAAAACTTCGATCGAGGTATCGATACGTTTTTTGTAAACTTGGCGACCTAAAAGATTGAAAATCTCCACTGAACCGCTAGTTCTACCTTCTTTTGAAAATTGAAGATTGATATTATTTTCAGACACCGGATTTGGGAAACATTTGATAACCACCCGAGTTTGAGCAACAGAAATGTAGAAGGCCGACAAAAATAATGTCACCAAAAATAAGCTTCCAATTCGATCAAATTTTTCCTTCGTCAACAAAACTATAGTATCTGTTATTTGCGAAGATAATATGATCGATCAATCCGATGTCAAAAAGTTCTGCACCACTTTTCAATTTCCTAGTCAATTCAATGTCGGCCGAACTCGGTAAGGTATTTCCGCTTGGGTGATTGTGCATTAAAAAAAAGCCCAATGCTTTCCGCATGATGGTTTTTCTTATAATCAATCGGACATCGACGATGGTGCTGGTAATACCTCCGATGGAGATACGTTCAAAATGAATCAATTCATTCCGGTTATTGACCATGGCCACCATAAATTCTTCGTGATCCAAATCAAGGAAATATCCTTTGAAATACTGGAAGACTTTTTCACTATGATTGAGGATAACCACAGAAGGTGCTGGCTCATGTATTCTCCGGCGGGCCAGCTCCAATCCAGCAGAAAGAGCTAAAGAAGTGTTTAAATTAATGCCTTCAACTGCTTGAAAATCGAGATAATCCAGTTTGGCCAATTGGCTCAAGTTTCCGTCGGCAAGCTCCATCAAAGATTTTGCTAAACCTTTGGATTCTTGCCCTTTAGATGTGGGGTAAATAATCAGTTCCAGTAACTCTTCGTCGGTTAAATACTGACTTCCATACGTTTGAAACTTTTGTTTGGCTTGCAACATGCCTTTGGTGGTGAAGGTTTCTTCATTCTTTTTCATGTTGCAAAAATAAAAATGGCCTGCCGGAGGCAAGCCATTTTAAACGTTTATAAACGTTTCCCGTTTTAACCCAAACGGTTGATGTGCTTTGCTAACTTCGATTTCAAGTTAGACGCTTTGTTCTTGTGAATGATATTTCGCTTCGCCAAACGATCGATGTGCGAAACTACTGTTGGCAACAACTCTACTGCTGAACCTTTTTCTTTCATCAAACGCAAACGCTTGATTAAGGTACGAGTTGTTTTGTGTTGATAGCGATTACGCAAACGACGTACCGCATTTTGACGAATTCTCTTTAACGCTGATTTATGATTAGCCATAGTTGCTTTTCAATTGGAGTGCAAATATAACGGAAAAAAATCCATTCATCAAAACGTTTTCCAATTCTTTCTTGAAATTTCTGAAATTTAATTCTTCTCGCCCCTAAAATTCACCCTATTTTCGCATCATGCAAGTTGATTTTAGAAGTGACACCGTTACTCAACCAACGGAAGCCATGAAAGAATTCATGTACAATGCGCCTTTGGGCGACGATGTTTTTGGCGAAGACCCTTCTATTTCTGAATTGGAAATGGAAACCGCAAATCGATTCAACCACGAGGCCGGACTATTTTGTCCGTCGGGAACCATGACCAACCAAATTGCTTTGGCGGTTCATACTCGTCCAAGGGAAGAGGTTATTTGCCATAAAAATTCACACATCTACCTGTACGAGGGCGGAGGTCCAGCCTTTCTTTCTTCTGTTTCCCTGCGCTTGTTGGAAGGAGATATGGGACGAATTTCTGCCGAAGCCGTGGAGGAAAACATCAACCCAGAAAACGTTCATTTTCCCAGAACCCGCCTTGTTTCGTTGGAAAATACGATGAATAAGGGTGGGGGAAGTTGCTACGATTTGGAAGAAATCAAAAAAATCAGATCAATCACTCAAAAACACGGACTTTTTCTGCATTTGGATGGAGCCCGAGTATTCAACGCCTGCCTCGCAAAAGGATATTCTACCCAAGATTTAGGCAAAGAATTCGATAGCATTTCGGTTTGTTTTTCAAAAGGATTGGGCGCTCCCGTTGGATCTGTTTTAGTTGGAAGTCATACCTTTATCCACGAAGCTCGTAGGGTTAGAAAAGTACTTGGTGGCGGGATGCGGCAAGGTGGAATTTTGGCATCGGCAGCCCTTTTCGCATTAAATCATCACGTTGACCGATTGGCCGATGACCATCGAAGAGCCAAAGAAATGGAATCGACCTTAAAAAATTGTTCATGGATCCAATCGATCTACCCGGTCGAAACCAACATCATCATTTTTGAAGTGATGGCTCCGCTAAACGGCACGGGCATTATCGAACAGCTTGCTGCCTTTGGAATTCGATGTGCCGGTTTCGGCAAAATGCATGTACGTTTCGTGTATCATTTGGATATTTCGGAAGAACAACACCAATTCGCCATGAACGTGATACAGAATTTTCAACCTCAATGAACTGGAAATTCTATTTTTCTTCATCGGTAAATCCATGGGATAATCTGGCATTGGAAAACGTTTGGATGGAAGAAACATTGGAACACCCTGTTTTTCTGGGATATTTCAATGCCCCTAGCGCCATTATTGGAAAAAATCAAAATCTTTTTCAAGAGTTAAATCTTCCTTATCTGTTAGAAAATCATCTCCCCATCGTTCGCAGAACATCGGGAGGCGGAACGGTTTACCACGATTTAGGCTGCCTAAATTTATCGTTCATTACCCCCCATCGTACCGAATGGGTTGGAAAGTGGGATTTTTTCTTCGCTCCCATCATTCAATTCCTGAAATCCAAAGGGTTTGATGCATTCACCAATCCACGGAATTCTTTGATGGTAAATGGTTCAAAAGTAGGAGGTTCTGCCCAAAAGGTTAGTCGAGGACGGATGATAAGTCACTGTTCGCTGTTGTTCCACACCAATCTCCAGGCCTTGCAAAACGCACTGGAAGTTCAGGATCACATTGAAAGCAAGGCCTCACCTTCGGTGCGTGCTAAGGTAATGAACTTGGAATCGACCGGGCTTTTCCCTGAAAACTCTGAAGATATTTTTCATGCCATAAAATCCATTTATGAAATGGAATGGGGAACGATGACACCGATAGAGGGAATGCCAGATACCCAGCAATGGAGTGCTAAGAAAATTGAATTGGAAAGTGAAGCATGGAGGTTCGGAAGGAATCCACCATTCACTTGTATTACCAAGAGTGGCCTTAAAATCCATTCCGACGGCCAATCCATGATTACTTCGATTGAATATGGTAATCAACGGTTAGAAGTAAATATTTCACCTTTTCATGAACACCCATGGGAGAAGATCCCGACTGAGTTTATTCCTGTCCTAAAGGAAGTCATTCAAAAATGGAGAATTCGTTTGGATTTGGAAAAATCTTGGTGAAAATTTGCACGACAATGAAAACCATTACTGTAAAGCTACCTTTAGAATTCGACACCGATTTGATGAGTGTCAATGAAATCAACTTTGAACAAATTCAATCAAAGCTACCGGAGGGACAAACCATCCACAAAGATCCGTTGTTGTTCAAACAGGAAGGAAATCAGTTGATGGTAACTTTTCTTGTGGTGGAAAAAGCGGGCAAAGCAGGTTTTTTGGCCTCGAAAAGAGCATGATTCAAGAAATTAAACAGATTTTACGCAAAGAATGGACGGTTGAATGGCGACAGAAATATGCCATTCAAGGTGTTTTTTGGTACAGTTTAACGGTAGTTTTTTTGTGTTATTTGGCCTTCGGAAGTGTAAAACCCATGGTTTGGTTATCCCTTTTCTGGATTCTCAGTTTGTTTACTGCGGTGAACGCTATTACAAAAAGTTTTGTAGGAGAAAGTAAATCGGGAATGGCTTATTTCTATACCATGTTTAGCGGAAAGAGCGTTCTTGTCGCTAAAATTATTTATCACTGGATGCTATCGCTCTTTTTATCGATGATTCTTTTAGGGTTTTACAGTTTGCTTTTGGGATCCCCAGTTCAGAAATATGACCTATTTTTTACAGGCATTTTTTTAGGAAATACGGGGCTTGCCGTTGCTCTTACTTTTTTAAGTGCGATTAGTCATAAAGCACGTTCTGGAGCATCAGTCATGGCTGTTTTAAGTTTTCCGGTATTGATTCCTACCATCTTATTGGCGATCAAAATTTCAAAGATGGGCATGGATGGTTTACCTTGGAGTACGGCAATGCATGAAATTGGGCAAATTTCGGGCATTATTTTATTAACGGGGGCACTTTCTTTTTTGCTGTTTCCTTACCTTTGGCGTGATTAAATGGACATGAATTCAAAATCGTTTGTACAAAAAGTGGTGGGAGCTAAGAAAATGCACCAAGCCTATCGTTGGATTGCGGTTATTTTTTTGGTTTATGCCTTTACCTGGGGTTTAATTGGGCCTGTTCCTGCAAAACCCAATTTGGAAGAGACCATCCGAAATTTGTACTATCACGTTCCCATGTGGTTCGGATTGGTTTTGTTGGCTTTTTGCTCTTTTCTGTTTTCTGTTTTTTACCTTTTAAAAGGCGAACATGAGGCCGATCAACTGGCTGAATCTTTTGCACTAACCTCAACGGTGTTTGGGGTATTGGGATTTGCCACCGGCATGTTGTGGGCGCAATATACCTGGGGGAATTGGTGGGCCGGGGACGTCAAACAAATTTGTGCGTTAGCCTCCATTTTGGTTTACGGTGCTTATTTCGTTTTAAGAAATGCCATCGCCGAACAACAACAACGAGCACGAGTTGCAGCAGTTTACAACATTTTAGCTTTCTTCTCCCTCATCCCACTCCTTTTCATTATTCCTCGAAATGCAGAATTTTCTTTGCACCCTGGTGGACAGGGGTCGGGTGCGGTAGGAAATCCAGCTTTCAACAAATACGACCTTGACAACCGAATGAGATTGGTATTCTGGCCCGCCATTTTTGGATGGTTTGCCTTAGGTCTTTGGATGACCCATCAATATTTCCGCATCAAGGCTTTGGAAATAAAAAAAATGCTTTCATGATGAACAAAATGACTAAAAATTTCTTACTAATGTTGTTTTTATCCTTGTTCACTTGGATAAATTCATTTGCCCAACAACCTCAAATGGCCGATCAATTTAGGAAAGAAGGTAAAATATATGTTGTTATCGGAGTGATTATCATTATTTTTGCCGGCCTAGTTGCCTTTTTGGTGTACTTAGACAGAAAATTAACTAAACTCGAAAAGAAATAATTCATTTATGGCACACAGCTTTTACCAAGATGTGATGAGAAACTTTGAAAAAGCTACTCAGTTTCTCCCCTATTCAGAAGGCCTTATGGCTACCATTAAAGAATGCAATAGCGTTTACAAAATGTCTTTCCCTGTTAAAGACGACGAAGGAAAGATTCAATTAATTGAAGCATACCGAGTTGAACACTCCCACCATAAACTTCCTACCAAAGGAGGTATTCGTTATGCCGACAATGTGGATCAAGATGAAGTGATGGCTCTCGCAGCTCTCATGACGTTTAAGTGTGCTGTTGTTGATGTTCCATTCGGTGGAGCTAAAGGTGCAGTAAAAATCAATTCAAGAACAACTTCAGTTCCCATGTTGGAACGCGTTACCCGTCGTTACGCCATGGAATTGATTAAAAAGAATTTCATTGGCCCCGGAATCGACGTTCCAGCTCCGGATTACGGAACAGGCCCACGCGAAATGAGCTGGATTGTTGACACTTACTCTTCTTTCAAAGATGGTGAATTGGATGCTCTTGGATGCGTTACCGGAAAGCCAGTTGGCCAAGGAGGAATTCAAGGTCGTACCGAAGCTACCGGTTTGGGCGTATTTTACGGAATGCGTGAGGTTTGTAACTTCGAAGACGACATGAAAGCCATTGGTCTTTCCAAAGGAATTGAAGGAAAAACAACCGTTATTCAAGGATTGGGCAACGTTGGATACCATACAGCGAAGTTTTTTGCTGAAGGTGGTGCCAAAATCATTGCCATTGCCGAGTATGAAGGAGCCATTTACAATGAAAACGGGTTGGATTACGAGGCTGTTTTCCAGCACCGAAAAGCAACAGGTAGTTTATTGAACTTCCCTGGAGCCACCAACTTGGAAAATTCAGGTGCGGCTTTGGAATTGGAATGTGATATTTTGATTCCAGCTGCGTTGGAAAACCAAATTACCGCTGAAAACGCTGGAAAAATCAAAGCAAAAATGATTGGTGAAGCAGCCAATGGACCAGTTTCCGCTGATGCTGAACCTATTCTTGCACAAAAAGGAATCATCGTGGTTCCCGACATGTATTTGAATGCTGGTGGGGTAACCGTTTCTTATTTCGAGTGGTTGAAAAACTTAAGCCACGTTCGTTTCGGTCGTTTAACCAAACGTTTCGAAGAAAACAGCGCGCATGATATTCTTAAAATGGTGGAAGAAATGACGGGCAAAAAAGCTACGGAGGTTCAACGCAAAACCATCGTTCAAGGGGCAGGAGAAAAAGATTTGGTGTATTCAGGTTTAGAAGAAACCATGATTAATGCTTACCATGAAATTCGTCACACCTACAAATCCACCCCAGGTTGTCCTGATTTAAGAACAGCAGCATTTATGGTTGCCGTTAAAAAAATTGCGACTTCCTACGAATTACTTGGAATTTTCCCTTGATGATCAAAAACTTAATCGCAAAAAAGCCCCATAATATTGGGGCTTTTTTTATTTCCAAAAGGGTTGGACTTATGTGGATAAGTTCCTATCTTTGCGACCGCTTCTAATGAAGCAAGAAAGGAATTATTACTGAATGTCAGTAGAAAATCAAAACGACAAGGAATTGGAACAGGTTGTTTCCAATGCCACTGAAGCACAAGCTTCAACTGCTTCCACCCATTCTGAGGTTAAGGAACCCCTCAAAATGGAATCTCCCAAGTTCCAAGCTCCTACCCAAGGCGATTTCGATTGGGATTCCGACTATCGTGGTCAGAATCACTATTCGGTAAATGACCGTGAGAAGTTCGAAAAAATGTACGAAGGTTCGGTTACTTCCCTTAATCCAGGTGAAGTTGTTCCAGGAACCATTGTATCTGTTGGCGAACGTGATGTCGTTGTTAACGTAGGATTCAAGTCAGACGGTCTTATTCCATTGAATGAGTTCCGCGACATGGAGGAAATCAAAATCGGCGAAATCGTTGATGTTTTGATTATTTCTCCAGAAAACAAAGACGGTCATTTGGTATTATCACGCCGAAATGCTCGCTTGTTGAAATCTTGGGAGCGCATCAAGCACGCCCACGCGAACGACGAGATCATCACTGGTCGCGTTCGTACACGTACCAAAGGCGGTTTGGTTGTGGAAGTTGAAGGCATTGAAACCTTCTTACCTGGTTCACAAATCGATATCAAACCCATTCGCGATTACGACCAATACGTGGGCAAGACCATGGAATTCAAGGTTGTAAAAGTGAATGAAGTATTGCGCAATGCCGTAGTTTCTCACAAAGTATTGATTGAGAACGACTTGGAAGCTCAGAAAATGGAGATCATTTCTCGTTTGGAAAAAGGCCAAGTTCTCGAAGGCGTTGTGAAAAACATGACCGATTTCGGTGTATTCATCGATCTTGGTGGCGTAGATGGACTTTTGCACATCACCGATATGTCTTGGGGTCGCATCAACCACCCATCCGATATGGTTTCATTGGACGCTACCATCCAGGTGGTTGTTCTTGACTTTGATGACGACAAGAAGCGTATCTCTCTTGGTATGAAACAATTGCAGCCACATCCATGGAACTCTCTTCCAGAAGATGTAACTGCAGGAAGTATCGTTAAAGGTAAAATCGTTACCGTTGCCGATTACGGTTCCTTCTTGGAAATCATGCCAGGAATCGAAGGTTTGATCCACGTTTCAGAAATGAGCTGGAGCCAACACCTACGTAATCCACAAGACTTCCACCAAGTGAACGATGAAGTAGAAGCTGTCGTATTGTCCATCGATCGCGAAGAGCGTAAGATGTCATTGGGTATTAAGCAACTTTCTGCTGACCCATGGATCAACATTGCAGATCGCTTCCCAGTAAACTCTAAGCACAAAGGAATTGTTCGTAATTTAACCAACTTTGGTTTGTTCGTTGAATTAGGTGAAGGAGTTGATGGTTTGGTTCACGTTTCTGATTTGTCTTGGACAAAGAAAATCAATCACCCATCTGAGTTCACCAAAAAAGGTGCTGAATTGGAAGTGGTTGTTTTGGAAATCGACACTGAAAATCGTCGTTTGAGCTTAGGCCACAAACAATTGGAAGAAAATCCATGGGATACTTATGAGTCCATCTTCTACGAAGGAAGCACCCATGAAGGAAAAGTGATCAGCGTTGAAGATAAAGGAGCTGTTGTTGCTTTATCGCATGGCCTTGAAGCTTTCTGCCCAAAGAAACATTTGCGTCAGGAAGATGGAAATAGCCTTGAAAACGGTGCTACAGTTAACTTCAAAGTGATTGAGTTCAACAAAGATTCTCGTAAAATCATGGTATCTCACGCCCGTACTTGGGAAGAGACCAAAGCTGATTCAACTTCTGACTCATCTGAAGCTAAAAATGAATTGAATAAAAAGAAGAAAGTAACTACTGTTGCTGATTCTGGTCCTTCAACCATGGGCGAATTGGATGCACTTTCTGCATTGAAAGCGCAATTCGATGAAGAAGAAAAAGCTGCTCCTAAAAAAGCAAGTAAGAAAAAAGCTGATACCGAAGATTCGGAAGAAGCTTAATGATAAAAACCTCTCGAAATTCGAGAGGTTTTTTTTTATGTTTGTATTTGATTCATGAATCCAAAAATCATTCTCAACCAAACCCAAATCAATCTGATTATTCAACGATTGATTGCACAAATTATGGAGCGCCATCCCCATTACCAAAATTTGGTTTTGATTGGCCTTCAACCCAGAGGCAGCATCTTTGCTCGTCAGTTACACCAAGCACTGCAAGCGAAAGTAGGATATTCATTTCCCTACGGAGAATTGGATGTTACGTTCCATCGAGACGATTTTCGCCAACATTCGGGCGGACTCATTCCTTCGAAAACAGACATTTCATTTTTGATTGAAGAGAAAAAAGTCATTCTCATTGATGATGTTCTTTTTACCGGGCGAACCATTCGCTCGGGCTTAGATGCCCTCATTGATTTCGGACGCCCGGAATCGGTAGAATTGCTGGTTCTGATCGACCGCAATAAATCGCGACAATTTCCCATCGAGGCCGATTATTGCGGCCTGAAAGTTGATACCGTACGCTCGCAAAAAGTGAAGGTTGTTTGGCAACCCCATTCTGAAGTGCATATTTTTAATCCTGAATTAGATGCTTAGTACCGATCATTTGATTTCCATTAAAGAGCTTCAACGGTCAGATTTAGAGCTCATCTTTCATACCGCCGATGAATTTAAAGCGGTCATCAATCGACCTATTAAAAAAGTTCCCTCTTTACGCGATATTACCATCGCCAATCTTTTCTTCGAAAATAGCACCAGAACCAAACTCAGCTTTGAATTGGCCGAGAAACGACTAAGTGCTGACGTTATTAACTTTTCATCTTCAAGTTCTTCTGTAAAAAAAGGAGAGTCGTTGGTCGATACAGTGAATAATATTTTGGCCATGAAGGTTGATGTAGTTGTTATTCGTCATTCCTACCCCGGTGCTGCCCACTTTTTAGCTAAAGAAGTTCAAGCCAGAATCATCAATGCCGGTGATGGAGCCCATGAGCACCCCACTCAAGCCATTCTAGATGCCTATTCCATACGCGAGAAATTTGGTACCCTCGAAGGAGTAAAAGTGGGAATCATTGGCGATATTATTCACAGCCGTGTAGCATTATCCAATATTTTCTGCCTTCAAAAACTTGGTGCTAATGTAGTGGTATGCGGACCCAAAACTTTAATCCCAAAACACATCCGCAGTTTAGGTGTAGAGGTTAGCCATAACGTTGACGAAACCTTGGCATGGTGCGATGTTGCCATGGTATTACGTATTCAATTGGAACGACAAGAGGTTTCTTATTTTCCGTCTCTTCGCGAATACCGAACGTACTTTGGAATTGATCGTCAACGATTGGAGAAAGTGGGGAAAGATCTAGTGATCATGCACCCAGGTCCCATCAATCGTGGTGTTGAATTGAGTTCCGACGTAGCCGATGGGCCGTTCAGCATTATTTTAGATCAGGTGGAAAACGGGGTAGCCACCCGAATGGCCGGACTCTTTCATGTGTCTGAAAAAATTAGAAAGTAATCTTTACGAAAAAAACCGCCGATCGGCGGTTTTTTTTTATCATTTTGCCCTATCATGGATTTCCATAAAATCCATCGATCGGGCCAATTCTCGATCTTTTTCGGTAACGGTATTTCCTGCATCGTGCGTCGTTAAACATACATGCACCTTGTTGTACTCGTTGGTCCAGGTTGGATGGTGGTTGAGCTTTTCTACGATAACACTTGCTTTGGCCATCCACTCCATTGCTTCTTGGAATGTTTTAAAAACAAAGGTTTTCCTAAGTTCATGGTTTGTTTCAATCCAATTGTTCATCATTTTGAGAAAACTCCTGATATCTTAAAAAAAACAACGTTGCAAGAAGCAATCAATTTTAATCAAAGAGTATAAAATCCATGATGGCAATTTTAACTTCTGAATGATATTTACATACCATTTGGCATTACTCCACCGTAACGGATTTTGCCAAATTACGTGGCTGATCTACGTTACAACCTCGCATCACGGCAATGTGATATGACAAAAGCTGCAAAGGTACCACGGTAAGCAAAGGCAAAAGTGGATCGGGAGCATCAGGGATTTCTATGATATGATCAGCCAAGGCTTTTACTTCCGTATCGCCTTCGGTGACGATGGCAATGACATTTCCTTTTCTCGCTTTAACCTCTTGGATATTACTTACCAGTTTATCGTATTGTGCACCTTTGGGCGCAACAACAATCACAGGCATGGCTTCATCGATCAAGGCTATCGGTCCGTGTTTCATTTCAGCTGCAGGATATCCTTCGGCGTGGATGTACGAAATTTCTTTTAATTTCAAAGCACCTTCCAATGCTACCGGGAACAGATAACCTCGTCCCAAGTAAAGGGCATTGGTCGAATCTTTGATCTTGGCTGAAATCACTTCAACGAGGGAATTTACTTTTAAACACTCTTCTATTTTGGAAGGAATTTGCTCTAATTCGGTCATCAAAGACAGTGATTCAGATTGAGACAAATTCCCTTTTTCCTGACCCAACCAAATAGCAATCATGGTTAGCAATGACACCTGTGCAGTAAACGCTTTGGTGGATGCAACTCCAATTTCAGGTCCAGCATGAGTATAAGCCCCAGCGTGAGTTGCACGAGGAATCGATGCACCAATCACATTACAAATACCAAAAATGGTGGCTCCACGTTGTTTTGCTAAATCGATAGCAGCTAGGGTGTCGGCCGTTTCTCCCGATTGTGAGATGGCGATAACCACATCATTTTGATTTATCACTGGATCGCGATAACGGAACTCAGATGCATATTCCACCTCCACTGGAATTCGTGCAAATTCTTCGATGAGGTATTCACCCACCAAGCCAGCATGCCACGAAGTTCCACAGGCAACAATTATTATTCGATTAGCATGGATGAATTTAGAACGATATTCTTCCAATCCAGCCATTTTTATATTTCCACGATTCAAGTCCAAACGACCACGGAGAGAGTCGGTAATGGCCTTGGGTTGTTCAAAAATTTCCTTGAGCATAAAGGAATCGAATCCACCTTTTTCGATGGCTTCCAACTCCATTTCAATTTCTTGAATTTTTGCTGTTTTTACTTCATTTTGAATGGTTTTTACGACAAAACCTTTGTCATCACATACCACCATTTCTGAATCATTGAGGTACACTACTTTTTTGGTATACTCGATGATTGGAGATGCATCAGATGCGAAAAAATACTCACCCATTCCAACTCCGAAAACCAGTGGACTTCCTTTTCTTGCGGCAACCAATTTTCGAGGCTCTTGGGAATCCATCACAACAATAGCATAAGCACCGTGAACTTCATTCAATGCAATTCGAACGGCTTCATCAAAAGGTAAATTCTCCTCCAACATGATATCTTCGATGAAATTAACCAATACTTCCGTATCGGTATCACTTTCAAATTGAATGCCCTTTGATTGCAAACGTACTTTGAGCGAACTAAAGTTCTCAATGATTCCGTTGTGAACAATTACCAGTCTTTTGTGAAAAGAAACGTGAGGGTGAGCATTTCGGTCGTTGGGTTCACCGTGGGTCGCCCAGCGGGTATGTCCAATTCCGATGGTTCCTTCATGAATTCCAGAATCAACCATTTTTTTAAGATCCGAAACCTTTCCTGCTGTTTTGTGAACAACAAAAGAATTGTTTTGAATTAAACAAATTCCGGCACTATCATAACCTCTATATTCAAGTCGTTGAAGTCCTTTTAATAAGATTGGGGAAGCTTGTTGCTTTCCCACGTAAGCTACAATTCCACACATACGTTATGGTATTTTGGTGTAAATGATGGTTAATTTTGGCGGAGTTAGGGTTTTATTGGAATTCAATACTACCCGTGTACCGTCTTGGATTCCATTCGAAGATAAAATATAAAATCCGTAATCGTTCGATTGGTAGATAAGTTTTTGGAAATACTGAGTCAGGTTAATTTCGTAGGTATTTTTGATGGAGTTGTATTGCCCTCCAAAATAATCGAAAAACTGGTCTGGTACCGGACTCGGTTTGCCGTTAGAATCAACGGCTACCATCCCAATACGGGGAGTAATTTGATTGATAATTTTAGTTTGGGATGGATGAACTGGGAATTCAAAAAACGCTTTTTGAATTACAATATCTTTGTTAGTAAGGATACTTCTTAAATTTGAAATGGTCACCTTCGTTTTGAACCCGGCCATTCCTTCAACGAATAATTTATCTTGAACTACCTGGCCGGAATTCAAGGCTCTTTGAGCTTCAGAATTTGAATATTGGTAGTCAAAGGTATTTTTCCATGCACAAGATGAACTTACATTGAAATCATATCGCTTGAATGAACCAGCGTCGTGGTAGTATATATTTAACCCAGAAAGAGACAAAGCCGGTGCCAAATAAACGACTAAACCGTTACCTGAAATCAATTTTGCTTCAACTGAAAATCCATTGAAAAAATTGAGAAAATCTGCCGATGAACTGGTTTTGTTAGATAGCAGAAGCAATTTAGCCAAATTGGTATCGATCGGAATCCTCAGCATGGCATTTCTAGTAACCAACGTATCTCCGCCGGATCCAGTAGGCTCACGGTACTGTTTCGTAACCGAAGGCTGAATATTTCGGAAGGTTGCCCCCCCTACTCGATTGATTTGGTTAGAAAAATCGGAAAATTGAGAATAAACCGAATCGGAATAAATCCGCTTCCCTAATACTTTAACCGTTACCTGAATTACCGAATTAGTATCACCGAAATAACCTAAAAAAGGAAACGACAATAAGGCTGAATCAATCTTTAGATTTGAAAAATTTGGAGTTAAAGCGGTGGAAGGAATCAGTTGAGTACAAAACTGCGCCGAGGTTCTTCCGAATTGAGGATCATTTAATACCCCCAAAAGATGACGTCCTGTATTTTTAATTTGTAAGGTATCTTCCCGCTGTATGGAAAATTGAAGTGGAAATGTATCGACCAACTGTGTCGTTAACTCGTCACCAATCAAGGATAGGCCAACATCTCCATCTTTTCTGCAAGAAAAAAGGATGGTTCCTCCCAAAAGAAAGAGAAACACATTTTTGAAAGTTACGTTAAGCAAAAAGCGATTGGTAAAAAGTTTTGAGTTCATCAAAGTTTTCGGTGGGTTCCAAAGAAGTGAACATGGGTTTAGAGCTAGATTGCGTAAAAGATAACACGTCTGAATCCACATCTCCAGCATGTACCGTTACGGCATCGGAATATTTAACTGCAATTTTATACAAACTGTTGCAAGACCCATCAAAATCAGCTAGGTCAGATGCAGTATCTGTTTCTGTTCCAAGCTTATGAATCATCCCTGCATTTATTTTTTCAGAGAACTGACTTTCATACAAAGAAGTCACCACCTTGGAATCCTGAAACACGGGGTTATCTGCATATTGTGTTTTTAGGTAATAGGGAATGAGCGAGGTCAACCAACCGTTCAATTGAACAATATCGGGGTTCCATCCCAATTTGATCACCGTTTCAATTAATCCTTTACAAAAGAAAATCATTCTCTCGTCGTTATCAGGGCAAAAACTTCCGTCTTTATCGCGCAAATCATCTTTTCTTGAAAAATATTCATCGTTATCCAAGAAGTAAACCTGCATTTTTGCTGGGGTAAGGGAAGCTACTTTAACGATTAAGGGATTGTCATTATCTTCAATGATAATATTGATTCCCGACAATCGAACGACTTCATGAAGGCGGTGACGTCTTTCATTGATCACACCAAATCGCGGCATTAATACTCGAATTTCAAATCCACGGTCCTGCATGGCAGGTGGCAATGAGC
>JACCEE010183587.1_pt1 | contig 19260 bp, 20 predicted proteins | sample 7449931 | NCBI WGS metagenome assembly JACCEE01 (sample SAMN15323457, study PRJNA562643) | freshwater metagenome | isolation source: river surface water | place: USA:Blue River Watershed | collected 2017-08-19 | reverse complement strand
CTCGAGTAGGTCCACGACCTTTGTTTACAAGGCGGCCATCGTTTGAGTGTCCTGACCATTGGTTGCCGGACACGGGCTGACGCTTGGACGCCATCTTTTCCATGCCGTCAAAGTTCATGTTGGTGTCAGCCTGAGTTTTTGCTGGTTTCATTTTTGTTTTCCTTTTGACTTCGAAGTCGGTTTCTTAGATGCCGCCGCACGCTTGGTAGAGTAGGCTATGGCCACGGCTTGCTTTGAGGGCTTGCCAGCAGCAATTTCCTTCTCGATGTTTTCCTTGAAGGCCTTCTTGGATGTTGATTTGATTAACGGCATAGTGTTATTTAGTGTTTTGCGTTTAGACCGGCTATTTGGGCTATGGCTTCAGCAAAAGCAGCCTGTTTTTGTGCAAGAGCATCAGCACTGTCTACATTGGTGATCTCTTGTTTGTCAGCGATCATCTTGTTCATAAACGCTTTGTCATAGTCCCGCACACCGTTCCAGTCTTCACGATGTATGGCCATGACATAGTTCTGTGCCAACAGTTCGCCATAGGTTTTACCAGCCTGTGCTTCAATGTTGTCCATGAGATCTTCAATTTTGATCTTGGTAGTAGAACCTTTGGGGCGTCCTGAGCCTGGACGATAGCCGCCACGACTGGGTGCCTTCTTGCGAGGCTTTACGGGTTGATCTGATTTCTTTTCCGTTGTCATGTAGATATTTAGTCTTTTGGGTAGATGTGGCGTTTTTACAACACAATAACCCGCCAAAAAAATGTAATACTTTGGGTTTACATTGACCCAATATTCCAGATCGCTTATAATAAGCACATGTTCAACGCAATTAGGAGATTGCAAAATGGCAAAAGCAAAAGCACTTACCCCACAGCAATGGGAATCCGCTCTCACCGCATTGAAGGCCATGGGCCCAGCAGAACTCAAACGCATTCATATCAAGCAGACCAAAATGGCAATCAAGGACATGCCAGAGTTGGCAGATCAATTCCAGGCATTGTTGGCAAAACAGCAAGAAGAACTCAAGCAGTTGGAGGCCGCAGAATGATTTACTTGGCATTCATGACTCTGGGTTGGATTGGCTTCTTGGCTGGTGTTTGGGGTTTGCTCAAACTTTGGGTTGGCCGCTGATATTGCTAAATACATCATGGCAAAAGGTAAACCAGTTCAAACTCCACTTGGTGTATTCGCATCAGTGTCGCAAGCAGCCAAGGCACATCACTGCGACAAAGGCACCATACTACGCTACATTGAGGTAGATCCTGACAAGTATCGAGTGTTGGATCGACCTCCTGCAGCAGCAAAGAACATTCCCATATCAGCAGGTTGGACACAGTATAGATCAATGACACACGAAGAGTCTGATGCTTGGTATGAATCTTGGTGTCGTTCACAAGGATTAGATCCCAACACAGATGCAGCAGGAGATGCTTTTTTTGATGCACTAGATTCAGTGGGTTCAATGCCACAGGAGACCGAAGATGTGGCGGAAGATTGAACCTGTCGTAGATTGGTTGATTACACAATGGAGTAAACCCATGAGTTATATTTGGATTAGTGTTATTATTGGTATCATTGCTGCTATACAAAACGCACCCTTATGAAGCAGCCAAAACTAAAGAATTATTTTGTAGCAATTTCGCCCGATGAGTATGTTCAGTTTGAGCAGAGTCGAGAGTTGGCAGTCAAGCCCGCAACTATTGATATCATGACCGGTTCTATGACCGGGAGACCTTTTTTGTATTTGAGTGCTCGTCCTGACATTGCGGACAACATTGTGCGTGAGCACTATCGTTATTCGGGACCTGTGTTTATACTGCGTGTTGCGGCTGAGTATGTGGATCGCGGTAGACTGCGTTTAGCAGAGGGTGCCACACAAACTTGGCAATATGATCAGAGTTTGAGAATACCTGAATGTGGTGTTTATCGCTACGAAATGCCAGAATAAAGTCCGGTGTCATCTGACATGGTAGATCCTGGGTGGGGGATTGCCGGCACACCCACCCAACTCCCTTAAATAGGGATCATGAAGTATCAAGTTCAAAACATCTATCGTAGGCGGCGCACCAATCCGCCTGTGTGGGTCCACGGAGTTATGAGAACAGTGGAGATCGAACCTGAGGTTGTGTCTTGGTATCAGAATTGGCAATCAACTCAATCTGCCAAGGAGTGCCCTCGCACAGACGATTCCAACGACCCAACATTGCTTCACTCAAATCACGACCATGTGCCATCTGGTCAATCATATCCACGATAATGTCCTGTGGTGAGTAGTATTGCCCGCGTGTTGACTTGCGAAAGTCTGGCATTGGGGTAATAAACCAAGTGGCACAATCTGGATCCATGCGACTGATATCCAATATAGTTTCTGCTATGTGTGTTAGCCAATGCTTGAGGCGTTCGTATTCTCGGACATCTTGTTTGATGTAAACAGTTGCGTAATTGACCCCGGGGCGAGGTTCCATTGTTTTCTTTGATCGATAATAAAAAGTTGCCATAAGTGAGTTTCCTTTCCCACTTATTTAGTCTATTTAGGTAATTTTGGTGTCTTGACATTCCGAAATCCAAGGTATATCTATTTGGCGTAGTGCATCTAATTCTGTTGATCCCAACCATTTGATATAAGCATTGTGCGGAACGCAAAACAAGCCCCAATGAGGGCCACGCTGTTGAACTTTGCATTCACATTGACTGTGGTCTATTTTAACCCGTTTTTTGAATTTCTTTTTACTCATTTGGTTTCTACTCCAGAGAACTGCGGCAATATAATGGTATAGTAGTGTAATAGTGTATAACAAGGAAACATTACTCGTATACTCCCATATCAAGTTCAATCACAAATCCAGTTTGTCTTCTAACTTCAGCACAGAGTTCATTTGTATCAATGACCTTGTCAGCACACCAACCGTCATGTATCCACAAATGTCTCACACATTCTCGTTTCAAATATTTCCTAATTACTCGTCCTATTTGTTCTTCGAGTTCTCGATATAAACCACTTTTATCTCTTCCACTTAGTCTCACACGAACTTGATTACCACGACAGTTAATCATAAACCTCTCAGGAAATAGTGGCTTTAATATCTTCCACATCTCACGAATATCTTCTCGAATTGCTGTGATAGTATCATTGGCTCGTAATGCATCAATTGCTCTATAGTTGTAGTTCAATTGCTGAAGTATTTGGCTATAGGAGTTCTTTGAGATATAAGCCCCGTGCAGCATGGCATTGATAGTGCTTTTTACATCTGTAGTAGAGATATCGCACTGCTGGGCAATTTGCTGTCGAATTTCACTGCGATTTTGAATGTAGTGTGAGAGTGCCGGGGCGGCAAAATCTGGATTGAGTTTTTGTGCTCGCTGTAGCAGCAAACTGGGTGCTGCGGCCTCTATGTCATAGTTGTAGCGATATCCGTGATTGGCCAGTAGCGGTCCTCGTATATCACGAGCAATAAACTGCACAGGATTGAATTCTCTGTTGCTTTTGGTTTCGTATTCAAACTTACCTGTGGCAATTTGCTGTTCGAGTTCGGGATCTACAGTGGGCACAAAGTTAGTAAGTCCCAGTAGGCCTTTGAGTTTTACAACACCGGGTGCATTTCTGCGATATTGCTTGCACACACCTGTTTGATAGTTGTAATAATCGTCCACAGTGATCAGCAACAAGTCTTTGAGATAGCGACCCAAAGGTTTGGATGTGTCGCTAAAATGTCGATACATCTCATTTCGGGCTATCCACTTTGGTGTGTTGCGGATATGTAGTTCAACAAAGTTTAAGGCTTTTGTTGCTGTGCGGCGGATTCTTGGATCCGAAAAATTTGGTTGATATAATGCCATAGATCTTTCTTTCATAATGTGCCTTTCAAGCACTATTATTTAGCAATGTGCCGCAGAAGTCAAGATTTAATTTAGCCAATGACATTGACTTGATTTTCTAAATATCCTATACTACATACATAGCAACTACCCTTGGGGTTCAAAGTGAATATAGAAAGACTTATGGATAGATTACGAGTTCAAAGCCTAATACAGCGTCTGCGTAGAGAGCACGGAGATGCTGAGGCTTGGGCTATTGTGCGTGAGGCTTTCGAAATCGAACTGCGTGTGCCCGAAGAAAAACGCAGGCAAAAAAAGCCAGTTTTGTCGGAATCCGCTAAATAGTATAGTCGGTGCTGAGAGAATGTCGTCAATCGCGGCGGTGTTCTTAAACGCAGAGATAGGTTGGGTCTCCCTCTAAGCCATCCTTAAGGTAAAGTGTAAGGGTAGATCTTTTGGAGTTCCTTTCAAGTTTGTCTGATAATGTGCCATTTTTTATCAGGTCCTATACCAACCCCAGCACCGACAACTTACAAACAAAAAAGCAGCCTCCGGGCTGCTTTTTTATGACTTCTTCTTTTTGTATCTGTCGTTTTGTCGCATGACTTTGTGCACCACATAACGATCACCCAGGATCAAATGATCGGGATTGATACAAGCAGGGTTTGAGCAAGTATGCACTACCATTTCATCTTGGCCAAGTTCACGCTGCCACTTCATACGACCAGCAATGCGATGTGTAGTGGCCATGATCTTTTGGTCATCTGTTACACGCCAAGCACCAATCATACCATAGCCTTGGCGATGCTTGTTGCCTGTGTATTCAATACAGCCTGTTGGCATTTCCTGTTGTTTGCTGCTCCATTGAACAAGGTCAATCAACAAATCACCTACGCGGTGCAGTTCATTTCTAGGACGGGGTTTGCGGCTCATATAATCTCCTTGATATACTTAGTTAAACTAAATATACACATGAACAAATGGACTTGGAGACCCGCAACTGGCAATGATATTGATCCTATTGTCAAAATTGCTATCGCACACTTTCAAACTGAGATTGATCAGTTATTCACACCCGATCCCATAGCATATTCACGCAACTTGACGCATGCTGTTGTTAACAGCTTTTATCTGCCGGCAACAGAAATGTTGTGGGTATGCGAACAAAACAACCAAATCATTGCTTATGTGTGGGCACATAGATCCACAGCACCGTGGTCAGATGATCCCATGTGTGCTGTGCGTATGGTTCATATAGACCTAAGTCTACCAGGCCGCGATCGTGTGCGACTGGTATCAGAGATGATTGAAATTTGGGAACGCTGGGCACAAATGAGCGGAATCCCTGTGATCTGCAGCACAACAATGCGTGGAGATCAACAGGGATTTCTCAAAATACATCAACGCTGTGGCTATGATGTAAGGGGCTCCTTTGCGTATAAGAGGCTTACTTTGTTACCAAACCAATCACAGCACCCAACAGTATTGTGATTATGACTCCGGACCAGCCAAGGTAAGTTGCGAGTTTATTACTCTGTTCTTTTTGTAGTTTTTCTTGTATGTCTAACAAAGTGCCTTTGATATCTTTGAGCACTTCATCTACTTCATCAAACTTACGAATCAATTGTGTATATCGTTGACTGCATAGGTCTACATGCAGTTGCAGGTTTTCGCTTTCACCCTGCACGGTTTCAATTACATCGTTGCTCATGATAGTGTCGAGTCTAACATCCAAATGTGTTTTGCCAACGCCAAGATGCGATCTTGTGCGTAATTGCCAATAGGTTCATGCCCTTCTGCGTTAGCAATAACCATCAACTCCTCATAGCAGCCTTTCAAATGTTCTAAGTTATCTTTAACTGTAGACAAAAGATCATCTGCTGAACCTTTGACATCTTCATCTTCAATGTGGCTGTCTAATACTACATCATTCAAGCAGTGAGGCATAAACTCACCAATACTGCGTAGCAGTTCAGCAATGACATCAATTTCGCCTTGTAGTTCTTCGTAAATGCCTTTGAGCAATTCGTGATCGCTGTGGAAGTTGCGACCCATAATGTTTACATGGGCTACATGGCTACGGAAATAGGCCACAAAGTTGTCGTTGAATACTTGTGTTAGTTGTTCTGCTGTGTTCATATATTACCTAATGGTTGGTGGCTGCATTCTACGACGACGCAGTTCTTCATCTTCACCGGCGTTGAGTCCACCACTGTATGTTAGTGCTCCAAGACCAATGCTGGCTTTGCCAAGCATACCTGCGTTTTGCATTACTTTCTGAGCAGCAATTTCACGCATCTTGGTAGCCATTTCCATGCCCTTTTGGATCATAGTTTGCTGTTGAGCAGCAGCCTGTCTTCGGGCCATTTCACTTAGCATAGGATTACCAGCAACTTGTGAAGGCGTAGGTGCAATTGGGCCTGTAGATACTACTTGTCGAGCAGCGGCTTGTGTGCCTTTGCCCATAGCACTCAGTGCTTGTTGTGTGGCAGTTGGAGGCGGTAGTCCATGTGCCAATGCAGCAGCATCAGCAGCAAGACCTGTGATTGGGCGTGCCACATACTGTTTAGCAATGTTCATCGGCAACTGCTTCAATGCTGGAGCAGCGGCTTGCACAGCAGGACCAACATAAGGAGCAGCCTTGTAAGCACCGTAAGCAGCACCACCCGCAAGGGCAGCACCACCTGCACCAAGGGCTACTTTTTCACCAGTGCTCATTGGCTCTTCTTCTAATTGAAGTCCACTACCACCAGGAACACCGCTTTGTTGTTGAGCAAGGAACGCCTTGATTTGATCATCAGTTGTTCCATCCTCAACTTCAAGAGTAAAGCGTTCGCCGTTTTGTTCTACTGTGACTCGTTCCATTACTGAACCTTTTCACGCTTGATAATGCGAATTCCGCCGCTGCCTTGTTGGCCGCCTGCACCAAAGGTCCAGTCATTGCGTCCAGCCTTGTCATAACGCTGTAGGATAGTGCGTAGTGCATCCAACGCTGCCAAACGGTCTTCAACTGGTGCAGTTCTGTCATTAAACGCACCAGCGGCTTGTGTATACATCTTAACATCGATATCGCTTTGTGGACCTTCGAAACGCGGAATGTTAGCAAGAATGTTATAACTTAACACATTGAGACGCTTGATAGCCTTTGATCCTTCTGTGCTCTTGCCAAAAGCGGCTGCAACAGTATCATAACCAGCACCAATAGAACTACCAGTAGATTTCAAAATCTCTTGGTTGATTTGTTCCATTAGTCCATAAGTGCGATCAGCAAAGCCTTGATTCTTGATGTCAGTTGCTACTTGCTGTCCTTCTGCAGCAGCACCTGGTTTGAGTCTTTCACGCTGAACAACAGCACCAGTTTCAATTGCTGCTTTACCAGCGGCTGTGCTTAGTTCTTGACTTGCGGCTCGTTGAGCAGGTGTTCCTCCAGCAACAGCACCAACGCTTGGAACGCCAGCAGCAGGACGAGCAGCAGGTGCAGGGGCTGGTATTGCTTGTTGTTGTGCCAATTGTTGTGGGCTTACAGGACCTGCTTGAGGAACTGCTTGAGGAACTGCTTGAGGAACTGCTTGAGGAACTGCTTGCGGAGCAGGGGCTGCTTGTGCTGCAGGAGCAGGTGCACTTTGAACAGCAGGTTGCGGTTGAGCACCACGCACACGGGCTTTGTATTCTTCTGGCAACGGACCATATGTTGCTTCAGATTCAGCAATGATCTTCTCACGAGCAGCAGCACTGGCAGTAGGACCAGCATAGGCCAACTTGTTGTTGAGTTCTTGAATCTGGCGTGTGTTCATATCACCCAGGGTGCCAGCACTGGCTTGTGGGCGGAACCCTGTCATTGGCTTGCGGCCTTTGTCAGTTTGGATATAACTTGTGCCTGTGCGTTCGTCTGTGATCAGACGACCAACTTCGCCAGTTTTGTCGTTGACATAACTGCCACCAACAATGTTGAGTTTCTGCACACCTGTGGACACGCCAGCCAATGACTTGGCATCTAAGCGAGCACCTGTTGTGGCATCGTAGCCTTCAATAGGCAAGCCATCAGCACGGGTCTTGACTAACACATTGCGGGCTTCGCCTGTTTTGGGATCTGTAACAGTTGTTGACGACCATTTGGCACCAATGCCCAGTTTGGCTTCTTCGTCTTTGACAGCGGCTTCCATGCCCATCAAACCAAACAGGATACGACGACCCCAAGAACCTTCTTCGCTCTTGGATTTCATCATTTTGGCAATTTCGTTGAAGTTGCCCGATTGCATTGCTGCTTGCATTTTCTCTTTGACAGCGGCTTCTTGATCTCCACGATCGCCTTCCATTAGACTCAAACGGCTGGCTTCACGACCAGCAAGTCTGCGGATCTCAGGAGGAAGATTTGTGTCATTACGCAAGGCCAAAAACTTGGCAGGATCAGTTCCTGCTTGCGACCACATATCACCAATGTTAGGAGCAGCAGCAGGTTGTGGTGCTGGTGCAGGTGCTGTTTGTGGAGCAGGTTGTGGAGGCATTTGTGCTGGACCAGCAACTTGCACACCAGGACCTGGTTGTGGCAACTGTGGCATTTGAACAGGAGGCTGTGCTTGTGCCACAGGCTCTGATGGCATGCCAGGCATTTCAGGAACTACGCTGGCCTGCTTGCGAACCAACTTACCATTGACCATTTCAAAATCACCAGCCATAGCAGCAGGCATTTCTTGAGACTCGGGCTCAAAACTGCGAGTAATCTCGGGAGCAGCAGGTTCAATTGCTGTGGGCTCTGGCATAGCACCTGGTGCAGGTGTGGGTTGTTGTGCGTCTAATTCTGGGATAGCAGGACCAGCAAGTTTCGCAGCCTCTTCGGCTTCACGACGCTTGCGTTCTTCTTCGTCCTCTTCCATTCCATAACTTGGCGGCATGTAATCAAATTGAGTAAAAGCCATGTGCCTATCCTTAAATGAACTTCAAGCCAAGGCTTGTGTTTGTTGTTTGTGTATTGGTGCCTGTTGGGCCCAAGTTATAACTCTGTGCAGGTGTTCCAAAGATCACACTAGCATATTTGTTGTAAAGATCCTGTGGAACCATTGAAGCACTGACTTGTTGTCCTGCGGCACCAACTGCTTGTCCCAGACCACCTTGACCAAACTGTGCCAAGTTTGTGGCTGCTGAGGCACGCTGTCCTGCGATGTCTTTGAGCACACCAGCAGCGGCTTGTTGCTGTGCTGCCATGGCCTGTTGAGCCAACTGTGTTTGAGCCAATGCACTTCGTGCTGAACCCAAGTTGCCCATACCACCAAACTGTGCTTGTTGTGCTGCCAAGTTCTGCATGTATTGGCTTTGAGCAGGTGCCAGTGCGGCTTGTAATTGCTGTTGTTCGTATTCAGGAGTGAATAGGCTTTGTAGGCCAGTGATACCTGTGCGTAATGCTGATTCACCTGTTTCACCTAATACAGTGCCTGCTTGTCGTGCTGTGCCTGCTAACTGCTGTGCGGCATTGGTCACGCCAGGAGCACCCTGTTCGTATAGTTGTCCTGCACCACGCACTGCCTGTTCGTAGGTAGGAGCAATGGTGCCGGTGAAGAACTGGTTTTGTGCCTGTATTTGTTGACGCTGCTCGGGTGTCATTTCAGGAACGGTGACATTAGTTCCACCTGATTTTCCAAAACTCATTGCTGATCTCCTTGTATTTCAATATTTAGTGTATTCATAGTTTTTGACTCTTTTCAACGCACTTTAGGTGCTATAGGACCACCCACTGTGCTGAACTGTTGTAGATACTGGTTCAGGTCAATAGGAGTATACATCTGCTGTAAGCCCCAAGGCTGTGCAGGTGCTGGCACTTGATTGTAAAGTGCTTGATCGAATGTTGGGCCTGGTTGATATGGATGGTTGCCCCAGTAATACTTGCTTTGAACACTGTTGGTGTTCTGATAGTATGGCTCAGGCATAATCCAACCTGGGTTCAATCCTGGCAGTTTCAGATCTGGCAAACGCTTGAATGCCAACGGATCAATCGGACCCCAGCCCTTCCAGGTTTCTGGAGGCACCACAGGATCCGGTAGCGGCACATATGGACCAGGATCCGGAGTTTCAGGTTCAGGCTCCACATCGTGGTGAGGAATGTCGTCCTCGGGCTCCACAATAGGAGGTTCAACAGGAGGAGTTACTGGTGGTGTAACCGGAGGAGTTACTGGTGGTGTAACCGGAGGAATAACAGGTGTTACTGGAACAACTGGTTTTTCTTCTTCAGTTGGTGTGCCAGGCATAGTGCCACCACCTGTGCCTGTGCCGGTTCCTGTGGCGGAACCGCCACCAGTGCCTGGGATAGTTCCAGTGCCATCGCCTGTTCCAGGGATGGTTCCTGTGCCAGTTCCTGTGCCGGTTCCGGGCACTGTAGGTGTAGTTGTGCCACCACCTGTGCCTGTGCCGGTTCCTGGAATCACAGGAGTTACTGGAACAACTGGCTGCTCTTCTTGAGGTGTGCCTGTGCCTGTGCCTGTGCCTGCACCAGGAGTAGTAGGAGTTGTTGGCTGTGTAGGTGTAATTGGTGATGTTGATCCGCCACTTATTGTGCCCCAATTTGGATTTGGATGCAGCAATCCACCTTGTGCTGTGTAAGTTCCATACGGAGTGCTATACACAGTAGAGCCATCAGGCATGTAAATCGGAGTAACACTTGGACTCCAACTCAAAGCTGGAGGAATATTGCTTGGAGTTGTAGGTGTAGTAGGAGTTGTTGGCTGTGTGCCAGTTCCTGGTTCTGTAGGTGTTACAGGTGTGGTAGGAGTTGTTGGCTGTGTAGGAACAGTAGGAGTTGTAGGTGTAGTCGGCTGCACCGGTGTTGTAGGTGTAGTCGGCTGTGTAGGAGTTGTAGGTGTAGTTGGCGCTGGCGGCGTAGGTGTTGGAAGCACCGGGGTTGGCACTGGAACATACGGCTCTACAGGTGTTGTAGGAGTTGTAGGAGTTGTAGGAGGAGCCAGTGGCGGTGGTGTAACCGGAGCAGGCTCAACCGGAGCAGGAGGCGGGGTAGTCGGCGTTGTTGTTCCGCCACCAGTTCCGGCACCTGTATCTGCGGGAATAACAGGAGTAGGAATTACAGTAGCAGGAGGTGTAGTTTGCCCAGCGCCTGGGGTTGCTTCTGTTTCAGTTGCGGTGCCACCGGCAGACGAAGTTGCTGTATCACCAACATTTGGTGTATCCCATAGTCCTGTGTCTGAGTTGAATTTCCACTGAACGCCATCAGGATCTTCGTAAATGCCATTACCAATTGGCTTGAGCACACCCTTTTGAATTTGCTCTTCAATAACAGTATTGGCTTGTTTTGCTGCATCTTCATAAGAGATACGGCCTTCTAGATATCCTCTAACAGCCGAGTCAATTCTAGCACGAGCATCTGCTGGAAGTTTTGCTGCCATCTGATTGTCAACAGTGATATCCAATCCTGTTTCCATAGCACGCTGGTAATCACTCAACAGCACAGTCTTGCCTGAATCCAACACAATTTCAGGACCGTCGGGACCATTGTAAATTGTGCCAGGTGCAGAATCACTAAAGCCTGTGCTGTTGACATTGGCTGTGCGTGGAGGAGCATACAATACATTGCCATTGCCATCAATGATAGTGCCTCCAGCGTCCTGGAAACCAATGCGTCCATCTGCCATTTCCACCGCAGTTGTGCCTTCAGGAGCATAGCGTTGATTGCTGGCCAACACAGTGGCATCTGGATAGATTGCCTGATTACCAAATGTTCTTGTTAGATTTGACACCATGGTAGTCTGCGAACTGGCTGTCATGCGACTGGCAGCATCAGCAACAGCAGGATTTACACCTGATGCTTTGAGCGTTTCTGCTACTTGTGCTGGGCTGAGACCTTGTTGTGCTAATTGACGAGCATCTGATGCCACAAACTCCAAGTCAGCAGCAGTGCCCGATAAACGCTGTGTCAACGGAGCACTGGCTTCTGCGTAAGCCTGTTGTGTAGCAGTTGGGTAGATAGCACTTACGCCATATCCACGCATTTGTTGTTCAATGCCAGCAGCACTGTATCCTTGACTAGCAAAACTTGCAGCACGAGTAGCAGCCAGGTCTGATGCACCATCAGCAACCAGCACTGCTTTGATTTGTGCCTGGTTAAGACCTTGTGCTCGTAAGTTAGCAGCGTCCTGACTTAGGAACTTGACATCTTCATTGTATGTGCCCGACTGTTGTGCCTGGAACTCTTGGTTTAGAGTATCCATTGATGTTACACGATAGTTGCCCGACGCATCTTTGACAATAGGAGTAGCAGCAATCAACTTGTTGATACCGGCAGTATCATTCTTGGCCAGCATGGCTTCTACATCAGTGCCAGAGGCTTGCAGTGCAGCAATTTTACCAACATCAAGTCTGGCATTTGTAGCGTTGACCAGGGCAGTTTTGCTTAGATTACTGTTGGCAGCAGCGTCAGCAGTGCCAGAGTTGGCCAGGCTGCTGATTGTGTATTGGTCCAGATCTTTCATCAGCAGTTTCTCTGCTGTGTTCATTGTCAGTTTGTTAGCAGCAACCAAATTACTAGCAGCAGCAATGTCATTGGCCGACGCACCTGCACGGAACAAATCGTTGATCTGTGCCTCTGCAAATTGTGTGTTGGCCAGGCTTGTTAGTGTGCTAGCAGGAACACCTGTAGAAGCCAAGTCTACCAGGTCTGCACCTGTGTAACCCAATTGAGTTAGTTTGGTAACATCAGCAGCAGTGTATCCACCTGCTTTGAGCACAGCAGCATCACTAGCACTGATAGTGCCTGCGTCAATAGCAGCCTGATATGGGCTGGCTGGTGCTGTGGGTGTAGTAGGTTGTGCGGGCTGCGGAGTCTTTGGAGTTTCAATCGTAGGTGCTTGTGCGTATTCAACACCTTCATACACTGATCCAACTTTGGCATTGGTCAGTGCTGTTTTAATTGAACCAGCACTTTGTGAACGATAAGCACTTTCGGCTGCAATGGCTGCTGTGTTGGCATTGACACCGTTGGCTTGTAGCAGTTGTTGGATCTGTGCTTGACTTAGACCTTGTTTGGCCAATTGAGCAGCATCAGCAGCCAGGAACTCCATGTCAGCGTCTAAGTTGGCTTGACTGGTAGCACTACGGTTTGGCAATGCTACATCAGCAGCAGCAATTTTGTATCCAGCCCAGTCACTTTTGGCAACAAGACTGTTGACATCAACACCCTGGTTTGCTAGGTCAGCAGCATTGCCAAGATTAAAACCATTGTTGGACAATTTCTGAATAGTATCAGCAGTTAGGTTTGATTTGACAATGGCATCTGCTGCTGCTGGTGTTGTTCCAGCCAACGCACCGATTGTTCTAGAATCAAAATCTCGACGCAGTGCTGCTTCGGCAGTGGCCTGTGTGAGTTTGTTGGCATTGACCAATTGAGAAGCATAGGAAATATCATTGGCCGACGCACCTGCTTTGAAGAAACTGTTGATTGTAGATTCAGAAAATTTAGTGTTGGCAAGATTGGTCAGAGTAGATGCCGGAACACCTGTAGAAGCCAAGTCTACCAGGTCAGCACCTGTATAACCTAGTTTGGTCAAGTTAGCAACATCAGCAGGCTTGTATCCAGAATTGTCCAACACAGCAGCCTGATCAATTGTGAGTGTGCCAGCGTTGATTTGGTCCTTGAATGGCAGTGCGTCAAACAACTTTTGCTGATCGGCTGTCATAGCCTGACCAAGATTGCGTCCTACAGATTCTTGAGGATTAGTAAAAAGTTTACCGCTGGTGGCATAACCAGCACTGCTGGTAATGCTGTTGGCAATTTGATCAGCAGTTTTTCCTGACACTGCTTGGTTGGCCACTGAGTTGGCCATTGATTCACTTACACCAGTTGCTTGTAGGTTGCGTGAGATATCAGCAGCATTAAGACCTTGTGCTCGCAATTGAGCAGCATCTTCGGCAACAAATCTTGCATCTTCCATACGCTGAACAACTTCAGCGTTGTTGCCTGCTGTGATAGATTTAGTATTGGCTTCACCAGAGTAAACACCTTTGGGTGTGCCAGCAGCAATGTTGGCCGCAATGGTAGAAGCATCCATGCCTTTGTAAGCAGCATTGGCAGCGTATTCGGCAGTGATTGAGTTAACGCCAGTGGCTTTAAGTGTGGCAACAATTTGTTGTTCACTTAGACCAGCAGCCTTTAAGTTAGCAGCGTCGGCAGCAACAAACACAGCGTCTGTGGCACCTTTTTCTGTAACCGTGGCAGGAATAGTCCCTGCCTGCATCATGTTGTTGATCTTGGCCACAGCATCACGAGCCACATTACCCAAGTATGCTGAAGCAGCACCGGTGGCCGCAGCAGCCAACATTTCTTTAACTGTTCCACCACGCAAAGCAGCAAGGCCGCCGCCAATTACAGCCGAACCAACCATGCCCTGTCCAACCGCAGTTAAACTAGGAGCAAGTGCCTTACCAATAACAGGTGTTAAGAATGTTGTGGCACCAGCAAGAGCAGCAGAAGTCAGCACTTGTTTTAGGTTGCCACCTGATGCCAGCGTAACACCCGCACTCAATGCCGCAGCACCTATGATTGGTGCCATTGTGGCTGATGCACCCAAAGCAGTTCCAATAGCAGGAATCAGTGTGGGAACAAAGATAGCAACAGCAGGAATAATGATTGGAGCAACTGCTCGCACAATCTTCTTGAATCCATTCCAAAGATCTTTGAAGAAGTTGCCAAATTCTGGCAAGCCTGTGTTGGGGTTGATTGTGCCAGCACCACCACGCGATTTAAGCAGGGCTGCTTCTTCTGGGGTGATGTGTGCTAAAATGGTATCGTCGCCGCGACCTTGTGATTGTAGTTGTTGGGCCAGTGCCATTATTGACATAATTTACATTCCTTGTGCTGGTGCCACTGGTCCAGAAACTTGTGGCTTATCAAATTCTGGGGCAGGAGGTAGATCTTGTGCTACTTGCCCAATAACAACCAAACTGGCCAACATTTGGTAGTCTGGTTTCTTTAGATCTTCAGCAGTTTCCAACTGCTCCTTGACCATGTAATCCACAAACTTCTTGTAGTCTTTTTTGTCATTGATAGCATCTTCAGCGAGTCGACCAATCTTCACAAACATCTGTGGAGGCATACCGCTTTGACGAATCATTTCAGTAACTTGTTGGGTAACTTGTTCGCGGGTAACAGGATTGGCCAATTCGTTCTGTCCCTTGGCCACTGCTTGTTTGGCATGCTGTGGTCCCAGGGGTGGAAGTTTGAAGGATACTCGTGATTTTTTGCTCATAGCAATATTTAGCGTATCCTTATAACCAGGTGGGTTTAGGGGGCCATTCTACTTGTGTTGGGAAACCTGGTTGCTGTGGAACATTCAACAGTGCTTGCCTGTATGTAGCTAACTCGGCTTGTTGCTCTGTGGTCAATGAGTTATACCATACTGCACCAACACGATCCAACTCACTGAGAGCAGCATCGCGTTGATATCTCAGAGCGTTTTGTGTTTCTATTAGATTCATGCTCCAGGTTTTTGTAGCATAATCAAAGTCATAAAAGCCCTGTGGACGCTGTGGCTTTTCAACCACAACACCATTGGCAACATAATATTGTTCTGCTGAGTAGTCTCCATCAATCCAGACTTTGTCCACAAGGTTTAGTTCAGCAGTGCTGGCATCAGCACAACTCAATGTGTAAAGTATCTGACCTGTGTCAGCATTATAAATTGTGTATTTCATCGTTTCAGAGCCTGTGCAATTGCTGAATTATAAGCACTGCGAATAATCACAGATGATCCTGAGCCACCCCAACTGACTTCAAACCAGTAGGTATAACCCAGCCCCGGAACAGCACTACCAGCAATGGTATCCAGGTATCCAGGCAACGGCATAATGGCCTGGAAGTAATTGGTTCCTGATGCTGGTGGCGTATAGTATGGACTGCGTAGTGTGACCAAAGTAGTAGTCAAACCATCACCGTTGTAATATCTACGCAGTCGAATAAAGAAGTAGAATGGACTAAAAGCAGTGCCTGTAAAACTGGCGTTGAGTTCACCGCCACCAGACACAATTACATTCTGTGAAGCATTGACTACGCTGATATTGACATTACCGCTCAAAGGAGTCCAAACTCCTGATGATTGGTTGCTGCTGACAATGGCGTTGGCTGTGGATGTTATACCAGCAGCAGCGGAAACAGCACTGGGCACAATGGTTAGAGTTGCCACTGTGTTGCTGGTTAGAGCACCAGCAGATACCAAACCTGCCACACTCAAATTGCCACCAATAGAAGCGTTGTTGCCTATGCTGACATTACCACCAAATCGTGCAGCACCATCAGTATAACGCAACCAATATCCAGTGCTGCTGGTGTTGCCCAGACTTGCTGTCTGGCTAACAATGTTGCCAGCGTAGATGTAAGCACTGGAAATTTGTGTAGAAGTGATAGAGTTGGCTTGAATGCTGCTGGCACTGATAGTGTTGGCAGCAATCAGATTACCTGTGATTGTATTACCTACAATCTTATCGCCTGTGATTGTTGCTGCAACAATCAAATTACCTGTAATGGTATTGGCAGAAATCCTATCGCCAGTGATTGTGCCCACAGCAATGTTGTTGGCTGTGATTGTGTTGGCTGTGATCTTGTTGCCAGTAATGGTGTTGGCAGCAACTTTGTCTCCAGTGATGGTATCAACAGCAATGTTGAAGCCTTCAATGGTATTTTGTCCAATTCTATCACCACTAATACTTCTGCTGACGATACTTGATCCTGGCATGGTGTTGGCAACAATAACATTACCACTGACCACTTGTGGTGCAGCCGCAATCCAGGTTGAACCATTGTAGGTAAATGTGCCCGAAGGTGTGCCAGTGCCAGCACCGTAAATGAATGTAGCAGTGTCGCCCAACACTGGTGTTAAACCAGTTCCAATTGGCGGTGTCAAGTTATCTCTTGCTGCTTCAAACCAAGCGGTGAGTTGACTTGAAGTTGCTGTGTTAGGATCTGCTGTGGTTACAACATAGCCCTGAGCAATGGCACCACGCTCACCTGGTGTGCCTGCTGCTGTGGTAACAACATCCAAGTCAATGGCCACATTGGCTGTGCTCACAACATAGTTAGAACTTGGAGGCGAACTTGCTGCTGCCCACAATACTTGTCGTCCACCAATTGAACTGTAGTAGATGGTTTTAGTTGTGCCAAAACCACCGCTTACAGCACGCCATTGATACGCAGCAGGGTTGGTGCTGGGTGTGGGTGTTGGGCTGTTGTATACACCAAAGTAAGTGGCATTGGTAGGAAATTCACTGAATCCTGTGGTGCCTGAACTGTTGGTAGCATAACGCAAGTTAACATACTGGTTCACATAGCCATAGACATTACCACCCGAATTGTATTGAGTGATTTCGCCTGTGGCTGTATTGGCAATTAGAGTTCCAGTTGGAATCGAAATGTTGCCTGTGATGTTGCCTGTGCCCAGGTTGCTCAGCAAATAGTTTACTGAATCTAATACATCGCCTGAGTTGGTTACTGCAAATGTTGACATTATCTGCTGTCCTGTGTCTTGGCAAACTGCCAGGTAATTGCAGGCACAATCCAAGTGTCTGAATCGCTGGTATTGCTGATCTTTACTGAGTTGATTCTGTAGACATTCTGATCAATCTGTGTCCAAGGATCATCTGTATCTACCTGCATCGTCACAGCAGTTTTAAACGACACTGCTTGACCTGTGGAGTTAGAACCACCCAGGGTCACAGTGATATTGCCTGTAGATGTTGTAGGCAGGCCACGCTGGTCCAGGTTATTGACTTCGGGCATGATACGGTGAACCATGAGCTGTTCGCTGTATTTGTCTGTCAAGTGGATATCGTCTCTACGGAACTCACTGCTGATAGGTGTGTCATACAAGAACTTGTGTCCACGATCCTTTTGAATCAGTTTGTTTGTGGTTAGATCATCTACCCCAGAACAATATACCATTGTGCGGCTGGCATCATTGAAGCCCATGGTAGAATCAGGGAACAATTCATAGATTGGTGCTTCTGTGGCCATACTAGCGTGATACACATCTCGCGGTGGATTCCAAGCATCTAAATCATAGCGATAACTGATCATCTTGTTGCACCAGCCATCTGTGGATTCTAAGTCAGGATAGTAAATCTCAATCTGATTCTTTTGTGTATTGTTTTCTACAAACACACGATCTGTATAAGCAGGATGTAAGTTTTGATAGAACCAGTTCTTGATACGCTGATTGCCTAGACCCTGGAACTTGTTGCCATCAAAAACCCAGATATCTCTAGCATCTACACCATACACTGTGTTGTCAGCATTGGCCCAGCAGTTGGCATTGAGCAAACCACGACCTTGATTGAACGGGCGAATACCCAGCACCGGAGTGTTGCCGCCTTGATAGTTTATGGGACTAAAAATAACTGTGTCCCAGTATGAGCACACAAAGAAGTTGCCATTGCAAGGGAAACCATCCACAACAGGACCGCGAACAGGAACTTCCAATTCGTTGGCCACATTGAGTGCAGTAGGAGCCCAGGTCAGTGGACCGTCATTGAGTCCAAATGCCTGCGACCAACGCACTGTGGTTGGGTAGTTGGTTTCGATGCTGCTAATAGCATCAGTGGCAGTTAGGTTGCCAGCAATTAGAATTGAGCCCACATTGGGTGTGTTAAACAATCGCATAAAGCCTGCACTCAAACTTGACCAAGCAGGGTTGTAGTTCCAAATGTAGCCTGAGCCCAGGGGATCATTCTCATACATCACAAATGCCGACGATTCTGCTGTCAAATACATTGGTGGGTTTATACCATCGTTGACAAACAGTGTTGTTCCGTTCCAGGCTTCTGTGATATTAGTTGATTCTGAATAGCCAGCAAGTGGTGTGCCACCTGGAGTAACATCAATCACACCTGCTTCGTTCATGGCATACCAATTACCTGCTGTGGTAGCAAAGATGAACCACCACAAGTTGTTGGCTCTGTATCCACCTGTTAAAAAGATGGGTGTTTCTGAGTCCGGAATATCAAACAAGATTTCCTCATCGCCCAGCACTGATCGAATGCCGCGAATATCTGTTTCCACATTGAAGCCTGAGTTATACTCATTGGGACCCAACGCAGTGGCTGGAATGTCCGGAGTAAAACTCATCTTCTGGAATGGAATTCTCGCTTGTTCGAAACTTGATTTTATTTGAGCCATTGTCTTTCCTTATCTTGCGATGGGGTAGCGAATCATTACCACACCGTTGGCACCTGCTGTGCCTGCTGAATTGTAGCCACCACCGCCACCTGATCCTGGAGTTGTTGGTGCTGTAGCAGCAGTATAGATTTGGCCAATGATACCAACCGCACCACCACCGCCACCCAATAAGCCCCCGGCACCATTGGTTCCGGGCACATTACCATACATAGCACCACCACCGCCAGCAGCATACCAAGAACCGCCAACACTACCAAAGTAAGAAATTACTCCTGAGCCGCCGTTGCCGCCATT
>JACCEE011017118.1_pt1 | contig 19266 bp, 19 predicted proteins | sample 7449931 | NCBI WGS metagenome assembly JACCEE01 (sample SAMN15323457, study PRJNA562643) | freshwater metagenome | isolation source: river surface water | place: USA:Blue River Watershed | collected 2017-08-19 | reverse complement strand
GTTCTATCGGAGACTAGTTCAGTATAGCGGATCTCCCAATTTGGTGCGCCTGATTTAGTGGAGGGTGTAGATCCGGCATTGTGATGTTTGAGTCTGCGGGCTAAGTCATCCGTGGAGCCGATGTAATAGCGGTTGGTCTTTTGGCTAAAAAGGATGTAGATGAAGTACATAGTAGATTAAAAAATAAAAAGATAAAAAAAGGCCCCGCAATCCTGCGAGGCCCTGTGGAGGATAACGGATTCGAACCGATGACCTCTACACTGCCAGTGTAGCGCTCTAGCCAACTGAGCTAATCCCCCATTTATATTCCCAAGATTCGAACCGACGACCTTCCAGTCCCGAAGAATTACGGGACGGGACGCTCCCCGCAATTCTGCGGGGCAAGCTAGCCAACTGAGCTAATCCCCCTAAAGAGTTTGCAAATATAGATTCTCCAAGTTTCCTTCCAAAGGATTTCTTTACTCCTGCGAATAATTTATTCGGGTAAGGATACTTCGGCCTAGGGTCACCTCATCCGTAAACTCAAGTTCACCACCCACAGGAATACCTCGGGCAATACTGGTGAGCTTTACGCCGAATGGAGACAATATTTTTCCTAGATAAAAAGAGGTGGTATCACCTTCCATCGTTGCGGAAAGTGCCAAAATAACTTCCTTAATTTCCCCTTGCTGGACACGTGCAACCAAACTTTCACAGGTCAATTCCTCAGGCCCAATGCCCTGCATTGGAGAGATGACTCCGCCGAGCACATGGTAGACTCCCTGGTATTGATTTGTGTTTTCAATAGCGAGTACATCCCCGATATCCTCCACAACACAGACCATGGAGCGGTCTCTTTTGTGACTTTGACAGGTAGTGCAGAGTTCCTCATCTGCCAGTGCATGACAGGTTTTGCAGTAGGAAACCTCAGCTCGCATGCGCGTCAAAGCAAGCGATAAGGCCTCCGTATGCACTTCATGTTGCTTGAGCAAATGCAAAGCCAACCGAAGTGCAGTTTTTTTACCGATGCCCGGAAGCCTTGAGATTTCCGTTACTGCGTCTTCGATTAATTTAGAGGGGAAGTTCACTTGATTTGTTTTTATAGAATTGCAGCCTGAATGCCTTCATCCAAAATAGCTTCACAAAGAGGCTTTAGTTCTGGTCTCGTTCCTTTCTTTACAGCACATTTTCCCTTGTAATGGATGATCAAGGTACACTGCTCTGCTTGTTCATGGGTATGCTCGCAGACCTTCATCAGCACTTGAGTGACATGTTCAAAGGTGTTTACATCATCATTGAATACGACGAGATCTAGCGCTTCCTGATCGATGAGTTCCTCGAGGAGGACTTCAATTTCTTCTATATGGGGAAGGGGTGAGCTAAACTGATTCATTTTGCAAAATTAAGAATAATGGGCAACTTAGCGAGCGACAGACGCTTACAATATGAATCCGCAACTCGTTTTAACAGTAATTTTAATTTATTTCGGAATACTTTTTTTCATTTCCTGGTTGACTACGCGGAAGTTGACAGGCGATACCTTTTTTACTGGAGACCGCAATTCCCATTGGTTTCTGGTTTCCTTTGGAATGATTGGCGCCTCCTTGTCTGGTGTTACCTTCATCTCTGTACCTGGCGAGGTTGGTAATTCTAACTTCTATTACTTCCAAGTTGTTTTGGGATATACGCTGGGTTACTTTACCATTGCCAAGGTCTTATTGCCGCTCTATTACCGCTTGAATTTGGTTTCCATCTATACCTATTTGGAAGATAGATTTGGGTTTTGGTCCTATAAAACGGGCGCATTTTTCTTTATTCTGTCTAGATCCCTAGGCTCTTCCCTGCGGTTGTACCTTGTAGCAAGTGTGCTCCAATTGATTCTATTCGACGCTTTGGGGATTCCTTTCTGGGTGTCGGTGCTGATTACGGTGGGGTTGATTTGGTTGTACACTTACCGAGGAGGAATCAAAACAGTAGTCTGGACGGATACCTTACAGACCACCTTTATGCTGGCTTCAGTCCTAATTACGATGGGTTTGATCGGTTCTGAGTTGGAACTGAAAAGTATGGGCGACTACATCAGCCGAATTAGTGAGGACGAGCGTTCGACAATCTTCAACTGGGATTGGAAGGCGGGCACCAACTTCTTCAAGCAATTTATTTCGGGGGCGTTTATCACCATCGTAATGACGGGTTTGGATCAGGACATGATGCAGAAAAACCTGACTTGTCGCACGCTTGGCGATGCACAAAAAAACATGTTTTGGTTTACTGTGATTTTGGTAGTGGTCAACCTACTATTTCTATCCTTAGGGGTGATGCTATACTTGTATGCCGAAACCAAGGGAATTGCCATTCCAGCCAAGTCGGATGGCCTATTTCCACTCTTGGCCACGGAGCATTTCTCTGCTTTTGCAGGAATTGTTTTTGTACTGGGAATCATCGCTGCAGCCTATTCTAGTGTGGATTCTACCCTCACTGCCTTGACTACTTCTTTTTGCTACGACTTTCTTCAGATCGAACGGAAGTATACGCCAGAACGCCGCCTCTTCATCCGCAAGCTCGTGCACATTGGCTTTACCTTCCTGATGTTTTTACTCATCCTTGCCTTCTACTGGCTCAATGACCAAAGTGTGATCAATTCGGTATTTATCCTAGCTGGCTACACCTATGGACCACTATTGGGGCTCTTTGGATTTGGCTTATTTACCAAGCATCAAGTGAAAGATACCTGGGTTCCTGCCTTAGCCGTGCTTGCTCCCTCCCTGACATTTGGGATCACTTCCAATTCCCAAGAATGGCTTTGGGGCTACACATTTGGCTTTGAGGCGCTGATTTTGAATGGAGCGCTGATGTTTACTGGGCTCTACCTTCTACGCAAAAAGTCTAAATTTTAAGTTCTTTTTCTGGGCTCCAAAAGCGAGATTCAAAATCCACTACCTGATCGTTTTGAATGACCACTCCCTCTGCTTCCAGTAGGGTTTGCATGGTTGTAGGCGTAGAAAAATGATGCCTTCCTGTCAAAATTCCTTGCCTATTCACGACGCGATGGGCCGGCACATCGGGTAGTGCATGGGCGGCATTCATGGCATATCCCACCATGCGGGCTCCGGATTTTAGTCCTAAAAAATGGGCAATTGCCCCATAGCTAGTTACTCGGCCTGCGGGAATTTCTCGTACTACCTGGTATACCCAATCAAAGTAATTCCCCTTTTCTGAGCTCATAGTTCCAGTCGATAAGTGCTTGGTTGATGGATTTTTTTACTTGAATCTCGGTCTGCTTTTCCCCGGATTTGATTGGGAATTGATAACGAATCAATAAATTTTCTGTTCTCCGTTCCAAAATATTAAGCTGGGCACCCTCTTTAATGACTACCTCCGGATACTGGGTTAAGATCACTTGGAGTGAGTCCTCGAGTTGGCTGAGGTGAATCTCATTTTTTGAGGTGATCTCGGCATCAAAGATGACTTGGTGGGTATTATTTTTGGAGAAATTGACCACATCCTCAGCCAAGGCCATAGTATTTGGGATCAAAATGATTTCGCCAGCATCGTTTTTCAACACCAGATTAATCAAGGTAATGTCTCGAATAAAGCCGGTATGCCTTCCAATTTGAATCTTGTCTCCGATTTCAAGTTGGTCCGAAAACATCATGATCAATCCATTCACAATATTGGTGATGTAGTCCTTGGTCAGCAAGGCTAGGGCAGCCGCCACGATGGTGATGCTGGTCAAAAATTCCAAAGGCTGAATTCCAAAAGCAAGCATCAGAGAAATAAGTATGGCAATTAAGTTGAGTAGAAACTCAATGCGATCAATGCCGAGCATAAAGTTGGGCTGCACCTTGGTCTCCTCCCGCTGTTGCAGGTAAATCCGAAGCGTGATGATTCTTCCTAAAGAAAAAATCAAGTTGGCGCTCAAAAGAAAAATGAGCGCACGGATAATGTGGTTCAAAATTTCGTATTTCTCTAAAAATGGAGAGACTACGGTCTCGCCAGCATAGAAAATCTCTAAAACAATGAGGAAAATGAGTTTAACCGCAAAGTAGGTTTTGCGCACATTTTCCTTAACTCGGATGCTGCTTTTGAGGTGGTTCATGGTTCTATCGAAAAATTAACCCTATTTTAGCAAATATAGGAAGGATTTGACGGACTGATGAGCAGAAATATAGTAATTACAGGAGCAGCAGGTGCCTTAGGTACTGCTGTAGTGGGTAAGTTTAAGCGGGAAGGATATTACGTCATTGCACTTGTGCGACCTGAGGCCAACGAGCAAGCACTGGAAGCCGATGTCACCTACGAGGTGGATGTGACGGATGAGGACGCAGTTCAAGAATTTGTTTCTGAGTATGAGTCCCAATTTGGGGACCTTGAAGCGATCGCTATGTTGGTCGGAGGCTATGCATCTGGTGATCTAATGACGACCCGTCACCAGGATCTTACACAGCAGATCCAACTTAATTTTTTTAGTGCATTTACCGTAGCCACCGCCTTTCTTCCCTTAGTATTAAAACAGCAACGTGGCGCATTGCTATTTGTAGGAGCACGAACAGCCTTGGCCCCCAATGAAGCAAAAAGTGCAGTGGCATACGCCTTGAGTAAGCGCTTGGTCAACTCCTTGGCAGAAATCATTGCAGCGGAAGTAAAGGATACCGACATCCGTACCCATGTATTTGTGCCAAGTATCTTGGACTCCGAAGCGAATCGTTCCGCTATGCCCTCCGCAGATTTTTCAAAATGGGTGAATCCTTCCGATATTGCGGAGGCAATGCACTATGCAGTCAATACCCCAGCCTTAACCAACATGACCTTTACACTCTATGGTGGAATTTAATTTGCATCCGAAAAAATGGATTCTAGCAGGAATCCTTGTTTGCTTACTTGGGCTTCCAGCCTTTGCTCAAACTCCTGAACAGGAAGTCGAAGCAGTCATTCGATCTCTATTTGATGGCATGAAACAAAAAAATGCAGAACAGGTAGCCGCTGCTTTTTCTCCTGAAGGTTTGATGCAAACCGTGCAGCAGAAGCCTGAAGGAACTGCTGTAGGCAGCAATTCCGTGGCTGATTTTGTCAAACGAATTGCCGGTACCCCAGAAGGAACTACCCTAGATGAGCGCATTCTCTCCTACCAAATCAAAGTGGATGGATCTATGGCAAGTGCATGGACCCCCTATAAATTTTATGTAAACGACACCTTTTCCCACTGCGGGGTGAATTCTTTCCAACTCGTGAAGATGTCTGAAGGATGGAAAATTGTCTACATCATCGATACCCGAAGAAAAGATCCTTGTCAAGAGTAATCTGTATGAATGAATTAAAAAGTGCAGTCTACCAGATTGCAATCAGCCAACTGAAACAAAAAGAAGCCCTTCTTGCCGAAGAGCGAAAAAATATCATTGAAAGTATCCTCGAAGAGGAAAAAAATAGCGCAGGAGATAAGTACGAAACGAGTCGTGAGACCATGACTCAGGACCTCAATTCTCTAGAAAAGCAAATCAAGCAAAGTAATTTGGACTTAGAAGAATTGTATCGTTTGCAAACGATCAAAGATACGCCTCCCACCGTTCAAGAAGGTGCTCTGGTACAATTGGGAACCGAATGGTTTTTGTTGGCAGTCAGTATGGGCCAGGTAAAAGTTGGGGATAAGTCCATATTTTTATTGAGCAAAAATTCTCCCCTAGGCGAGCTCCTGGTAGGTAAGAAAAAGGGCGAAGCGATTCAGTTTAGAGGAAAATCCCAATCCATCAACGAAATTCATTAAGCCGGAAAATTCGAAGACTGGCCTCTTCTTGGTGGCAGAATTTGATTTTTAAATTTTCAAATTTACTAGTGTATTGATAAGCTATTCGCAATAAAAGGAGCCTTTTGTTTCACTTTTATTGATAATTCTATTTTTTTCAAGTAAAATTGAGAGTCAATTGCTTTAGAAATGATTTTTCCAATTTCCAACCTAGGCTTTAGTTTATCTCCACAGACTTGCGCAGGTATTGCTCGTGTTTTTGCCCCAAAGGGTTGGTATGGGCAATTTTGGCAGGAGTCAAAGCCCATGCAGGGGTAGATTTTTTGTTCTTCTTGGATCCCTGATCCTTACCCACTCTTTATCCTATCCATTTCGTTATGAAAGTCATCAAATTTGGAGGTTCCTCCGTAGAAAACCCCAACAACATCCAGCAGGTTTTTCAGATCATCCAAGACCAACTCCAGGTGTCGGAATTGGTGGTGGTTTTTTCTGCCTTTGGAGGTGTGACTGAGCAACTTTTTGCCCTAGCGAATCTAGCAAAGTCAGGAGATCTAGGTTACAAGGAGGCATTACTTGCCCTTGAGGAAAGGCACTTTAGGATGGCCAATGCCCTACTAGGAAATGGGGAAAGAGAGCAAGTAGATGCCTTTATCCGCCAACGCTTCCAAGAATTGGAAGATCTCTACCACGGAATCTACCTAATCAAAGAACAATCTATGCGAACGCTAGATTATGTGGCAAGCTTTGGGGAACGTTTGAGTACTTTCATTCTGTCAGAAGGATTGGCAGCAAAGGGAATTCCCACTTGTTTTGTTGATGCTCGGGAGATAATAAGAACCGATGATCGCTTTGGGCAGGCGCGTGTGGAGGAATCCATTACACAGGCTCAAATCCAAGAATATTTTGCCAAGCATGAGGGAGTCAAGGTGGTGACTGGATTTATTGCTTCAACTATCAAAGGGGAAACGACTACCTTGGGGCGGTCTGGTTCCGATTACACTGCCGCGATCTTGGCAAGTGCTTTGGATGCAGAGGTTCTAGAGATCTGGACTGATGTACCAGGGGTCTTGACCTGTGACCCCAAGATGGTGTATGCTGCATTTACCATTCCGCAGCTGAGCTATGCGGAAGCAATGGAGCTTTCCCATTTTGGCGCCAAGGTCATTTTTCCGGCTACCATGCAGCCGGCGATGAAGAAGAATATCCCGATTCAAATTAAAAACACCTTTGATCCAAGCCACCCAGGCACCTTGATCAATGGAGAGGTACGAGAAGGCGGCTGGATCAAGGGCATTAGCTCGCGCTCCAACCTTACCCTAATGACGCTTCAAAGTGCCGGCTGGATGGCTGCAGGTGGAAGTTTAGGTCGGATTTTCACCGTATTGTCTGAAGCAAGGCTTTCGAGTTTGCTTATTTCTCAGGCTTCTTCACAGCATAGCATTTGTCTGGCACTGGCTACTGAGGAGGCAATTTTAGCCAAGGAATTGATCGAGCAAGAATTTTTCTACGAAATCAAGTCTGGGGAAATGGATCCGGTATCCTTACTCCCTGGTATGGCTTTAGTTGCAGTGGTTGGAGAGAATATGAAACATGATCCTGGAACTTCAGGTAGAATGTTTCGGGCCTTGGGCCAGAATAATATCAATGTGGCTGCCATTTCCCAGGGAAGTTCTGAATTGAATATTTCTGCAATCATTCCCCAGGCAGACTTGCAAAAAGCATTGAATGCACTGCACGAGGTATTTTTCCTCTCAGAGCACAAGGTGGTCCACCTGTTTTTGGTGGGTACAGGTCTCATCGGTACGGCACTGCTGCGCATGATTGCACAGCAAAAGGAAAAACTGCTCCTCGAAAACCAGCTGGATATCCAAGTTCACGGTATAGCCAACAGTCGATACATGGCTTTTGATGAGGATGGATTTGAATTGATTAGTTTACCTGAACTGGGCTCTTCGCACTCCAAAATGGATTTGAATGCCTTTGTAAATACCATTGAGGAAATGAACTTCTCCAATTCGGTGCTTGTGGACTGTACGGCGAGTCAAGAGGTAGCCCAGATTTACCCTCGAATTTTGGGGGCGAAAATCGCGATTGTTACCCCCAACAAAAAAGCCAACTCCGGCTCTTTGGAAAGTTATTTGGCCTTAAAGCAACTCGCAAAAAGCCGAGGGGTACACTTTCTCTACGAGACCAATGTGGCGGCGGGTCTTCCGGTAATCAATACTATTCACGATTTGATGCTTTCTGGGGACCGATTTCACCGCATTGAAGCAGTGCTGAGTGGATCCCTAAATTTTATTTTTTCCGAGCTGGAAAAGGGTACGCCTTTTTCGGAAGTAGTAGCACAGGCCAAAGAAAAAGGATATACCGAACCTGATCCGCGGGATGATTTGAGCGGGATGGATGTCGCAAGAAAAGTGGTGATCTTGGGAAGGGAAGCTGAACAGCCCCTTGAAGTGGAAGATGTAGTGGTTTCCTCCCTAGTGCCTGAAAAAGCGAGAGCGGGGGTTACCGTTGAAAAATTCATGGAACTTCTGAAAGAAGAAGATGCGTCCTATGCCCAGCTATTGGAGCTGGCAAGACAAAAAGGAGAAAAACTCCGGTTTATGGCGACTTTGGAAGATGGGAAAGCCGAAATAGGTCTTCGTTCAATCCCCGCTTCACATCCATTTTATGGGCTAGAAGGATCTGACAACATGATTTTGCTCACTACTGATCGCTACTACGATCGGCCAATGATCATCCGAGGTCCTGGAGCAGGAGCTGAAGTGACGGCTGCTGGGGTGTTTGCTGATGTGATTCGTGTAGGTAACTATACCCGAGATTAGGCAGAAAAAATAACCACAGTACAATGTATCAGGTATCCCGCCTGCCGCAGGCAGGCAAGTACGAAGTATGTATTCTAATCCGATTCACATAACGCCACGATTGTGGACTGTTAGCCGTTGACTGTCTATTTGGATTCTGTTGGAATGGCGGATACAAATCCCCTATTTCTTCCGCTCGATGGAGTACAAGACCAAATCTCGCAAGGAAGATTTGTAGGCTGAATCAGGGAAATGATCCAAAAGCGCAAGTGCCTCCTGGTAAAACGCGGTCATCTTCTGCTTGGCATAATCGAGTCCCCCACTTTTTTTGACAAAGGAAATGACCTCATTCACCGCTTTTTTGTCTTCAGATCGGTTTCGGATGAGGTACATGATTTTTTTCTTTTCCAGCCAATCGGCATTTCGAAGCGCATAGATGAGTGGGAGAGTCATCTTTTTCTCCTTGATGTCAATTCCCAGTGGTTTGCCAATTTCATCCTCACCATAATCAAAAAGGTCATCCTTGATTTGGAAGGCCATTCCTACTTTTTCCCCAAAATCCCACATGCGTTGGATGGTTTCTTCGTCTGTGCTGACACTAGAGGCGCCTACGGAGCAGCATGAAGCAATTAGGCTGGCTGTTTTTTGACGGATAATTTGGTAATACACGTCCTCTTCTACATCCAGTTTTCTTGCCTTGTAACTTTGCAGCAGCTCCCCTTCAGACATCTCTCGTACGGCATTGGAGACAATCCGTAAGAGGTGAAAGTCGTTGTGTTCTACGCTGAGAAGCAAGCCGCGGGAGAGGAGGTAGTCCCCAACCAATACGGCAATTTTATTTTTCCAGAGGGCATTGATAGAAAAAAATCCCCTGCGGTAGTTGGCATCATCGACTACGTCGTCGTGAACCAAGGAAGCAGTATGCAGCAGTTCGATCAGTGCGGCGCCGCGGTGGGTAGATTCATTGATGGGCCCACATACTCCCGCTGTAAGAAAAACAAACATGGGACGCATCTGCTTCCCTTTTCGCTTGACGATGTAGTGGGTAATGTGGTCGAGCAACTTTACCTTACTTTTCATAAAGTCCCGAAACTTATGTTCAAACTGAGCCATCTCGGACTCAATGGGGACTTGAATGTGTTTGAGGTCTAGTTTCATCACGGTTGGAAGCTGTAAAAATACCACGCTTTTTGGCATGGACAACAATTTGGAAATTTCCTTTTTCTTTCAACTCTAGAAGTAGGAAATCGTTTCTTTTTTTGTGTAATTTAAATTATACTTTCACTTTTCTCCCCCTTGTTATTTATGAAAAAGTTCCGAATCGAATTGAAATGGGGTTTTCTTTTCTTCTTATCAGGCCTGGCCTGGATGCTTCTAGAGAAAAGTCTGGGCTGGCACGATCGCTTGATCGAGCAGCATGCCACGTACACCCTCCTCTATGCGCCTCTGGCGATTTTTATTTATGTAGTAGCGCTTTGGGAGAAAAAGAGAAAAACCTACGGCGGAAGAATGACTTTTTTACAAGGTTTTCTGTCTGGATTGCTGCTAACCCTAGTCGTCGTGGTGCTGACTCCTCTGAGCCAATACATTTCCCATAGCCTGATTTCCCCTGATTATTTTCCCAACATCATTCAGTTGACGGTCAATTCTGGAAAAATGACTTTGCAGGAAGCTGAGGCCTATTTTAACCTGATGAATTACACGACACAGTCCGTGTTTTTTGCAGGGGGGATGGGCATTCTGACCACAGTCGTGGTGATGATTTTCATGAAATCTATTCCACAGAAAGATCCCTCCGAATAATTGGAATGCCAGAGTTCCTTTTTGCTTATCTTTGGGAGTTTTTAAAAACAGAACGACCACTTGGAGGAGAACTATATCAAACACCAATACGCTCCCATTTTGCCTGAAAAAGACGAATGGCCTGTGGTAAAGCTCGCCCGCGAGCGAAAGGAGTTTGTCAAAAAGGTAGCAACCCTTTCGGAGGGGAGAATTTTGGATTTAATCGGAAAAAATCCCGAAATTCTAAAAGAAGAACTCGAGACAACACTCTACCGAGAAAAGCTTCGAATTAAGCAAAATCCCTGGGATGTAGATCCGGATGATGAAGGCCCATTTTGGGGAGAGGTAAAAAGCAAACTGCTTCAAATTCATACGGAAGTTTCCGGAAGTAAGGCCAAGAAGCTTGAGGCCTATCAGGAAGTACTTCGAAAAATCACCTCCCGCTATTCCGAAGAAATAGCATCCAATTTCAAAGCCTCCCACTACAAGTTTACGCGAAGGGTAGTAACCTATGGTTTCTCACGACTCCTCAACGCGGCTCGGGTAAAGGGCTTTGGGTCCTTGTTTAGCAATCAATATACGCTTCAAGACAAAATCCAAATTACCGGACAAACAGCGCAGCTTCGTGAATTGGCTACCAAGGGCACCGTGGTCATGGTGCCTACCCATTTTTCGAATTTGGACAGCGTCTTGATTGGATGGATTATTTCCGTCTTGGGCATGCCTCCATTTATTTACGGAGCAGGTCTGAACCTGTTCAATATCTCGATTTTTGCCTATTTCATGAATGCCTTAGGAGCCTACAAGGTGGATCGTAGAAAGAAAAATATGATGTACTTGGAGACTCTGAAAACGTACTCCAAGGAGGCCATCCAATTTGGTTGCCACAGCCTTTTCTTTCCTGGAGGCACACGTTCTAGAAGCGGAATCATCGAGTCCAAACTGAAGTTAGGGCTACTCAGTACCGCCATTGAGGCGCAGCGCGCCAATTTTCAAAATGGCATTACAGATGTCTCAGGAAAGATTTTTATTGTTCCTGTGACCATCAATTACCACTTTGTGCTAGAAGCACCAGGACTCATTCAAGATTACTTGAGCATGACGGGTCAGGAGCGCTACTACAAGGAAAATGATGAGTTTTCTACCTCTTACAAAATTTCAAAGTTTCTCTTCAAGTTTTTTACCAAGGGTTCAGACATTTCTGTTTCCATCGGTCGTGCCATGGATGTCATGGGCAATTATGTGGACCAGGAAGGAAAGAGTTTGGACAAATGGGGCCGTGTGGTGAATACGCAGGAGTATTTCATGTCCAATGGAAAAGTAACTGTTGATGCGCAACGCGAGGAAGAGTACACCCAAATGCTAGGTAAGCGTATTGTGGAGGAATTTCACAAAATCAATCGGGTATTTAGTTCCCACTTGGTGGCTTTTGTGGCCTTTGAATTGATCCAGGCAAAAAATGCCAAACTGGACTTATTTGATTTGATCCGCCTTCCGCAAGAAGATTTGGTTCTCAACTATGAGGAGTTCAAAGCTGCATGTCAGCGTGTTCTAGACCAAATTTTCGAATTAAAAGCCCAGGGCAAAATTGATTCGGCACCCCATCTCAATCGTCCGATGGATGAGATCATCACACATGGATTGGATAACGTGGGAATGTACCATGCCAAGCGCCCGCTCATCAAAGATGCAGCAGGCAATTTGACTACCGAAGACATGAGCTTGCTCTATTTTTACCACAACAGACTGCATGGGTATGGCCTTGAAAAACTCTTCTAAATCGCAGCCCATTGGGGTAATTGGAGTTGGAAGCTTTGGCACTGCCATAGCCAACATGCTTGCCGAAAAAAATGAGGTGATGGTCTATGCCCGCAAGCAAGAAGTGGTGGAGGAAATCAACACCCAACACAGCGCTTCTGGGAAAATATTGAATCCGAAGATCCAAGCTACTTTTTCTCCGGAGGAACTTTGTACCTCCTGCGGCGTACTTTTCTTTATGATTCCTTCGGCAGCATTCTTGGAAGTGACCCGAACCTTTGCTCCATTTTTACACCCGTATCACCTTGTAATCCATGGAACCAAAGGCTTGGCCGTACAGCTTGCCGATGGAGAGGAATGGGATACGCTCAAGAAGCTACGACGCAAACAAATCTTGACCATGAGCGAGGTGATTGTCCAAGAAACCCTCGCGGTACGGGTGGGCTGCCTAGCTGGGCCTAATTTATCGAAGGAACTCAGTGATGGACAACCCGCTGCCACGGTGATCGCCAGTAAGTACAATGAGGTCATTCAGGAAGGGCAGCGATTGCTGCGCTCCGAAAAATTTCAAGTCTATGGCAACTCCGATATCATTGGTGTGGAGCTCAGTGGAGTGCTCAAAAATATAATTGCAATTGCTGCCGGTGCCTTGGCGGGACTAGGGCTGGGAGAAAATGCAAAAGGCCTATTGATATCCCGAGGAATTGTAGAAATGGCACATTTGAGTAAAGCCTTAGGAGGAACTGCCAGTTCGGTCATGGGCCTTGCTGGGATCGGTGATTTGGTAACTACCTGCAACTCCCCGGATTCCAGAAATTTTACCGTAGGATTCCGCCTTGCAAAAGGGGAGAGCCTCAGTCAGATTATGGCTTCCATGGAAGAGGTGGCAGAAGGGGTCAACACGATCCGAATTGTAGATGCCTTTTTGAAAACTGCAGGCATCCGTGCTCCAATTACAGAAAATCTGCACCGCGTACTTTTTGAAGACCTGTCCATCGAAGAGGCCCTTCAATTTTTGATGAAGTACCCCTTCAGTGTGGATGTGGATTTTGTCTAGATAGGTTTAGAAGTAAGATTTGTTTAACCTTACTTGGCAGGCATTAATTTGATCAAAAGCCCTGTTCCTTCGGTGATGGCATATAGATATCCGTCCGGACTTTGGGCTACCTGTCTCACCCGACCTATCCCTGGAAGCAATTTTTCTTCTCCCACAGGTTTTGTTCCATTCATCTCTATGCGAGCAATGTGGGTGCCTGCCAAAGCGGCAACGAGGATATTTCCTTTCCAAGCTGGGTAGCGATCTGAAGTCACCATAGTCATTCCACAGGTGGCAATCGAAGGAACCCAGTACTTGACCGGCTGCTCCATCCCTTCTTTTTCTGTAATTTCTGTGATTGGGGTACCGTTGTAGTTGATGCCGTAGGTGATAACTGGCCAACCGTAATTTTTTCCTTTTTCGAGAATATTTAGCTCATCTCCACCCCGAGGGCCATGCTCAACTTCCCAAAGACGGTTGGAGGCCTTGTCGAAAAATAGTCCTTGTGGGTTTCTATTTCCATAGGTCCAAATCGAGCCAATCGCTCCTGGAGTACCTACAAAAGGATTGTCAGTAGGAATTCGTCCATCGTCGTGGATGCGGTGAATTTTTCCGTGCGAATTTTTCAGATTTTGTGCATTGTCTTGACTGCCACGCTCTCCATTGCTGAAGTAGAGGTAATTTTGATTATCAAAAACAATTCTACTTCCGTAATGGGTTCCTCCCTTCCATTCGGGAGAGGTGACGATCAGTTCTTCAAAAGAGGTGACACTCGTGCCTGAGAGTTTAAATCGAGCGATAGTCGTCGCACCTCCATCGCCTACAGGTTTGCCATAAGCAATGTAGATCCAGCCATTCTGGGCATAATTGGGATGGGTAGCAATGTCCAACAATCCAGATTGGCCTGTGGTGTAAAATTTTGGAAGGCCTGTAACTTTTTGGCCTGTATAGCTGTCTTTTTTGAAAATTAGGAGTTCCCCTTTTTTCTCGGTAACCAACAAGGTTTCGGCATTGATCCAAGTCATCCCCCAAGGATTTTGAAATCCACGGTGGAGGGTATCCACCTTGATGATCATCTTCTCCGTTTGGGTAGAGAAATTTTGGATGGAAAGGCTATCTGGGAGAGGGTCTCCCTCCTTGGCGTGACAAGAAAAAAAAGGAGATAGCAACCCCACAAAAGCGATGAGAATGAGAGGAAAAGTTTTCATAATGTTTGCGTTCAAGGACATACCTCCCTAACGCCTGTTAAGCAGAAAGAGTTTGGAAGGCGGTGTCAATTTTTCGGATTGAATTTAGAAAGTAATTTACTGATAAGGAGAGTATAAAAAAAAGACCTTTCAAGCGAAAGGTCTTTGAAGTAAGTATAACCGAAAACTTTATCGGATTGGGAGCAATTTGACCAATAGGCCAGTTGCCTCGGTGATGGCATAGATGTATCCATCTGGGCTCTGGGCCACTTGGCGGACGCGTCCAATGTCTTGAAGTAATTTTTCTTCCTTCACATAGGTGGTTCCATTCATTTCCACACGAGCAATGTGCTGCTTCGCCAAGGCGGCAACAAGGATGTTTCCTTTCCAAGCTGGGTATTTGTCAGACGTCACTACAGCTACACCGCAAGTAGCGATGGAGGGCACCCAATAGTGTTTGGGCTGTTCCATGCCATCTTTTTCTTGGATATCAGTGATAGGAGTTCCATCGTAATTGATGCCGTAAGTAATCACAGGCCAGCCGTAATTTTTTCCTTTTTCAATCAGATTCAATTCGTCTCCTCCCATTGGGCCGTGTTCTACCTCCCAGATTCGATCAGTTTCCTTGTCATAAAATAGCCCTTGTGGGTTTCTGTTACCATAGGTCCAAATCGAGCTGGTGTTACCTAAGGAATCCTTGAACGGGTTGTCTGCAGGGATACCGCCATCGTCTTTGATGCGGTGAATTTTTCCGTGAGCATTGTTCAGGTTCTGTGCATTCATCGGGATATCACCCTTGTCTCCATTGGAGAAATAGAGGAAGCCAGCCTTGTCAAATACGATGCGGCTACCAAAGTGGCGCCCACCTTTCCAGGAAGGTCCTGCCACGATCAATTCTTCTTGATTGACTGCAGTGGTGCCGTCCAGTTTGAATCTCAGGATGGTAGTGGCAGCTGTACTGTCTTCGAAATGCTTGGCATAGGAGATGTAAATCCAGCCATTTTCTGCATAGTTAGGATGCACCGCGATATCCAAAAGTCCTGCTTGATTCACGTTGTGAACTGGAGGAAGGCCCTGAATTTTTTCCCCTGAAAATTTATCTTCCTTAAACACCAAGATTTCTCCTTTTCTTTCGGTCACCAGGAGGGTTCCATCAGGGAGCCAAGTCATGCCCCAAGGATTCTCGAATCCGCTGTGTAGCGTATCTACCTTGATGAGCAATTTTTCAGTTTGGGTTGCAAACCGTTCGTCAATTACGGGTGCTTTAGGTCCACAAGAGGTCCATGTGGTGACTGCCATTGCTAAAATGGCTAGCGAGAGATACAGGGAGCGTAATGCCATGGTTGTTACAGTTAGAGTAGCAAATGTAAACATCTCTTCCCAAATCTTTGTCAATTTTTGAATAGTGGTGATTCGAGAGGATTAGCGTAAAGCATTTCTCCTTACCCCGTATTTTTAGGTGGATCAATCCTCTTTGCGTAACTTCGCAGCAGGGAATTTTGGTGCTCCTTTTTGCCTATGAACAGGACTTTGCAAGTGTACAAATTTGGTGGAGCTTCCGTAAAAGATGCTGCGGCTCTCCTTAATCTCCATACCATACTCCAGTCTCGGCTTCAGACCCACAAGCTCATCGTAGTTTCGGCTATGGGAAAAACAACCAATGCGCTTGAGGCAGTATTGGCTAAAAAGTTGGAGCAAGCCAATTTTTCGAAAGAGTGGGAGCAGATTAGACATTTCCATCTGGAAGTTTGCAAGGAGCTTTTCCCCCCTGCTCATCCGGTATTTCAAAAAATAGAGCAGCTGTTGGATACCGCTCAACCCATCTTGGACATGCCTATTTCCAAAATCAATTACGATGAAGTGTATGATCAGCTGATTTGTTACGGGGAATTACTTTCTTCCCTTGTCGTCTCTGAATACCTAACTTTTAAAGGATTAACCCTTGCTTGGCAGGATGCACGAAGCGTGATCCATACGGACTCGGATTTTAGATTTGCAAAAATAAATTGGGAAAAGACCCGCAGCGCTTGCCAGAATCAATGGGCTGGCCTATTGGAACACACAACGATTTTGACGCAAGGATTTATTGGGAGAGATCCTCTAGGACGAACCACCACCCTAGGAAGGGAGGGGTCTGATTTTACAGCGGCGATTCTTGCCACCAGCTTGGATGCGGAGTCGGTGACCATTTGGAAAGATGTGCCTGGCGTGCTCAATGCAGATCCCAAGCTGTTTCCAAATACCCTAAAATTTGATGAACTCAGGTATCGCGAGGCAGCAGAAATGACCTATTTCGGCGCCTCGGTCATTCACCCCAAAACCATCAAGCCGCTCGCCAATGCAGGCATCCCGTTGTTTGTGAAGTCCTTTTTGGATCCTAATGCTTCAGGAACCAAAATCCACGAGCATGCTGCCCCGCAGGAGGTGCCTACTCTGGTACTAAAGAAAAATCAAGTGTTGGTGACCTTCAAGGTGACGGACTTTACCTTCATTGAGGAACAACACATCCAAAAAATTTACGAGCAACTTCAGGTACTCAAGTTGCGCGTGAATATGCTTCAAGTATCTGCAATCACGGTTTCTATCGTGCTGGATACCCAGCTTTTTAAGTTGGAGCAATTGGTGGAAAGTTTAAAGTCATCCTTTGAGATCCGATACAATGAGGAACTAGAACTCCTGACCATTCTCAAACCCCGAGTGGAGGAAATCCCAATGTTGATGGAAGGCTATGCCCTACTTTTGGAACAGACCACCCGAACCACCTATCAGGCCGTTCGAAGAAAAAAGTAGGCTTTGGTTTTGCTTGCCACTGGGTTTTGCTAACTTTTAGTGTACAAACCCCTGACGCGCATGTCTTCACGCCGACAATTTCTCCACCAAGCAGGCCTTACCACGCTTGCCATCAGTCTTCCATTTTCTGACAGCATTGCCGAGGCCTTGAGTCAACAAGAACCAAAGGTATTGCGTGTGGCCCTCATGGGCCTTGGAAGTTATGCCTCCCGAGTCGCTGAAGCGATGAAGGATTGCTCAAGAGCCAAGTTGGTCGGAGTAATCAGCGGTACTCCTTCCAAAATCGAGTCATGGAAGGAAAAATATGGGCTTCCTGCTCAAAATTGCTACTCCTACGACAATGTAGCTGAAATCAAAAACAACAATGACATCGATGCAGTCTATGTGATTACCCCCAATGCCTTGCACAGGGATCATACCCTTTTATTGGCAAAGGCTGGCAAGCACGTCATCTGCGAAAAGCCCATGGCTGTCAACGCCCAAGAGGGTAAAGAGATGGTAGCCGCCTGTAAGGCAGCTGGGGTACAGCTCTTGATTGGCTACCGCATGCACTTTGAGGCCAATACCCTAGACATTGTCAAAAGACAGCGTGCAGGTGAATTTGGCAAAACGCTCTTTTTCCAAGGGTTGAGTGGGTTTATCATTGGCGACCCTTCCCAGTGGCGGTTAAACAAGGCCCTGTCAGGAGGTGGAGCCATGATGGATATTGGTGTTTACTCCATCAATGGAGCTCGCTACATGCTGGGGGAGGATCCGATTTGGGTGACCGCGCAGGAAACCAAAACAGATCCAATCAAATTTAAAGAAGGTGTAGATGAGACCATCACTTTTCAGATGGGTTTCCCTTCAGGGGCTACTGCCTCCTGTTTGTCTACCTACTCCCTCAACTACTTGGATAAATTTTTTCTAAGCGGGACCAAAGGTTTTGCAGAAATGCAACCCTCCACAGGATATGGCCCCATCAAAGCTAAAACTCATTCCGGTCCACTTGAACATACCCATGTGACCCACCAAACCACCCAAATGGATGAAATGGCTGCAATTATTTTGGATGGGAAGCAGCCGTTTTTACCCGTGGATGGAGAGGAAGGCTTAAAGGATATGCATATCATAGATGCCATCTTTAAGGCAGTGAAAACAGGCCAAAAAGTAAGTATTCCTAAGTGATTGTTGGTGAGCAAGGCTAGTCGCTTTTTGCGCGGGTACTAGGGCGAAAGAAGGATAAAAAAATTACTCCCCTTTATCATCGAGTGGGGGATGTGCCTGTTTTAGATGGTTAAGAAATCCATCCAAGGCTTCATCCAGAATAGCGTATACTTCCTCAAATTCCTTTTCCCCACCATAATAAGGATCAGGTACAGGGAGACCAGTACTCCCAGCAACAAAGTTGCGCATGAGGTAAACTTCCTTGTTTGAGTGGGGTGTTTTTTCCTTGAGCTGATTTAAATTTTTCAAATTGTGTTCATCCATCGCTACGATGTAGGTAAAATCCCTGAAATCTGTGCGGTGAACCTGTCTTCCCCGGTGCTGGATGGCAATGCCTTTCCTCTTGGCACAATTTAGAGTTCGCTCATCTGGGAGTTCCCCAATATGGTAATCTGAAGTACCCGCACTATCCGATTGCAGGTGCTTTTCTAATCCCAAAGATTTTACCTTGGCATTAAAAATACCTTCAGCTAGTGGAGACCGGCAGATATTGCCCAAACACACAAACAAAACTTTAATCATTTCTTAGATAAGTGAAAGTAGGTACAACTTTTTTTGTACCTACTTTCAACTCTATAGGGTTGGTGGTGAGCCTCTTGCAAGGCATCAAACTGTAAAAAAAGGACCCGCGGCTATTTCATCCAAGCAAAAGCTAAAAAAAATATAGAAATCTAAGGGATTGCCTACTTTTGAGGGATGAACGCTGTGTACACCTTATTTATGGAGTTAAGCACCAGGATTTTACCAATCCTAGGTGTTTTTGTGCCAAAAATCAGGCATTTTTTTGCACAAAGGGAAAATCTATTTTCTGCACTTGCTGACTTTCGAGCTGCACACCCAGGCCCCTTGACCTGGTTCCATGTTGCCTCCTTAGGAGAATACGAACAGGCAAAGCCCGTCATTGCGGCACTTAAAGCCAAGGAACCCAATACCTGGATAGTGGTTAGTTTTTTCAGTCCCTCTGGTTATGAACCGACAAGC
>JACCEE010964914.1_pt1 | contig 19282 bp, 13 predicted proteins | sample 7449931 | NCBI WGS metagenome assembly JACCEE01 (sample SAMN15323457, study PRJNA562643) | freshwater metagenome | isolation source: river surface water | place: USA:Blue River Watershed | collected 2017-08-19 | reverse complement strand
ATAGGTACTATAATTATTATGTTATTGTACTTTTTTATAAAAAATAAATTATTATTAATTTATTTAATATATAAAATAATGGTTTTAAAAATTATTTTAACTACCATCAAGCTACCATGGGTGGTATTAAATACTACCAGAAACTACCAGAAACTACCAGAAATACATTTAAAAATTATATTATTTATCAATAATATATCAAAAAAATGTATCAATGTAGTTTATGTAATTATAATACAACAGATAAATCTAATATTAATCATCATAATAAAACAAAAAAACATATAAATAATAAAGAAACGTATGAAAAGAAAATAAAAGAAGAAAATGAGAACGAGCTTTTGATTTTAAAGCAAAAAAAGATAGATGAACTTGAAAAAAAACTAATTGAAGTTGAAAAAGAAAAAGAATTATTAATTAAAGAAAAGGAAATAGAAAAACTAGAAATGAAGGCGCAAATTTATAAGGAATTATCTGAAAAACCAAAAAATGTCAATAATGGTATTATTATAAATAATAATTTAACTTATGTAAATAAACATTTTAAAGATGCACCACCATTAAAGAAAATAACAAATTATATGCTTAACGGTATCGATTTGGAGGATGATACGCAAATTGATAAACTAACTGAAAATATAATCTATTCATATAAAAACAATTGTCTTCATAAATTAATAGGCGACCATATAATTGAAAACTATAAAAAAGACGATATTAAATTACAATCATTTCATACAACAGATGTAGCACGTAGAAAATATTTAGTAAAATTAGAAGACAATATGGGATATTTGTATGAAGAATCATCAGATGAAATAGATAATTATAATCCAGAAATAAGTGAATCTGATATATCAGAAGATGAAGAATATAATGACATAAAAAAAGAATATGACAACAGAAAAAAAGTATTAATAAAAAAAAGTAAATCAAAATGGACTAATGATAACGAAGGAGTAAAAATATCCTATTTATTATTTGAACCTTTGATAAAAAAGATAATAAGACAATTAAGAAAAAAATGTCGTAATTATAATAATGAACTTAAAAAAAATATATCAAAAGTACCTACAAAAAAGGAAACCGAAAGATTCGAAGTATTATCTGGTATATTAAAAGAAATTGATAAGGATAAATTAAAAAAGAATATAAATAATTATATTGCACCTTATTTTGGATTAATGAAACAATAAAAAAAATTTGAAAATATATATTGTCTAAATAAGCCAATATATTATATAATTTAGTATATTTTCTTACTATATTTGCAATGTCTCGTGACGATCAGATTCAAATTGTGAGTGCTCGGCTCTTTATCCACGGCAAGTGGCAACAAGTTTACATTGTTGTCCATATCAACGTGTCCGGCCAAAATTATATTGAAAACCCACTCCGATTCATGGAATGTCTTTCGGAAAGCACTCGTTATACGCGGAGTTTGGAGACTGCTCGCAAAGTTGCACACGCCATGAACAAAAAGGTCGGTTATACCGAATACGGTATCGAGGAAACTTTTATTTTCAACAGCCTTCATATTATTCGCAAGATTGATTTGCATCTAGTACGTATAATTCCGTCTTATGTTTGCCAAATCATGGTAATTCCGTAACTGAAAACGACAGCGAGTGGCTACAGTGAAAAGGAATTCAATAAAACATAGATTTTTTTTATTTATTTTTTATATTATAAAATTTAAGAAAATATTTAATTAATAACACAATAATAAAAAAACACCTACAACATCAATTCCTCAAGATGCCGTGGAAAGTTGTCCGCATAAACATTGATGTGTTCTCCGAGTCCTGCCCTGACAACAGACGAAAGAAAACAAGCCAACTGAAATGACTCTGTAAACCACTTGCACTTGAACAAGTACCACGCATTTGGCACATTGTTTTTGCAGAGAAATGAATAAAATGCAAGTGTGTAATCGTCTTTCTGGGCAATCTGCACCGGAACATTCTCGAAGTCCTCCCCAAAAATGTCAACAACAACAACTTCTTCCTCCTCCTCGACAACGTCGTCTTCCGCAACTTCTTGGCGCGGAATTACAAAGTGAGTGACAACATCACCGTGTTCGTCGACCGTAAGGTAGTCGCCAATGTGACCAGCGATTCCCGCATTGTCGTCGTAGAAAACGTTGTCGTAATCCTCATCGTCGCTACCCCCGCCATACATAGCGCGATAGTAGAACTCATCGTGGTCCTCGTAGTCACTGCTACGGTAACGGCAAGGCATATTTGATTTGCGCTTGTTCAAATACTTTAATGCTGTAAAAGTACAAATCTTCCACCAAACGTTAGTTTATTGTGGAAGTACACTATAATCCTTTTTATCATGGACTTTATAGTTATTTACTTTTTTCAATTTTTTTATCATAATCAAAACTACCCTTAATTGCAATATAAAGTTATATAGCTTAAAAATTGATTTTCTTTATAATTCTATTTGATATAAATAATATTATTATGTATATCAAAATTCCACCTCTAAAACTATCAGAATCTAAAAAATTATATATAACCCCAAAAATAAAAATAGATGATAGTGATAATAATAATAATAGAGTAATATGTGTTCAAAATATAAAAAAAGATGAGGTAATAATAAAAGAATATCCAACAATAAACCTATTTGGAGAATATGTAAATGACAGAGATATTGAATTTGTAAAAAAATTAATATATCAGTCAGAAGATAAATTATTTCCCAGAACTTATTCACAATTAAATTCAACAAAAATGACAAAAGAAATATACAAAAAAGCAAATAAATATATAAAAAATAATAAAATATATGATCAAATAGAATTTTATTATGCAAAACATCTTTTTAATTCGTTTGAAGGATTCGAATATGGTCCGCTTTATTTGCCTATAATTGCAAAATTAAATCATTCATGTAATCCGAATACATATTTTGAATTAGATAAATCAACAGGACAAATGATATTATATGCTAAAAGAAATATTACAAAAGGGGAAGAGTTATTTGATTCATATTTAATGAATAAGAAGATAGATAATCATAAATATTATTTAAGAGAACATTATAATTTTTGTTGCGAATGTTAAAATCATTTATACTTTTATTTATTAAATAATATAAAATTACAGATATTGGAAATTTGTAATTTTGTTAATGAATACTTCAGAAGGAGAATATAAGTATGGTAATCTAGAATATTTTGGTAAATATGTTAAATTTTAATTTATAATTTTAAGAAAATAATTAGTATTTTAAATTTTTATTACACATATAAAAAAATAGTAATTTTTATTTTTTTGTTAAATAATAAAATATATTTTTATTTAACAATATGTTCATATAATAATATATATATAATGCGACAAAAGAAAAGTTTTTTCTGGATGTTTAACCCGCTGAATATATTAAAAATATTTGGTATGATATGGTTAATGTTTATGGTTTGCACGTCATATGCACAACGTATTAAAGTTACACAAACATGTGCAAATCCTTTAGATTGTCCTTTGACATTAGCAGAAGGTTTTAAAACAACTTTGCAATTTTCTCTTGACCAACCAATTGTATGTGATGTAAATATTTCACGTGAATGTGCAGTTACTGTATTACTTACAAATCAAGACCCAAAAATTGTAGCAATTGACCCTTGTCTCGTTAAATGGACTTCAGCAGATTGGTTTCAAAAGCGTACTGTGAAGTTTCAGGCAGTTGAAACTTATAAAAATGACCCGACGCCTAGGTCGGTGACGATTAAAACTGAACCTGCAATTTCACCTTCTCTTTTCTATGATGGATTTAAACCTTATGATATTATGGCTAAAACTCAAAATCGCGCATCAGCACAATGTCGTGCTACGGGAGATCCTCACTATACTACATTTGATGGAGCATATTGGCATTTTTATGATGGAAATACTCGTCCGAGAACTCTTGTACATCTTGTAAAATCAACTAATCCAAATAGACCATTTGGTGAACTACAAGTTCAAAATCAAATGAGAGGATATCCGGCTGTCAATTGTGCTCTTGCAGGACGCGAAGGTAATAATCTTTTTATTTTAGATGCTTGTTCAGGTAGACTTGTTATTACATCACGTTTTGGTAGTGAAATTGCTCAACAACCAAAAGTAGAAGTAACTGGTTCAACTTATACTGTTTATTTTAAATCTGGCTTTTGGATGCGTGGTGTTGTATATGGTTCTTATATAGATTTGTATGTTCAAACACCTGGTATTGACTTTAACTCTGTATGTGGTATCTGTGGTAATTTTGATGGAAATCCAAATAATGATTATAATGTATATATGTCAACAATGTATTCGCAACTTACAGCTTGTCAACAAGTACAAGCTAGCGAAGATCTTTGGAATTGGCAACCATCAAGTATTTCTCCAGAACCAGTTTTACCTATTGGTGCCGAAAAATGTAACTATACTGAACCAACATATATTAAACCAATTATCAATAATGCACCAGGTGAAGATATTACAGATGAATTGCGTAAAATTTATAGTGATTCACTTGATAATAGAACTCAATATGTAATTGTACCACCAGAACCAGTAATAGTACCTGATGCAGGAATAACTTTTGATTTAGCTAAAGCATCTTGCCAACGTGATATTACTGGATCTGCAGCCATACAAACTTGTCTTCAAGTATTTGGTCCAACTTTTTATAATATTACCACAAGAGTAAAGGAATGTGCTGAAGATGTTGTTGAAACTCAATCATATGCATCAAGCAGTGGTGCAATTGTTGGTATGACAGTTGAATGTGCGGATTATGCAGTTGAAAAAGATATGGATAATGATCCACGTCTTCTCAATGTACTTTGTATGAATGCTTGTAATGGAAATGGTCTTTGCTTTAATGCCAGATGTATGTGCGACGCTGGTTACGGTAACCCTGATTGTTCTTATATAGATGGTAAACCACCACGTATTACTGCATTATATGATACAATTTGCGAAGTAAGTGGTGCTGGTTCTTGTCCTCGTGAACTTGCTGTAACAGGCAAGAATTTTTATAAATCAAATAGATTACGTTGCAGATATGGTTCAACAATTGTTAATGCAATTTGGCTTGGCGGTGACAGTGTAGTTTGTGCTGTTCCAATGGAAGTATATAAAGATGCTGAATATGAAACAATTAATTTACAAGTCACTAATGATTATACTAATGAAGCTGAATGGTCAAATGTAGTGCCATTTATTTTCTATAATGGTGCGTGCTGGTCTTGTAATGCTTCTTCGCGTGCTTGTGGACCTAACCCTAATTCTTGTCGTATAAATGATGTTTGTTATCATAGAGATCATGTAAATGCTCCAGATAATGCTTGTCAAGTATGCGACCCTACTAAAAGTGCTACAGCTTGGACATATTCATATACTAATCAATTGCTTTGTTCGCCATTCTTTGAACAAAGAACTTATGATTATACAATTTATTGCGAAGCGCTTAAAGATACACAACTTATAACAGTACGTGCATCAAATTCAAGAGCAGCAAATGATCCAAATTATCGTATAACATATTCAATTAAACATAATGTTGACCATCCAGAAGTAGAAGAATTTTATAAAATAAACAATATTACTGGTGTAATTTCTGCTCTTGTAGATATTAACCACGAAAAATTATCGGGTGGTATGAATTATAATATTGGTAATCCACTAACATATAATGGATTCTTTATGGTTCGCGCAGTAGATAATTATGGTAATTTTGCAGAATCAAATGTTGTAATTGAATTACGTGGAACAGCTGCGGATGGTACTTGTAATGCTCCTAAACCCGTAACATTTAATGTTACAATAGCAGAAAATGCAACTATTAATACTCCACTTGTAAAAATAGTTGAACCTGATTTAAATGCTAGAACATATAGTTGGTGGTTCGAAGATGGTGCAAATGGAAAATTTGGTATTAATGTAACAACAGGTGATGTATGGGTAGCTAAATCATTAGACTACGAAGAACAAAATATATATAGAATGCAAGTACGTGCAACAGACCAATATGGTTTATGGTATCTTATAAATTATGTAATAAATATTTTAGATGTTAATGAACCACCATCAATATTAACTTTATCCAGTTTATCAGTAGTAGAACATAAAGTTGGCGCTGTTGTTGGTAGTTTATATGCGAAAGATCCAGAAAACTCAAATGTAACATTTTCTATCAGTAAAAATGATAATTATTTTACAATTGATAATTCTACAAATCCACCAAAATTAGTTACTAAAAATGCATTAAATGCAGATGGTCCATCTGGTCTTAAATCAGTAAATGTAACAATTACAGCATCAGACCCTCAAGGATTATCATTTACTAAAACATTTAATATTACAGTAATTAATGTCAATGATCCTCCAGGTGATATTAGATTAGTACAACTTGAAAATTTAAATCCAGTTACTGATTTTCCAGAAAGTTTATTAGCTGGTGAAACTATTGCTAGAGTTATAGCAACAGATCCAGAAAATGATGATTATCAATGTGGTGTAGTATCTGATTCAACTTTTGAAGTTTTTTATGATGGTCAATATAACTTTTTACGATTAATTAATTCAGTTAATTATGAAAAAGATAAAACAGTTGGACTTGCAATTAGATGTGCTGATATTCCAAAGGATGGTAGCCCTTCTGCTATATCACAAACACAACAATTTGTATTAAATGTATTAGATGTCAATGAGGGACCATCATATTTAAATTTATTATTAAAATATACACCAGTAGAAAATGTTAAACCAGTTACACCTTTATCTGTTGGAACTTTAGTAGCTAATGATTATGATATTAATACAAATGTATCAATGCAATTTTCAATAACTTCTCCAAAAGGATTATTTCAAATCGGTAATGATAAAATATGTGTTTTAACTAATCAATCTGGTTTAAGTTGTAATGTATCACTTATGCAAGTAGAAGCTCTTGATTATGAATCAACAACACCAGCTGGTTCTCAAAATGTAGTTATTCGTATTGAAGATGTATTTGGAGCATGGAATGAATTTACAGTAATAGTACCAATAATAAATGTAAATGAAGCACCAAATGGAATTATATTTACACCAAATCCTCAACCATTTGTTATTGAAAATTCTCCAATAAATACTGTAATTACAACTATTTTAGCAAATGATCCAGATATAGATGATTTTCATACATTTGAACTAATTAATAACGGTGATGGAGCATTTAAATTAGATTCACAAAGATTTGGTAGAAGAGATACTTCTGTTAATTTATTAGTAGCAAATTCATCTAAATTTGATTTTGAAACAAATCCAAGTATGTCATTTACAATTAAAGTAACTGATAGTGGCAATTTATCTGTCGTAGTTACAAAAACTATTGAAGTGCGTGACAGACCAATGGTAATTACATCAAATAGTACATCAATCAGAGAAAATACAATTATAAGAAATCAACGTATAGCCTTACTTACATTAGAAAATTATGATATTCCTGATTCTTTATCTTGGTTTTTTGCGGCAGATGATCTTGATAACCAAGATAATAATAATGATATGTTTATAATTCGCAGTATAGCTGGTTCAATACCACCACAAGCAGAATTATATCTTGGTAAATCAGTTGATTTTGAATCTGTAAAATCTTTAACAGTATCAGTAGGTGTATCATTTTCAGGAGGTAGAATGCCAGTAAATACAAGATTAATATTTAATATAACTGATGTAAACGAATATCCTATTTTTAGTGCATCATCTTTCGTATCAATACCAATTACATCAAATACTCCAATAGGTACAGTAATACTATCAGCACCAGCTAGAGATCCAGAAAATAGTTCAATAACTTATACATTATCAACACAATTACCATATATTCGAGTATCAGGTAACGGTAATTTAGTTTTAATTTCTCCAGTACCATTAACATATAGTACAACAACTGAAATAACTCTTACAGCTACTGATGCAACTGGATTATCAACATCAGTTCCAGTAACAATAAAATTAGCAAGTGCTTGTGAAATAAATCCTTGTAATAATAGAGGAATATGTAAATTATGTAAAATTAATGGTCTTGTATCAAATGTACCAGCACAAGTTTGTGATAATTTACCATTAAATCAAATAAAGGGATATATATGCTCTTGTGATAAAGGATTTAGTGGATTAAATTGTGATTATAAACAAGAAACATATACAATTGTTGTAGTATTAGTTCCAAAAACTCCTATTCCATTAACTGCTACTTTATCAACAGTCCAAGAATTAGCTATTAAAGATAAATATATTCAGAGAGCAGAATTACAAGGAAGTGTTAGTCGTAATGATTTAAATGTAAAACTTTATCCAAATAATAATGGAGTAATGGTATTAACATTTACACGTCAATCTACATCAGGTCCATCAGATAAAGAAAAAAATATGGGAGTATTTGAATTTGAGTATACTCTACCAGATTTATCTAATCCAACAAAAACAACTACCGTATCAACAGAGGGCACAGCAAATCCTACAGTTGTTCAAACTAATACTGTATCATCAACTTCAACTCAAAATACTCCTGAAAATAATAATAAAATTTCAAATGGAGTTGTTGCTGGTGTTGCAATCGGTATTGTATTATTATTAATTCTTGTTTTATTCGTATTATTATTAGTACGCAAACAACATTCTCGTATAGATTTTGATAAAGATACAGATATATATGGTTCACATGCAGTTAATCCATTATTTATTGCACCAAAATCAACATCAAATAATAATATACAAGTTGATAATCCAACTACAGGATTCAGCAATGAAATGTATGATTGGTATCAACCAACAATGTCACGTAAAGAGTGTACACAATATCTTATGTTACAAGGTGAAGGTGCATTTATTATTAGAGATAGTGCATCAACACCAGGATGGCATATGCTTGGTGTAAAAACATCAAATGAAGTAATTCATGAAAAAATTCGCTATACAGAAGATTTTCAATACGAAATGATACCAAGTAAATCTAATATCAAACAACCTAAATTTAAAGATTTAGCTGCACTTGTAGAATTTTATCTAAAACCACAAGCTGATATTCCATACACATTGGCTGTATCAAATCCAATATATGATAACCATAATCTTAAACAAAATGATGCATATAAGATAATAGAATGCGATACAGATGCACCTGCATTACCAATAAAAGATAAACATTTAGATAATATAACAAATTTAGCAAATTTTGATGTAACTGATGATATATACACAAATACAGAAGAAGCCAAACAAGTATTAATTGAAAGAGCAGATTATCATTATGCAAGCTCATTAAATATAGAAGCAAATATAAATAACAATAATGAATATTTAATTACTGGTAATGATTGTGATATTAATAATTCTTATTATATTGATGCAAAAAATAATTATATTGATGTTAAAAGTAATTATATAACAACAAAATAAATAATTTATAATTTATAAAAGAAATATATCAATAATAATGTTTAATAATAAAAATAAAAAAATTACTCCTCATCCTGAACCCAACGCCCACAAATACATCCTGGATTACAGTCGCGATAATACTTGCATGAAACAGTCTTATATTTGACTGCCTCGAATCCGTTCTCGAGGCCATAAGTATGCAAATATGAAAGACCGCCACAACTGTAAATAATGGCTTGTTCTAGGGGTGTTAGTGGAGTTGGGTCTCGGGCGCGTTCTTCCCACCACTCGTATGGCATTTGATTGCGGCCACATATACAGTTCGGAGTACAGCCAAAATAATGCTTCTCCGAAACTGACCGAACCTTTGCCTTGTCAAAGCCATTTTCGCGCCCATATGTTCGCAAGTAGCGAAGACCGCCACAATTGTAAATAACGGCTTCTTCATCGGCCGTTAGTGGGGTTTCATCTCGCGCACGTTCGTCCCACCATTCGTATGTCCGAATAGTTTGATTGCTTGATTGATTTTTGCTTTCGTATTCCATTTCGTTGCTTTTTTATGCTCAGAATCAAAGTTATAATGACTTTACAGATATTTGAAATTTTCAATTTTTCGGATCACATATATTTAAATATTCTTAAAAAATTGAAAAAGTAATTAATATAGATATATATTTATTATAAAATAAAATGGTCATTGAACAGCAACCCGTTTTTTCGCATACTGATAATTCAAAATTATCTCATAAATGTGCTTGTGAAAAATATATTACTTGTAATTCTACTGGTAATCGTTGTTATGTTAATAGTAGTGAATATATATCAAGTTTTAAAATAGATACTACTGATTACGGAAGAGAATTTAGTTTCTGGAGTTGTGTTTGTTTTCCTGTTGTACTAGTACATCATACATTATTATGTTTGCCTTGTACATTGTATAATATTGGACGCAATGGATGTAAAAATGATAGTGATAATAAAAATTACATATGTTAGATTATATTTTTGGATAGTAAAAACTACCCTTAAATAGAGATAGAATTTGGTTATTAAAATATTTATTTATAGAAATAAAAAAAAATAATTGTGATATATAGGATAAAAATAATATTAATCTTCATATAATAGTACATTGTACCAACCATCTTCATATATTTAATTCATTAACATAATAAATTAGAAAAAATATATTAAATGATTTTCTAATATACATATATATGCCTATAAATAATTATTTTAATGATATAAGTACTCTAGAAAAAATAAAAATAAAACATTGTTTTGTTCCTTCAAATATTGATGACATTATAAATATTATAAAATATGCATCCAAAAATAATTTACAAATTAGTATGAAAGGACAATCTCATACAATGGGTGGTCATACTCTTAATAAAGATATTATAATTGATATGAAACTATTAAATAAAGTTAATTATTTAAATAATGATACTTATATTGCAGAAGCAGGAGCAACATGGATTGATGTAATTTATTGTCTTAATCAATATGGTAAAACTCCTCATACATTACAATCTTATTCTAATTTTAGCGTAGGAGGTAGTGTAAGTGCAAATATTCATGGAATCACTTCTGACGAATCGCTTATTAAATCAATTATATCACTTCGTATAATCAATAGCAATGGTGAAATAATTAATTGTTCGCGTAATGAAAATTATAATCTTTTTAAACACATAGTTGGTGGCTACGGGTTATTTGGTATAATTATTGATGTTATGTTAAAGGCAAATAATAATTATAATATATCGATGAGTTGCCTAAAACTAAATAGAAATAATTTTGTTACCGAATATTTAAAATTACAGAATAATAAAAGTATTTTAGTTAAAATAGCAAGAGTCAATATAATAAATCTTGATGATATCAATATATATATTTATCGTAAAAATAATAATAATAAAATAATATCTAATCTTGAAATTGAACCAGAAAAGATGTCAATAATCAATAAATTAATTTATAAATGGATTGTACCATCATTTATATTTCAGTCATTAAGATATAGTTATGAAGATATAAATCAACATCCTATCGATTGGAAACCTAAAAACACAATTAACGATTTAATGTACGAAACGTCAAATGATATGGCAAAATTATATCAACCATTATTTAAAATAAATGATACATTTATATTACAAGAATATTTTATAAATCCTACTTATTTTGATTCATGGTTTTCTAAATTTAGAGATATTATTTTATCAAGATCAAGAAAAATTAAGTTATTAAATATTACTTTAAGATTTGTAACTAAAGACCATGAATCCATATTAAATTATGCTAAAAATGATTGTATTGCAGTTGTTCTATATTTTAGAATAAATAAAGACGATGATGATTTACTCGGAGAATTACAAAAAAAATTAATTAAAATTACTATTGATTATGATGGTACTTTTTATTTACCATATCGAAAATTTTATACGAAAAATGATCTTAATATTGTATATCCTAACATTACTAATTTTATAATTTATAAAAATAAATACGACAATAACAATTTATTTACAAATAATTGGTTTAATCACATTGTTTCATTATATAATGGTACTTATGAAGTTACAACAAAAATAGATAAAGAAAATAATAATTTTTATGATTTATCTTCCGCAACAATATTAATTTTATTTATAATTATATTATTTTTAGTATATTACTTTTATAATTATACAGGGCAATAAAATTAAAAATCTCATAAATTATACCCAAAATAAAAATTTACACACAAACTTTATCTTTGTGTGTAAAAAATTTCTTTATTAAGTAAAATCTAGGAATTATAAAAAGTGTCATGAAAAATATATTTAGATGGTATACTTTTTATAAAATTAGTAACAGTTTTATTAAAATATTACAAAATATTTCAATATAAAAAAGTAATATTTTAGTGACAAAAACATAACCGACCCGTGACATTTCTGTCTAAAATCGTGACAAATCGTGACATTTTTTCATAGAAAATACATAAATATTAAAATATATCTTAATATTATTAATGTATAATTGTATTTTATGTAATTACAATACAACATCAAGAACGGCATTATGTAATCATAATAAAACAAAAAAGCATTTACATAACAAAGAAGAATATGATAAAAATCAAAAAATAAAAGAAGAAAATGAAATAGTAAAACTAAAAAACAAAGAAATAGAGGACCTTAAAATAGAATTAACCAAAGTAAAAGAAGAAAAAAAAGAATTAGAAGTAAAGGCCCAAATTTATAAAGAACTGTCGGAAAAATCTAAAAATATCAATCAAGGCATTATAATTAATAATAATATGAACTATGTTAATAAACACTTTAAAAATGCACCGCCATTAAAAAAGTTAACTAATTATAATATTAATGGAATCGATTTAGAAGATGATACACAGATAGATAAATTAACAGAAAATATAATATATTCTTATAAGAACAAATGTCTACATAAGTTAATAGGGGACCATATAATAGAAAACTATAAAAAAGACGATTTACAATTACAATCATTTCATGCAACAGACGTAGCGCGTCGCAAGTATTTAGTAAAATTAGAAGATAGTATGGCATATTTATATGATGAATCGTCAGACGAAATAGATAATTATAATCCGGAATTATCTGATGAAAGTAATTCAGATGACGAATATGAAGAAATTAAGAAAGAATATGAAAATGAAACAAAGGGTAAAATTAAAATAATTAAAAATAAAAGTAAATCAAAATGGACCAATGACAATGAAGGTGTAAAAATATCATATTTATTATTTGAGCCATTGATAAAGAAATTAATTCGTCTCTTAAAAAAGAAATGCAGAGATTATAATAATGAAATGAAAAAGAATACAACAAAAGTACCGACACCGGATGAAGTAATAAGATTTGAAGCATTGGCCAATATATTAAAAGAAATTGACCAAGATAAATTAAAAAAAAATATAAATAATTATATTGCACCACATTTTGGATTAGTAAAAAAGTAAATTATTTTAACAATATATTATATAATGAATTATTGGGATACTATTTTAAAATTACATAATATTCAAATATCTAATATAAAGTATGATGGTTTAAATAATATTGATTTTGAATATATAAATAATAGTGACTTATCAAAAGAAAAACCGTTATCTTTATATTTAGGAGGTGGTAAAATTATCTATACATATAAAAATGATAAGTATATTTTTTTTAAAACAAAGGATAATATAAATATAATTTATTCTATAAAAGAGTTAAATAATAATGAATTAATGGATTGTGTTTTGATAATTATAGAAAAAGAAGCAGGAATAGCACATATAAATAATATTTCAAATTATGATAAATGTATAAATGATAAAAAAAAAATAAATGGAAGTGAAATACTTGATGTATCAATTGATTTTATTAAATATGTAAAAAATAAATATAAAATAAAAAAAATAAGGCTGAAAGATAATTCATATAAAATATGCAAAGGAGGTAATAAAATGGAATTATCAAGATTTTATATTTTATTATATGGAGATACATGGTATGGATCAAGAGGATTTCGACCGTATACTAAAAAAGTAGGAGTTAATATGTTGGCAGAGTATGATACAAATTTAAATATAAATAAAAGGATTAAAATAAAAGATGCTATAAATTTAATAGAATATTTTAAGAGATTTTATATAGATTATAAAGAAAAATATGAAGCGCAATTAGAAAAAAATAAAATAGATACTAAAAAAAATGTATTAGATAATATCAAATTTATAGAAAATAATCCTAATATGAATTTAGGAAAATTTTTAAGACAAATGTTAAAAGACTATGAAAAAAATTGCGTAATATTCAGTAGTTTTTATAAAAATTTATTTATTGATTTGGAGTACTTTGACTTTTATACTGATAGTTTTGAGTTAAATATATAAATTTAAGACGTAAATTAGATTTGTTTTTACAATAATCAGTATAATTAACCACTTATAGTAAAAATATAAACTATTGGAAAAACAACTTATTAAATAAATTTATCTTTAATAAATTGAGCAATAATACGGTCTTTTTCCTTTTCTTCTTCAGGTAAATCATAATAATCTGTTTCGGCTAATGTATTACGATTCTTATCACCTAATGGTTTTGATGCCTTGGTATATTTTCCATGAACCCATGGTTCATTATCACGCCAATAAACATAATTTTTAATCCAAGCACGATGTACATAATCAGATAACTTTTCAATACCGATATTTTTTAATTTATCTTGAGTTTTAACTTTATTAAGCGTATAACAAATACTAACAACTAAATTATCAAATCCAAAACATCCTTCTTTAAGAGGAAAAAATTTCCAACCGTTCTTATTTGAATTATATTTATGTAAATCCTGAACAACATTTGATAATTTATATGTTTTTTCAAAACCAACTTCGCTAGAATATTCATAAGATTTGTATGCGGATTTATTAGCCATTTTAATTTTATAATAAATAATTGTATTTTGATAGAATATAAATCAAATTTTTTTATTTAGATATATAAACAAAATTTGTCGACAACTAAATAAAACTACTCTTAAAAATAACTATAATTTAATTTACATATATACAAAAAACTGAAATAAAAACTAATTAATATTTAATAATTATTATAAAATGACAGAAAAACCAGACAAATTTAAAAATCTAAAATTAGGAAAACCTTGGACGGAAGTAGATAATATGAAGTTAAAGAAAATATATAAAGATGATAAAAAAAATTTGGCACAAGTAGCTGAAGAATTAGGAAGAGATAAAAATAAAATAATTAGCGAATTAATAGGTTTAAAACTTGTAAAAGATGAATCTGAAGTAAGAGGTATTAATGAATATAAAACAACTGACTATTATAAATTAGTCCAGGAATATTATAGTTGGCAAAAAGATGAGAAAAATAAAAAAATACAAGAAGAAAAAAAAACTATTAAAAAAATAGCCAATAATGAAATTTTTGATAAAGAAGATTTTAAAAGTTTAAAAGAAACAATCAATTATTTAGTAGAAGTTGTCCAGGAACAAACAATGAGTATAAAATTATTAAAAACAGAAATTGAACAATTAAATAAAAATAAAACTGATGAAAAAATAGAGGAAAATATAGAAGAAAATAATCAGAAACTTGATAAAGAATACAAAACAATTAAACATAAGAAAAAAGAGTATATAGTGTATAAAAATAATGTATACGCAAAAACAGAAAATAATAAAAAAGGTGTATTAGTAGGAACTTTTGAAGATGGAAAAGTTTGTTTAAATTAAAAAAGTGATTTATTTATTTAAAATATTATTATTACTAAAATAATAATATGGCGAATTTAATTAATATAGAAACTTATAATAATAGTATATTGAATGAAAATAAAGAGATTAATAATGTTATTCATATAAGCGATATACATATAAAAAATAGTTGTGAAAGGGAAAAAGAATATAACTATGTATTTAATAATTTATATGAATACATAAAAAAAATAAAAAATCTGGATAAAACAATCATAGTAATAACGGGCGATATATTAGATAGCAATATAGAAAAGAATTGTAATATTAACACAAAACTCCTTATTGAAAATATATGTAAATATGTAGAATGTGTAATTATTTTAGGTAATCACGATGTTACTAATGGACAAAAATATAATGAAATTTCAAAATTGGAATCTGTTTTATATAATTTAAAAACTAAAAATCCGTGTCATTTATTAATAAAAGATGGAAGTTATGAATTTAAAAATGTTATATTTGGATTAACAACAATGTTTAATAATAAAGTAACTCAACTTGAATCTAATAAAATAAAAATTGGGTTATATCACGGAACAATAAAAGAAATTTGTTCAAATAAACATCAATATACTAATTCAGGAAATTTTAGTATTAATGAATTTCAAAATTATGATTATGTTTTATTAGGTGATATACATAAAAGACAAAAAATAAAAAATGGATTATACGCTGGTTCATTGTTACAACTTGATCCATCAGAAGAGATAAACAAAGGTGGGTATATAATAGATTTAAATAAAAAAAAAATAGAGGAATTCAATTTAATAAATGATACAGGATTCTATAAAATAGTAATAGATAAAAAAGGTACAGTAAAAAGTAATATTAATATCAAAAAAATACCAAAAAATGCAAAATTAATTATAGAAAATAATAGTTTAAATGATGATATGCAAAATAAATATATTAAAGATTTAGAAGATAATGGTGTTAATGTGTTGGAGAAAAAGATTGTATATAAAATAAATAATAATTTAGAGAAAGAAATAGAATTATTAGGGAATAAATATGATTTAGGTAATTTAAGAAAAAAAGAAACAATATTAGATATTATAAAATTATATTTAACAACAGAAGGGAAAATAACAGATGAAAATAAAATTAAAAGAATTTTAAATCAAATAGAGAATACTGTTGATACGAAAAATAATTTTTTAAGAAATATTAAATTAAATAAATTAAGAATAAATAATATAGCTGTTTTTGGAAATGATGTAATTATAGATTTTGAGTTATTAAAGAATAATAAAATAACAAATTTATATGGTGCAAATGATGCTGGGAAAACATCAGTAATCGAATGTTTAGTATTAGCATTTACTGGTAAATCAAGTAAAAAAGGAAATAATAATGAATTTATACACAATAGAGAGAAGAAAGGATTATTACACTTGGAATTATATGTTAATGATGATAAATATGATATTGTTAGAGAATATAGTAGAAAAGATAATAATATCGATAATGATAATTATTCTGATGGTTCGCTGAGTATATTAAAAAATAATGAGAGTGTTAATTTAAAGAAAAAAGGTGATTTAGAAAAATTTATAGAAAATAATATATGTTCTTTAGATGAATTATTGACAACATCGATAATAGAACAAGAAAGAAACTATTCAATATTAACGAGTAGCAATAAATTATCATTAATATTAAAATATATTAATATGAACATTTATAATGAAATTATAGATGTATGTAAAATTAAAAGAAATGATGGATTTGCAGAAAAAAGAAAAAGTACATTAGAAATCCAAAATATAACAAATGAATCTAATAATAATATAAATACAGAAAATATAATAAATAAATATAAGGACAAATTAAATAAATTAGAAGAGGAAATTAAAATAGAAAATAATAATGCAAAATTATTAAATAGTAATGTATTGGAATTAGAAAAAGAGTATATAAAAGTAAAGACGCTTATTAATGTCAATGGTGATATTGGAACATATGATGAAAACTTAGTTATTCGGTTATCAAAAGAATATAAAGAAAAGACAACAATTTTAAATGTAAAGAAAAAAACATTAGCAAAATTAAAAAAAGAATATATAAAAACAAATAATACCAATATTAATCAAATAAAAAATAATATGGAAATTTGTATAAATAATTTAAAAAATGATAATAATTTGGAGTATAATATCGATGAATGTATAAATTTAATTAAAGAAAAAACAGATAAATTATTGGAATTACAAAATATAAAGAATTATGAAATATCAGAAATTACTAATATATTAGACAATTATATTAACTATCAAAAAAATAAATTACTTGATAAAATAAAAGAACAGCATAAAATAAAAAAAATAAATGATTACTATAATAAAACAAGCGATAATATAGAAAAAGAATATAATGAATTAATAAAATATTTTTTGTTAAATCCAATAAATATTCAAAAGGAATTAAATGTATTAGAAAATGATATTATTTATATAAATAATAGAATGAATAATATTAAGATGAATAAACAAATTTCTGAATATAAAGAACAAATAAATGAATTTGATAAAAATAATATTGTAAAAAATGATATTGATAAGCTAATTTTAGAGATAAATAATTTAAAACTCAGTATTGATAATATTTATGAATTAGTTATTAAAGAAAATGAAAAGGGGGATATACTTGATAAATATGAAAAATTTATAAAAAGATTAAGAGAAATAGAAACAGAAAAAAAAACAAAGCAGTTAAAATTAGAAATTAAAGAGATTGAATTAAAAAAGTTAAATGATAAGTTAATTAAATTAAATATAGAATTAGGAAAAATAACTAAATATTGTGAAGATTATGATTTGGCAATAAATAAAATTAATGACAATGATATAATATTAACAATAATAGATAAAATTTTTATAAAAGATATGCTATATACACAAATATTAAATATAATAGAAGTATCTGCAAATAAAATATTAAAATATATTGGAATCGATGAGATAAAAATAGATATTAAAAATATGAATCATAGCATTGATGCTAACATAATAAGAAAACAAGATAGAACAAATATTTTAAGAAGTGGTAAATTTTATTATAATTGTTATGATATGATTATTCGATTAGTTCTTAATGGATTAAATCAAACTATCAAACAAGATTATTTAATAATTGATGAAATAATGGATGGAGTATCTGATAGTAATAAGAGTAAAATGATTAAATTATTTGATTATTTTAAAAATTATTACGAGTGGACTTTAATAATAACACATGATGATTCTATTCGACAATATATAGAAAATAGTTTAACAATTATAAAAGAAAATGGATATAGCAAGATATTATAGTTTTTTATATTATTGATTAAATCAAATAAATTGATTTAATCTAATATAGTTAATTTTGCTAAAGCAAAATTTATTAAATATTTTTCGCAAAATATTACGAAAAATAATTAATGCAGATTATTTAAATTATAAAAAAAGATAAAAATAAAATTTAAAATAATAAATAAAGCTAAACGCTAAAATCATATTTGTGATTATATTTAAGATAATTTTATTAAACCAATAATTCGGCGGCGAAAAAAATCACATTTTGTGCT
>JACCEE011802118.1_pt1 | contig 19283 bp, 17 predicted proteins | sample 7449931 | NCBI WGS metagenome assembly JACCEE01 (sample SAMN15323457, study PRJNA562643) | freshwater metagenome | isolation source: river surface water | place: USA:Blue River Watershed | collected 2017-08-19 | reverse complement strand
TATATTCAGCCTCTAAAGGTAAAGTTTACGGTTTTGCAAGGGTTTCGACTCTGCGGAGTCGACTGAGCTTTCCGGTCGCCCTGGACCTTCGGTAAAATATTTCTGCCCATACATATGACTGAATATTAACAGATAATATGGTGGGGAGTAACTATTTATCAAGTTTAAGAAACCACAACCAATTTCGACGTGGAGGAAGATACTGGCTTTCCTATAGTCCTAACCTGTGGGCATATTGCGGTTGAATAGTAGTTAAGGTTAGTCCTTTTCAGTAAAAAGATGTTTTTTATCACCGAAACCATCAAGATCAGCTCTTTTCATTGCACCAAATATTTTTTCTGGAAAATCAGGAACTTTTAAGGACATTTCCTTTATAAATTGTTTGGTTTTTTCTCTGTTTGTATTGCCGTCCATTATACAATTTGATTTTACAACAGGAAAATCATTTCTTTTTACTGAACTTTTTATATCTTTTTCTGGGGCATATACTAAAGGTCTAATTAGATATAAATCTTTTCTTGAAAGATATGAAACAGGAGAAAAACAACCTAATCTACCTTCGTTAAATAAGTTCATAAAAAAGGTTTCAATTGCATCATCAAAATTATGACCTAGAGCAATTTTGTTGCAATTATTTTCCTTGGCAGCGTCATGTAAAGCACCTCGTCTCATTCGTGCACATAAACTACAAGGATGGGATTCTTTTCTTATATCAAATATTATTTCAGCTATATGGGTTTCAATTATTTTATATTGTATATCATATTGTTCACATAGTTTTTGTACAGAAGAAAAATCCGTTGGCATTTTATTGAAGTATGGATCTAAAGTGATACCAATAATCTCATAATCAATACCTATAAATCTTTGTAATAATTTTAGACCAATAAGTAATGCAAGACTATCCTTGCCACCAGATACGCCAACAGCAATTCTATCACCATCTTGAATTAAGTTATAATCCTGTATTGCTTTTCTCATATAGCCAAGTATTTTTTGCATACAATCCTCCGAAAAAATAATAAATAAAATAAATTAAAATGTCACTAATATAATTATACAATATTTTTTGCTTTAAATCAAATAAATACTTGAAATATTTCGATAAAAATTATATACTATAACAATAAGGAAAAATTTTTTCTTATTAATATTATATGGGTAAGGTATGTGATCTTGTGGATGTGTCGAATTATGAAAAATGTTTTAAAAAATTATCTAGTGATTTAATTCAAATAAAAGAATATGAACTAAGATTTATATCCTTATATGAAAAATATATAGATTTATTTAATGATAAAAATGATTTGAAGATGTTTTCGGCCCCTGGAAGAACAGAGATATGCGGTAATCATACAGATCATCAAAAAGGAAAAGTTATTGCTGCATCAGTTAACCTAGATATCATAGCTATCTCAGGAAAGAATAAAAGTGATATAGTTAGAATAAAGTCAGATGGATATGAAATAGATGAAGTATCAATAAACGACTTAGAGATGAAAGTTGATGAAAAAAACACATCTAAGGCAATTATAAAAGGTATATTATTTGGTTTTAAAAAAATGGGATATAAAATAGGTGGATTTGATGCATATACCTCATCAAATGTTTTAAAAGGTTCAGGACTTTCATCTTCGGCAGCATTTGAAATTTTGATTGCTACTATAATAAACAATTTTTTTAACAGCTCATCTTTAGATGAATTGGAAATATCGGAAATAGGGAAATATGCCGAAAATAATTATTATGGCAAACCATGTGGACTTATGGATCAAATGGCATCTGCTTATGGAGGTACTATTTTTATAGATTTTTCCCATGAGAAATATCCTCTGGTTAAAAAGATTGATTTAAACTTATCTAATCAGAAATTCAAATTATGTATAATTGATTGTGGAGGTAGTCATGAAAATTTAACAAATGAATACTCAGACATAATTAATGAAATGAAAATGATTTCGATTTTTTTCAAAAAAGAGTTTTTATCTCAAGTTACAGAGGTTGATTTTTTTAACAATATTAATAAATTAAGAGAAGAAACAAATGACAGAGCGGTTCTTCGAGCTATGCATTTTTATGAAGAAAATAAGAGAGTAAATAGTATTTTAAGATACATTGAAAAAAACAATTTCAGTGATTTTCTAAATGTAATAAAAAAATCAGGATATTCTTCATATATGTACTTACAAAATGTATATACATCAAATGATATTTATAATCAAGCTATTTCTATAGGGTTGGCTTTATGTGATAAATTTTTAGATAAAAAAGGTTCTTATAGGGTTCATGGAGGAGGTTTCGCAGGTACAATACAAGCTTTTGTACCTGAAAATATAGTACTTTCATTTAAAGAAAACATAGAAAAAGTATATGGCAAAAATAAATGCTATATTTTAGATATAAGGAACTATGGCGGAATATGCATAAATGATTTGATTTAAAAAACAAAATGGAGGAAAATAAAAATGAGTAAAATTTTAGTAACTGGTGGAGCTGGGTTTATAGGTAGCCACACATGTGTAGAGTTAATTAATTATGGGTACGAAGTTGTTATAATAGATAATTTAAGTAATTCAAAGAAAGAAAGTATAAACAGAATAGAAACACTTACAGGGAAAAGAGTAAAATTTTATCAAGATGATATTTTGGATTTTGATGCAGTTGATAAAATATTTATGGAAAATGAAATAAGTGCAGTTATACATTTTGCTGGATTTAAGGCAGTAGGAGAGTCGGTTGAAAAGCCTTTAGAATACTATCATAATAATATAACAGGAACGTTTGTTTTGTTGGAGGCAATGAGAAAAAACAACTGTAAAACCATAGTTTTTTCTTCTTCCGCAACAGTTTATGGTATGGAAAATAAAGCACCTTATGTAGAGGATATGCAAACATCATCTACAAATCCATATGGTTACACAAAGGTTATGATAGAACAAATATTACATGATATATATACTTCGGATAATGAATGGAGCATAATTCCACTCAGATATTTTAATCCTATTGGAGCACATAAAAGCGGATTTATTGGAGAGGATCCAAACGGAATTCCCAATAACTTAGTTCCATATATTGCACAGGTAGCTGTAGGAAAGCTAAAATGTTTAAGTGTTTTTGGTGATGACTATGATACTATAGATGGAACTGGTGTTAGAGATTATATACATGTGGTTGATTTGTCTAAAGGACATGTATTGGCCTTAGAATATGCTTTAAAAAACAAGTGTTATGAGCCAATAAATTTAGGAACTGGAAAAGGAACAAGTGTTTTTGAAGTTATTGATGCTTATGAAAAAGCATGTGGATTTAAAATCGAAAAGAAAATAGCACCTAGAAGAGATGGCGATATAGCTGTATCGTTTGCAAACGCAGAAAAATCGAAAAAACTCTTAAATTGGGAAGCGACGCTAACTATAGAAGATATGTGTGAAGATAGCTGGAGATTTACTCAAAAAAATCCAAAGGGGTTGTAAAAATGATTTATACACTTACTTTAAATCCTTCTTTGGATTATATAATGAAAACTAAAGAAATAAATATAGGTGAAGTGAATCGTTCTAGTGAGGAACATGTTTTAATAGGTGGAAAAGGAATAAATGTATCATATGTATTAAATCAGCTTGGTGTTGAAAGTGTTATCCTTGGATTTGTTGCAGGATTTACAGGGGATTTTATATTAAAGGAATTAGAGAGTTTAAGCTTAAATCAGGATTTAATTAAAATTAAAGATGGTATTTCAAGAATAAATGTGAAAATAAAAAATAAAAATGAAACAGAAATCAATGGAAAAGGCCCTTCGATTTCTGAAGATGAAAAGGAATTGTTGATAGATAAAATTAAAAAATTAAAAAATGGGGATATACTGGTTCTTTCAGGAAGTGTAATATCTAACATGGATGAGTTTACTTATGCCAATATATTGGAGTCGATAGAAGGATTGGATGTTGTGAAAATTGTTGATACAACAGGTAAGCAACTCTTAAACACCTTAAAATATAAACCATTTTTAATTAAGCCCAATATATATGAACTTGGAGAATTGTTTGATGTAAAAATAACAAAAGATGAGGATGTAATTAAATATTCAAAAAAATTAATAGACATGGGAGCAAAAAATGTGTTGGTTTCTATGGATAAAAAAGGTGCTTTTTTTGTAAATAATTCAGGATATGCTTTTTGTCGGGCATTGAAAGGAAAGCTTTCAAATTCAACGGGTGCAGGGGACTCAATGATTGCAGGTTTCATATATAAATATTTGCTGGATAATGATATAAACAAGGCATTTGACTTCTCTGTAAAGACAGGTTCGATAGCAGCCTTTTGCGAATATTTACCTAAATGTTGTGACTTAGAAGTGATTGTTAAACATGAATTAAATACAAATTAAATATTATATTTAATTTGTTGCTATTCAGCCTCTAAAGATTAAGTTTATGATTTTGCAGGAGTTTCGACTCTACAGAAGCGACCGAACTTTCCGGCCGCCCTGGACCGTCGGCAAAACATCTCTGCCTTACAATATGGTTGAATAGTAACTTTAATTTGGCTAATAATTTATTTATTTAAGAAAAAATATTGACTTTAATAATGTGGTTATGGTAAAATAATATTATTAAATTAATACTTTTTAATCTTTTATAATTAAATTAAATATACTTAAATTGAAAAATGGAGTTATGATGGATATTAAAAAGTTTTTTATTAAAATAGGAAGGGCGTTTTCTTCTACAATAAAAAGAATTCCTCCAAAGGATAATTTGGAATTAAAATTAGTTATATCTTTTGCCTTTATATTTATTTTTGTGATAGTGTTATTATTTAATTTAATAAGTAATAATAAAAAAATTCAAAAGCTTAGTTTAAATACAAAATCGAATACCTCTGTTGTATCAGAGATTACAACACAACCTGAAGAAAAGCAAAAAATAACTACAGTTGAAAAACAAAATATAAATTTTAAAATGCCTGAAAAATTGGATTTTAAAAATGTTATAGAAGCAGAAACAGCAAATGTTTTTGGAGATATAGTCATTGATAATGTTGTTCCAGGTTTTTCAGGAGATGGATATATTACAGGATTTAAAAAAGATACAAAAGCAGAGTATTTAGTTGATATACCATCTGCACAGCATTATTCTTTTTCGCTTTGTTTGTCATGTGACAGTGAGACAGAAGTGGAATTAACTATAAATGGCAAAAAAGTTTATAATTACTCTGTAGAAACATCAACAGATAAAAAGTATATAACAATATCAAGATATGGCGTGTTTTTAGAAAAAGGTCAAGTATTGTTATCTGTGAAAACACTAAATAATGATTTTTTGTTAGATTATATTCAAGTTTCTAACGATGTATTGGTTTATCAAGTTAATTATAATATAAAAGGTGAACTTTCAAATAAAAATTCTTCAGATAGTACTAAAGAATTGATGCAGTTTATTTCCCAAAATTATGGAAAGAAAATTATTTCTGGCCAATATGTTTCAAATGAAAAAAACGAGGAAATAGAGGCTGTTTATAACGCAACAGGGAGAAAACCTGTTATTAGATTTGGCGATTTAGGTTCATATTCTCTAAATGGCAGAATGTTTTCTAAGGAGATAGAAGCTGCAGAAAGATGGGCTGAAAATCAAGGTGTAGTGGGATTTATATGGCACTGGAAAGCACCTTTGTATGAATCTGAGGTGTATGCTGAAAAAACAAGATTTGATTTATCTAAAGCTTATACTACAAAAAAGATAGCTCTTTTACCTATTGAAGATATAGAAAAGCTTTATAGTGAAAAGAAGATTTCTCAAGAGTGTTTGGCTATTATAAAGGATATTGACAATATTTCTAATGAGTTAAAAAAGCTTCAGGAAAAAAACATACCTGTATTATGGCGACCATTACATGAAGCGAGTGGAAGTTGGTTTTGGTGGGGCAATGCAGGTGAAAAAAATTACAAATGGTTATGGGAGTTGCTTTACAATAGACAAGTTAATTACCATAAATTAAATAATTTGATTTGGGTTTGGAGTGCACAAGGTAGTCAGTATTATGTTGATGAAAGTATGTTTGATATTGCCGCAATAGATGTTTATGAAGACGGCGATAAAGATGCAAGCTATATAGAACAGTTTCAATGGCTGTACTCACTGACAAAGGGCAATAAAATAATTGCTTTAAGTGAATGTGGAAAGTTGCCAAATGTAAATCTTATTTTTAGGGATAATGCAGTATGGTCCTTTTTTGGATTATGGTATGGTATGTATGAATTAAAAGATTTAAATTATACTGAAAAAGATTTGGAAAAAGTAAAAAATGTATATAATTCAGATGGAGTATTGACATTAGATGACTATATATCATATAATGAATAAATTTAAAACCTCATTATTTTGTTGTTTATCAGTTACTATTCAGCCACCAAAGGTAAAGTTTACGGTTTTGTAAGAGTTGCTTTGGACATTCGGTAAAATATCTCTAGCTGAATAGTAACATTTATCATTTTTATTTACTAAATAATCTATAGTATAGTTTATATGTGAAAAAAGCTTAATATATCTATTTTAGTAACATTGGTTACTTTAAAATAAAATTATTTAAAAAAATAAAATGTATTAACAAAATAGTTGAAAGGTGGAAATAATTTATGAAATATGAGATTTTCGGGGAAAAGTCAATTCCAAATTTACCTTGGCAGGCTAGGCCGTCAAATTGTGAAGATGTAATTTGGAGATATGACGCAAATCCTATAATCCCTAGAAATATACTTAAAAATTCAAATAGTGTTTTTAATAGTGCAGCAGTGCCCTTTGGAGAAGGATATGCCGGAGTGTTTAGGGTAGATGATAAGGCCAGAAACATGCAATTACATGTTGGTTTCTCAAAAGATGGTGTAAACTGGAGTATTGAGCCTGAACGAATAGAGTTTGAAACAGAAATAGATGAAATGAAGCAGTTTTGCTATGGTTATGACCCAAGGGTTGTGTTTATAGAAGACCGGTATTATGTTACATGGTGCAATGGATATAAGTATAGACCCACAATAGGTGTTGCATATACTTATGACTTTAAAACATTTCATCAAATAGAAAATGCGTTTCTTCCATTTAATAGAAACGGAGTTTTGTTTCCAAGAAAAATAAACGGTAATTTTGCTATGTTCTCTCGTCCATCTGATAATGGACATACTCCTTTTGGAGATATATATTATAGTGAGAGTCCGGATATGAAATATTGGGGTAAGCATAGACATGTTATGGGACCATCATATCCATGGGAAAGTACAAAAATAGGAGCTGGTCCTATTCCTATTGAAACTTCAGAGGGATGGTTGATTTTTTATCATGGAGTTTTAACTTCTTGTAATGGTTTTGTTTATAGTTTTTCCGCAGCATTACTTGATAAAAATGAACCATGGAAAGTCCTTAAAAGAGGAAAGGAATATTTAATAAGCCCTCAAACAAACTACGAGTGTGTTGGAGATGTACCAAACGTTACATTTCCATGTGCAAATTTAGTGGATGCTGAAACAGGGAGAATAGCTATATATTATGGATGTGCAGATACATGTACAAGTCTTTGCTTTACAACAGTAGATGATGTTATAGATTACTTAAAAAATAATTCACAAATATAAAAATAAAAGCAGTACTGCATTTATAGTACTGCTTTTATTTTTATTCAGCCGTTAAGTTGCCTACATTGCTCGATCCCCCTGATCTTCGGTACAACATCTCTGTCCTATATATATGGCTGAATAATAACCTTTTTCTTGAATAAAAAAAGATAATATCGTCGGTTGACGATATTAAAATAGTTTATATAATTTTATTCAGTTACGTTTAAATATGATTTTACAAGGGTTTGAAGTAATTCATCACGGTCTATATGTCTAATCAAGCTTCTAGCGTTGTCGTGAGTAGTAATATATGTGGGGTCTTCTGAAAGAATATATCCAACTATTTGATTAATAGGGTTATAACCTTTTTGAGTTAATGCGTTATAAATTTTAGTTAAGTTTTCCCTTAACTCTTTTTCAGGGTCTTCGTTTACATTAAATGTCATAGTTTTGTCTGTCATAAAATCATCTCCTTATAAATTTATTATAACTTATTTAATATAAATTAACAAGATGTAAAATTAAAAATTTATGTTATGCATATAAGAATTTGATTTTTTTGTTGAAAACAGCAAATAAAATGTTATTATTCAGCCGCTAAAGGTAAAGTTTACAATTTTGTAGGGGTTTCGACTCTGTGGAGTCGACCGGGCTTTTCGGTCACCCTGGACTTGGCTGAATAGCAACAATAAAACGAATTGATATTGCATAAAAATCAAGAAATTATAATTAGCTTTTAAAGAAATATATTTATGTTTTTACTTAAATTTGTCATTTATTTATTACAAATTATATACAAAGCTCTGAAATTATGAATATTCCATTGACTTTGTTAAAAAATATTGTTAATATATATAGGTAACAATATTAATTGTTAATAAATGCGTAGATTTATCAAAGTTTAAAAAGATATCTATTTATATTCACATGGATATCAAAAAAGAAATGTTAGTAAGAAAGAAAAGGTGAATGGATTATGTCAGATTTTAAAAATGAAAATGGTTTTGATGTAGCTCAAGGAGTTGTGAAAAATAAGAAAAAACCTGTTGTAGCTATTGTGGCTGGTATAGTTGCTGTTTTAGCTATTGGTAGCGGGCTTACATATGCATTAGTTCCTTCTGTAAGAAACAACGTAAAAATGGCTATAATGGGTCCAGAAAAATATTTTGCTGAAACATATAAGTCAAATATAAAAAGTTCTAAATCCGAGTTAATAGAAAACTATCAACTTATGTATGATTCGTTAGATAAAATGCAAACTGGAACAGCGGTTAAGTGCAATGTTAATTTTGAACTTCAAGATGGAATGAAGCAAATGCTATCCATGGCAAATATGGGCGAAATGTTTAATGAAGTTAATTTTGATATGTATGTAAATATGAAAGAAAATAAGTTGGAAGAAACATTTAAAATAGCTGCTGACGGAAAAGATGTTGTATCTGCAAGTATGTTTGGAGATATGAAGGATATGATTTTTTATGCCCAAGTTCCAGATTTAACAGCAAACGTTTTAAAAATACCATATAAAGAAATGCTTTCAGAAGAAATGGGAGATATGGTAGAAGTACCTGAAGAACTTCAACAAGTATTTGATATGGACTACTCAAATATGAAAGAGTATTTCCTAGAAACCAACCAAGTTGATGAAATTATTACAAGATATACAGACATCATTATTGATGGAATAACCGATGTTGAAATAGAAAAAGGTGTAACAGGAAAAGTTGGGAAAATAGATTACAAATACAATAAAATGGTTGCAAATATTTCTTCAAAAGATGCAGCGAAAATTGCTGATAACTTAATAAAAGAATTAGAAAATGATAAAGTAATAAAAAAATATGTTGTAGATACATATGGAATTTCAGAAAGTGACTACGCAACATTTATTGAGGATGCAAAAGAAGAAATACCAGATCCAGAGGAAATTACAGACGAAAAAATTATTTTAACTACATATGTAGATGAAAAAGGAACAATTCAAGGCATGGAAATGGGTGAAACTGCTGAAGAAGAAATGTTCTCAATGATATCTGCTGAAAGCAAAAACCAAGTTGCTATGCAAATGAATATGGAAAATTCAGCTATTGTAAATATTGATGCTGATAAAGATGGAAATAAGTACACAGGAAAAATTAGTTGTGAAGCAGACGGTGAAACTTATAGCGTTGATTTTGAAGATTTAGAATTGGTAGATAAAAAGTATATAAATGGTGTTATAAATTTGGATATGAAGCAATTTGGTGTAGAAGATATGGGCAACATTGCACTTAATTTCACAACAGATGGTAAATCACAAACTGTGGAAAATAAAATGGACAATATGTACAAACTAACTTTAAAATATGAAGAAGTGTCTCCAACAGATGTAAAAATACCAGATGAAAATGTTTATGGTATAGAGGAAATGGATAAATTCTTAGGTGATGCAGATATAAATGCTTTCCTTAAAAACATCTTTGTAAAATTAGGCATGGATGAGGCGACTGCAGAAATGTTAGCTGAAAATTATGCAGGTGGTGGCTTAGATTATGGTTATGAAGACTATGAAGAGTATGAAGATGGTGAAGAAGTTGATTTAGAGGAAGACTATGATCTAGGTGATTTAGATGATTACGGTTATGACTATGACCTTAAAAATGCAATTGTAAAATTCAATGAAAATGCAATTACGCTTCCAGGTTCAAATGCAGAAATTATTTCAATGTTGGGCGATACAGGAGTAGAAGCCGTAGAACCTGCAGCTTATGAATATTTGTATTCCGAAGATGGAAGTATAGGTGTGACAGTTAAAAATGATACAAAAGAAAGCATTACCGTTGATAAAGCAACTATAACATCTATTTATGTTTATGGTGAAACATCCGCTTTAAATTTAAGTATAAATGATATAAAAATAGGATCTACAGTAGAAGAAATCGAAAAAGCTTTTGGAATAGAAGTTCCAGAAGATGAGAGTGATGTTTCGTTTTATAAAGACTTAAACTTTCTTTCGTTCAGTTTAAGTGACGGAAAAGTTGATTCCATAACAATTGGTATTGAATAGTAACCTTGAATAAAAAAACAAGCTGAATCTGTATTAAACAGGTTCAGCTTGTTTTTTGGTGTTTTCTTGCTCAATAATTATATAGTTATCTGCGGCAGTGTCTTTAGTAGCATACTCAGAGACGGATAGAACCTTGACTTTTAGAGTCCTTTGGCCAAGTGTGATTGTAATTATATCGTTTAACTTAACTTCATATGATGCACGTGCAATTTTGTCGTTTACAAGTATTTTTCCTGCATCGCAAGCTTCGTTAGCTATTGTTCTTCTTTTTATGAGTCTTGTTACTTTAAGATATTTATCTAGTCTCAAAATTTTACCTCCAAATTAATATAAAAGTTACTATTCAGACGTATGTATAGGTTGGGAGATGTTTTGCCAAAGGTCTAGGGTGACAGGAAAGCACAGTCGACTCCGCAGAGTCGAAACCGAAACCCTTGCAAAACCTTAAACTTTACCTTTAGAGGCTGAATAGTAAAATATAAAATTAAAATCAAAGTAAAAAATTACTTTGATTTTAATTTTAATAGTTAAATTAAGAATTTACAGCTTCTTTTAATGCTTTACCAGCTTTGAAAGCAGGAGCTTTCTTTGCAGGTGTAATCATTTTTTCTTTAGTTCTTGGGTTTATAGATTCTTTTTCAGCTCTGTCACGAACTTCAAATGTTCCAAAACCTATTAATTGAATTTTTTCACCTTTTGATAAAGAGTCAGTAATAGAATCCAAAACAGATTTTAATGCTTTTTCAGCATCTTTCTTTGAATACTCGCCTTTTTCAGCAATTTGATTAATTAAATCCGCTTTTGTCATTTTTCAATACCTCCATTGTTTTACTCGTTTCGAGTTTTAAGTATAAATTTGGCTTGATGCCAGTAATCATCAAGTTCATTTATGTCAAGGGATTTCATATCAATCCCCTTTGACCTTATTAATTTTTCTGTTTCTGAAAAACGATCGATAAATTTTTCGGTTGAATTTGTCAACGCTTGTTCAGAATCTATTTTTAAATGTCTTGCTAAATTTGCACATGAAAAAAGCAAATCACCCAGTTCTTCTTCGATATGTTCAATAGATTTGCCGTCAATAGCTTCTTCTAGCTCCTTTAACTCGGATTTTAAAGAACTAAGTACATCAGATGTTTTTTCAAAATCCATACCTGATTTTGCAGCACGTTTCCCTACTTTTTCAGCTCTCATAAGTGCGGGTAAAGATTTTGCTACACTATCAAGAGTTTCAAAATAAGTAGTTTGCCCTTTTGTTTCTTGCTTTATATTCTCCCAATTTGTTAATACTTCAGATGTTGCAGAAACCACAGTATCTGAAAAAACATGTGGATGACGAATTATAAGCTTATGACATATATCATTACAAACATCATTAAAATTAAATCCACTTAATTCTGTTTCGATTTGACAATGAAATACCACTTGTAATAAAACATCACCAAGTTCTTCTTTTAATAATTCAGTATTATTTAAATCAATAGCTTCAATTACTTCATAAACTTCTTCTATAAAATCACGTTTTATAGAAGAGTGAGTTTGTTCTTTATCCCAAGGACAACCAAAATCACTTCTAAGTATATTTACTATTTTTATTAAATCATTAATATCATAATTTGATTTAAAATTAAAATTAATCATTTAAAAACCTCATGTTAATGTATTTTGAGAATAAAAGTTAAACTTATATTATATTATAGTATATCGTAAAATATTGCAATAGGTTTTAAAAAAGTTTGTAATAAATATGAAATATGAAACTTTAAAATTGCAATAATCTAGCAATAAGTACTAAAGATTATTTTGCATCTACAAAGCCTACTTTACGATATACCTTAGATATAATGCGGTTAGTTATTTTATACGAGTCTTCAGCACCTTTTGTGTAGCAATCTTTTAGATAAGATTTATCAGCAAATATTTTTTCATAATTTTCACGAACTGGTCTTAAATGTTCTGCCACAGCTTCGCCAACAGTTAATTTAAAATCACCATAACCTCTTCCAGAAAACTCGCTAGTTATTTCGTCATAATTTTTGTTTGTTATAGTTGAATATATAGACATAAGATTGTTTATGCCATCTTTGCCCTCTCTATAACATACTTCAGCATCACTGTCAGTTACAGCACGTTTAAATTTACGAATAATAGTGTCTTTATCATCTAAAATAAAGATACATGAATTAGGGTTTTCGTCTGATTTAGACATTTTTTTAGTTGGTTCTTGCAAGGACATAACCTTTGCACCAACCTTAGGAATATATGGTTCTGGAAGGGTGAAAAAATCACCATATTTTTGATTAAATCTTGCTGCGATATTACGAGCTAATTCTAAATGTTGTTTTTGATCGGCACCAATAGGTACTAAATCTGCGTTGTAAGCTAGTATATCAGCGGCCATTAATACTGGGTATGTAAACAAACCAGCATTTATATCATCGCTGTGTTTTGCACTTTTATCTTTGAATTGAGTCATACGAGAAAGCTCACCAAATTGAGCGGAACAAGATAAAATCCAACTTAATTCAGCGTGATTTTTGTTATGACTTTGAATAAATGCGATGGATTTACTTGTGTCAATTCCACAAGCTAATAATAAAGCATATGCTTTCAAAGTGTTTTGTCTAAGTGTAGCAGGTTCTTGACGTACTGTTATGGAGTGCATATCTACAATGGAGTATATACAATTATATTCATCCTGCAATGCATCCCAGTTTCTAACTGCACCTATATAGTTGCCCAAGGTAAAAATACCCGTTGGCTGTATGCCACTAAAAATAATTTTCTTATCTTTTTCCAAAAAAATTGACCTCCTATTTTTGAGAAGCGGCTTTGTCTTTTATTTGTGCGTTTCTCATTTCACTCATAACTTTTTGATATAGGAAAAATATAAACTGTTGCATTTTATCTGAACTACTATTTATAGTTAGAGGGTCTATTGTTGTTTTGTAAACACCTTTTCTAGTCATTAAATGCACATAATGAATACTACTTACAGGTGGTAAATCAAAAACAGATGTTCTTTGACATAATTTCAAGGATTGACCAACGCTAACATTTAGAGAACGTGCTGCTTGAGCTACTAAAGAATGTTTTGCTGCAAGTCCAACTACAGATTCACCATTGTTAAAATAAAGATTTGCAGTTCCGTTTAAAAGACACACCATAGTACATAGCATATTTGGCCCCATAGTCATGTCAACAACAACACTATACACTTGATCGTCAGCAGTTAATTTTGCACCTATTACAGCTGGTGGCATAGTTAAAGCTTTTCTTCTTGCCATTAAGTATTGTTCAGTTACTAAGTAACGCTCATTTGATAATTTTTTCATGTTATAAGCTCCTATCTTCGTCATAAAAATAATTTAGCCTATTCTTTTTTGACGATAAAAAGAATAGGCGTTGTATCAATCAAACATTTCTTTTGATAATTTGCCTAAAAGCTGACATCCTTTTACGATTTGGTCATCTGTTGGAGTTGAAAAATTCATTCTAAAAGATGATGTTTTGTCATTTTCAGATATCATAAAAGCAGTGCCTGGAACAACTGCTATTTTAAAATCTTCTACAGCTCTTTTACAAAAATTCATCATGTCATACCCTTCAGGTAAGGTTGCCCATATAAATAATCCACCCTCAGGTTTTGTATAGGATATTTTTGATGAGAAGTTTTGAGATATTTGTTCAAGCATTAAATTGCATTTTTTACGATATACATTTCTTAAGTTTTCAAAATGTGAGTTTAAATCTGAAGTAGTCATAAACTTTTCACAAATAGCTTGGGCCCATATGTTTGTGTGTACGTCAGATACTTGTTTACATACTACAATTTTTTGAATTAATTCTTTAGGGGCGGAAACATATCCAACTCTTAAACCAGGTGCTAATATTTTAGAAAAACTTCCAACATATATTACTCTTCCTTCGGTATCTAAAGATTTAATACTTGGTATTGATTCGCCTTTGATTCTAAGTTCACCATAAGGGTTATCTTCTAATATAATAAAATCATATTTTTTAGCCAACTCATATATGGCTTTTCTTTTCTCAAAAGACATTGTTATTCCAGTAGGATTTTGAAAGTTAGGTATAACATAGAGCAACTTTGTATTAGTATTTTTCTGTAATGCTTCTTCAAGTAAATTTATATCTATACCATCATCTTCTAATGGTATGCCCACTAAATTTACGTTATATGATTTAAATGCATTTAGAGAGCCTATAAAACTTGGTGATTCACAAATTAAAGTGTCATTTTCATCACAAAGAACTTTACAGGAAAGTTCATTTGCCTGTTGTGCACCAGAAGTAATAATAAGTTCGTCAACGTTTTCATCAAAGCAACTCTCTTCCTTTAGTTGCTTTTTTAATAAATCACGTAAAGGTGTATAACCTTCAGTTATATTATATTGTAGTGCTAAAATTGGATTTTGGGACAAAAGCTCAGAAGAGATGGCATTTATGTCATCTATAGGGAAAGCTTCAGGGGCTGGATTTCCCGCTGCAAAAGATATTACGTCTGGAAAGGCAGTGAATTTAAGAATTTCCCTTATTGCTGATGCTTTTATTTCAGAAACTTTTTTTGATAAATTATAATTCATAAAATAACCTCATTTTTTGAATAGAACAAATATGATTAGCAGTATAGTTAATATTCATTAACTATACTGCTACATATTATATCATATATTTTTTAAAACATCAACAATATAAACAAAAATTTTTTATTGAGATATAAATAATTGTACCCATCCTATACTTACATTGTCATTTAAATTATAACCTATGCCAATATGTGTGTAATTTGGGTTTAGTATGTTTTTCTTATGACCAGCAGAATTCATCCATGCGGTTACTACTTCACTTGGGTTACGCTGTCCTAAAGCTATATTTTCACCACTATAACCACTGGAAATTCCCCATTCAGCTAAAACAGAAAAGCAAGATTGACCATTTGGTCTAACATGATCAAATTTCACAATGATTTCATTGGCACGAACTGCGGCCGCTGAATTTGCGACACTTGACATTTGTAATGAAGGTAAGCCTGCATTTGCACGTTCTATATTTACAAGTCTTATAACTTCGTCTATATTAAAGTCGTTAGATAATTCTATTTGAGGGTCAACAACTACTGGAGGAGGTGCAGGAGGTTCTGTTTGTGGTGGTGGAGGAGGTGGTGGAGGATCTGTTGCAGGCGGCAAAATAGGCTCAGGATCTGGCTGTTGAACAGGAATTATAACAGCAGGTTCTTCAGTCAAAACTACTTCGGGTTTTTCGGTAGTTGTTACATTTGTTGTAGTTTCTAATTTTGGTGGTGTACTTGTTGTTTGAACAGTGGTTGTTATAATTTCTGTTTCAGTTATTGTTTTTGTAGTATCAGAGGTGATTTTTGAATCAGTAGACAAACTAAATTTTATAGGTTCGGTTTTATATGTAACAGAAGCACCATTTAGGTTGTTTGCGACTACCGCAGTTATCTGAACGTTTTTCTCGTCTTTTATATTATCTAATGCTTCCTTTTGTGATGTTGTAGATATTAAACCTATAGTTATAATAGCAATAGAAAGTGGCAGTATAAGTATGGTTTTTTTCATGATAGTACACCTCATTTCTTTAATATTAGAAATTTTATTTCTATATGTATTTATTCGAAATATGAAATAATTTTTATGGGGTATAGGGGTATAATTTTTAATTGGTGATATCGTTATCAATATATACATTATAACTTATTTTTTTCAAAAAATCAATATGTTTTTTATTAACAATGTAGAAAATAAACGATTGTTATTGTGCATTTTTATTTGTAAAATCTGAGATTTTGAAAATTTTTTTCAAAAAAATGTTGACATATATAATTATTAGGTGTATACTGATGCTAGTGGTATTAGTATTAATAGTACACATAAATTAGGGAAGGGTGAATTTTTTGAAAAAAGGCAGTAGATTAAAGAGATTAAATAGGGGAATTATTTTAGCAATAATATTATTTTTATCATTAATTATTTACATTATTTTTGATACTATTTCATTTAACTCAAGTAAACCTGATATAGAAAGTTTTATACAAAATTACGTTCTAGAAATAGAGGATGTATCTATTACTCCTACAAAATATCAAAATGTGTCATATGAACCATTACCAACTGAAATGCAAAATGAAATTAAGGATAAAATAGATACTATTGCAGATAAGTATTGGGCTGAACCATTGGAAGGAAATTGGAATGGTTGGGGCGTTAATAAATCGGATTTTATAAACTTAAAAAGAGAGATATTTACAAAAGAAAGAAGAGAATATCTAGGACTAGGATATGTAAAAAAATGCAATCACAATATAAGCAGCAAGATTAAAATGATTAAAACTGGACCTAATACAGCGGGAATTACATTTTCTATGGAAGTTACTTATGAATATGCTGGAAATCCTCACTTTATAACAATGGTTTATGGCAATGCACATAAAGAGTTTCTTACTCAACAATATCATGGAGAACAAAAGGCAATCGAAAAACCAACGGATGAGGTATATTTAACTAAACTTAAGTTTGAAAATGTGGGTATAATAATGGCAAAAGAAAAAGGTGTATGGAAAATAAGAGAAATCACAGGTTGGCATGCAAATATTTTAAATGAAAAGGTGGGATAGTAATTGCAAACTGTGTTAAAAGTCGAAAATTTAAACAAGTATTTTGGGAAAAGACAAGTTATAAAAAATCTTTCTTTTGAAACTTTTGAAGGAGAAGTTTTTGGTTTTTTAGGACCAAATGGAGCGGGAAAAACAACCACAATAAAAATTATAGTAGGATTACTAACCATGGATTCTGGAAGTATAAGTGTCAATAATAGTGATTTAAATAAAAATTTTGAAAAAGCCTTATCAAACATAGGTGCAATTGTTGAAAATCCAGAAATGTATAAACATTTAAGTGGCGTTCAAAACTTAAAACAGTATGCAAATATGCGTAAAGGTATCACGGAAAAAAGGATACAAGAGGTTATAGAACTGGTCGGTTTAAAAAATAGAATAAATGAAAAGGTAAGAAAGTATTCATTGGGTATGAGGCAACGTTTAGGGGTTGCACAGGCACTTCTTCATAAACCCAAATTACTTATACTTGATGAACCTACAAATGGCTTAGACCCAGCAGGCATAAAAGAACTTAGAGATATATTAAAAAATCTAGCTCATAAAGAGAAAATAGGGGTTATGGTTTCCAGTCATCTTATGTCTGAAATGGAACTTATGTGTGATAGAGTTGGTATAATTGTAAATGGAGAATTACTTAAGGTAGAAACTATAGAAGAATTAATTATAGAAAATTCAGACTCAAAACAAATATACAAAATAGGTGTAAACGACATATCGAGTGCAATAAACACTTTAAATTATATAGATAAGGAAAATATAAAAAGGATAAATGAAAGATATATTGAGGTTAGTTTAGATAGTGCAGATTATGAAAAAGAGATAATTTTTATAAACGAACAGTTAGTAAAAGCTGGAGTAGGGGTTTTTGAATTATCTAAACGTGAAAATAAAAAGCTTGAAGATGTATTTATAGAAATGACAAAATCAGGAGGTGCGCAGATTGTTTAAACTTATTTCAAATGAGATGATTAAAATTGTCAATAAAATAAGCACATGGATAATGTTGATTTTGATAATTGTTTCTTGTGTATGCTTTTCGAGTTTACTGCTTATTTCTTATAAACAAAATAAAGGTTACATGGAAGAGAGGAATTTTATTGAGGGATATAAATCTGAAATTTCGTATTTAGAAGAGATAAAGACAAAGGGATATGAAGTTGAAATAGAAAAATTACAATTTTTAATAGATAATAATATAGATTACGAAAATTGGAAATATGAATTAGTCAATGAGGCTTATGAATATAAGTTGATGGCAAGTACTTTGTCAAAAGAAGATTTGAGTAATATAAGTATAAATAAAGATATAAATATAAATAGTGTAGAAGAAAGTTTTGATAAATTAAAAGAATACATTAAAAATAACCAGTGGAAAGAATATTATAAGTATAAAATAAAAGAAATTTCCTCGTCAGGTTATGACGCTGAGATTTTAGAAAATGCAATATGGGAAATGCAGTATAGAATAGATAAAAATATTGAACCGAATAATGGAACCTGGCAAGATGGTATAGTAAGTAAAATTGGTGATCTCAAAACAAGTGCTTTAGAAGAAACAATAGGAAACGTTACAACAATGGATATGAATTTGATGTCAATTGGGAGTATTGATGTAAATTCAGCACAAAATAAGATACAAATATTGCAGTATAGATTGGAAAACAACATTGAATTTGATATATCAGAAACTCCAACTATTGAAAATATGCACGTTATAGAAAAATTGAATTTTTGGGTTTTGTTTTTAGCAAATGGTAATTTAATAGGCATAGTGGGTATGCTTATAATAGTAATTGCCGGAGGAATAGTAGCAACTGAGTTTTCTGAAGGAACTATTAAATTTTTATTAATAAATCCAATCAAAAGATGGAAAATACTTTTCTCTAAATATATGACAGTGCTTATCATTTATTTTATTATGTTATTTACAATTTACTTTTGTTCTATGATAATAGCTTTGATTATTGGTG
>JACCEE011170096.1_pt1 | contig 19302 bp, 6 predicted proteins | sample 7449931 | NCBI WGS metagenome assembly JACCEE01 (sample SAMN15323457, study PRJNA562643) | freshwater metagenome | isolation source: river surface water | place: USA:Blue River Watershed | collected 2017-08-19 | reverse complement strand
TCTTATCGTTTTTATGAAGAAAACACCAATGGATTATGGCTCATGACTTGGGGTAAAGGACTGGTTTACTGGAACAAACAAGCAAACAATTTTTCTCAATACAAATACATTCCCAATCAGAAAAACACTATTAATTCGAACATTATTCGGGATATGTTTAAAGACAAAGATGGTAAACTCTGGATTGCAACGGATGGTGGCGGAATAAATTTCTTTGATTCGAAAACAAAGCAATTCTCATATTGCAGATTTAATCCATACAAACCTTCAGGTCTGTCAGGCGATGGTGTTTACCGAATATTTGCCGATAAATCAAATACCATTTGGATTGGAACCTATATAGGCGGAATAAATAAATATGTGCCATACAAAAATAAGTTTGGAAGCAGCAACAACCTCCCATTATACAACACAGTCAATTACAAGAATATATCTTCATTTATAGAAGCACAAAACGGCGACATTTGGGTTGGAACCGATGGCGGTGGTTTAAATATTCTGAATAAAAAAGATGGAACATTTAGTTATATAAAAAATATTCCCGGCAACAAAAACAGTTTAAGCAGCAATCACATCACAACCTTGTGTTCCGATATTGATGGAAATATTTGGATAGGAACATGGCAAGGTGGGCTCAATGTTTATAATCCGAAAACAAAATCATTTAAATGTTTTACTCATAACAATGCCGCATCAAATACGATTGCAAGCGATAATATATGGAGTTTATGTTCCGATAGTCGGGGAAACATTTGGATAGGTCATTTACTCGACGGGATGGATTGTTATAATCCCAAAACCAATACATTTATTCATTTTACTCCAGACAACAACACTCTTGATCCACACAAACTGATGAACAACATCATTTACAAATTGTACATCGATAAGCATCAAAATCTTTGGATTGGAAACAATGCCGGCGTCGACAAAATCAGTTTGAATGAATTTTATAATCTAAAGAATATTTCGAATATCGCATTTACGCACATTCGAAATACCAATAATGCTTATGCCGCTAATCAAACCATTTGCGAAGACAACGATGGTAATATTTGGATTGGGAATGAACGAAATGGAATAAGCATTCTCAATAATCAAAACCAAACGATAAAAAGAATCAATACCCAAAATGGCATTCCAAGCAATAACATAAAAGCACTCATTAAAGATTTCGATAATAACATTTGGATTTCTACCGATAAAGGACTTGCTAAATATGACGTCCAAACTGGCAAAATCAGTCAATATAGCATTTCAGACGGTCTCCAATCAATGGAATTTAATCGAAACAGTGTATTGATTACGCACGACGGCAAATTATATATTGGCGGAACAAACGGCTATAATGCGTTCTATCCGAAAGACATAATATCAGAACCCGGTGATGCTAAAGTTGTATTAACCGATTTTCGTGTTTTCAACAAACGTATTATTCCCAACGATACCCTATCGGACCATATCATTCTGAAACAATCGATATCAGAAACGAAAGAAATTGTATTAAGCTACCAAGAAAACTTTATTTCAATATCGTTTGCATCGCTTGATTTTGCAAATCCAGAAAAGACACAATACGCTTATTTAATGAAAGGCGTTGATGAAAAATGGAATTACACCGGCAACAAACATGAAGCGGCCTATACAAATTTATCACCGGGGACTTACTACTTTTCTGTTAAAGCATCGACAGATAATGAACATTGGAATACCCCCGAAACGACAATAAAAATAACAGTACTACCACCCTTTTGGAAAACAACATGGATGTACATTATTTATTCAATCATTGTTGCTTTAATTATTGCAGGACTATATACAATGGTTGTTAATCGTGAAAAGCTAAAGAATCAAATATACATTGAACGTATTGAAGCACAAAAAATGCAGGAAATGAATAATATGAAACTTCGCATTTTTACAAATATCTCACACGAATTCCGTACACCACTAACTTTACTTACTGGTCCTTTAGAAAAACTCATGAACGATGGATCTGAAAGTATTCAAACAAAAACATATTACACTTTAATGTGGCGCAATATCGATAAGCTAAAGCGACTCATTAACCAACTTTTGGATTTTAGAAAAGTAGAAGATGGGTTCTTAAAACTAGAGCCTACTCACGACGATATTGTTGAGTTTGTCAAAAACATATATAGCTCATTTGAATACATGGCTATTCAACGTGAGATCAACTATCGTTTAGTTACAGATGAAGCTTATTTACCCATTGATTTTGATCCAGACAAAATGGATAAAATTATGTTTAACCTCATTTCAAACGCGTTTAAATATACACCCGATAAAGGAGAAATAATTATTGAACTTAAGAAAGAAAATAACGACACGATAAACATCACAGTTTCCGATAACGGAATCGGAATACCTTCAGAATCAAAAGACAAGGTATTTACACTATTCTATCAAGCCGAAAACCGGACTAGTGTAAGCAATGAAGGCACCGGCATCGGGTTGTCTCTTACGAAAGAACTCGTACTGTTACATAAAGGAACAATCGCAGTTGAAAGTGAATTGGGAAAAGGATCTCGCTTCATCGTTTCAATACCACAAAAACAAGAGAATATTATAATAAAAGAACCGTTACAACAAGCCATTTTAACAATACAACCAAGCGAAATAGAACAAAACATTGAGGCGAATAATACGATACAACCCGAAGATCAGACATTAAAATCGATACTCATTGTTGAAGATAATGAAGATGTTCGAACCTTTTTAAAATGCGAACTTGCACCCTATTTCAGCATTCAAGAAGCAACAAACGGAGCCGATGGTTTAGCCTTAGCGATGAAATTAGTGCCTGATCTGATTATCAGCGACATAATGATGCCACAGATGGACGGTAAGAAAATGTGTCAACATCTTAAAACGAATACACCAACAAGCCATATTCCGGTTATTTTACTCACAGCACGTCAATCAGAAGAAAATAGAATTGAAGGTTATGAAATTGGTGCAGACGATTATATAACAAAGCCATTTAGCCCGAAGGTACTATTAGCGAGAATTAACAATTTGCTTGAATCGCGTCAGAAATTGCGCATGTTATTTAGTAAAGAAAACAACTTCGACGTAAAAAAGATAGCCAACAATAGTCAAGATGAAAAATTCTTACAAGACATCCTATCGATAGTTGAAAAACATATAGCAAATTCTGATTTCGACACCGATATGTTTGCAAATGAACTGCATTTAGGTCGATCTATTTTCTTCAGAAAGATTAAAGCACTCACCAATCAAACGCCTCATGATTTCATTATGGTTATCAGGATGAAGAAAGCGGCAGAAATGCTATTAACAACAAACAAAACAATCTCTGAAGTTGCATACGCAACCGGCTTTACAGAACCATCAAATTTTACCCGATCATTTAAAAAACAATATGGCATGAGTCCCAAAAGCTATATTGAGTCACAAAAACAAGCATAAAAAACTTATCAATATATCATCGAACAAGGACGTACACTATTTGACAGAAGTATTGGACAATTTGCCAATTGCAAACCAAAATAGCTCAATACCTTTGCAAAGTAGTTTTTTGAAATACAAACTTGTTTGATTGTATAAACGTATCATAAAAGGAATAAACATTTATACACATGAAATATCTAATTATTTTACTTGCATTAAGCATATCAATCAAGTCAACAGCACAAAACAAAAGATGCGACAAATGCGATTTGCGCTATGTTAAATTTGTCAACGATAATTTTCAATCGTTGACGGAGCCAATTGTTGAACGTTTTTTGTGCACAATGGATTATTCGTGTAATTTGAATCCAAAATTTGTTCAAATCACCCATAATACCCTTTATTCAATTTTAGAAACCTACCCTGAACTCATATTGAATTGTTTGAATAAATATAAATACTTAAACAAAAAGTACATTTTACAACAAATAAAAACACCATATACAAAACAAAACTTTAGTAAAGCATATAATAAAGTTAAATCGCTACCAGACTCATCGGTAATAAAAAATCAAGTACGCTCAAGTATAAAAATAGCAGCAAGAAAATATAATATATTACTTTAAACCATTTTTTATGATAAAACGATTATTAATATTAGCATTAACGTACTTAAGTATACAAACTCAAGCTCAAACTATTCGTTTTAATCAATTGGGATTTTATTCCAAATCACAAAAAATAGCAATAACACTCGAAACCGGTTTATCAAGCTTTGATATTGTAAATGCAGCGACCAATAAAGTTGAATATACTGGTACATTAACAACGCCTAAAACATGGTCAAGTTCAGGTGAAAGCGTTCAAATTATCGACTTTACAGATTTCACAAAATCAGGATCTTTTTATATAAAAATTGGAGAAAATCAATCATCAATTTTCAAAATCGACTCAAAAGATATATTGAAAAATTTAACAATATGGACATTGAAGTCATTTTACATGTGGCGTGCATCAACAGCAATAGATTCAAGTTATGCCGGTTTTGGTAAATTCAACTTTGCGAGAAAAGCAGGCCATTCAGACAACAAAGTAATAGTTCACAGTTCAGCAGCATCAACAAATCGTCCGGCAGGAACAATATTATCTGCCCCCAAAGGTTGGTATGATGCAGGTGACTATAATTTATACACAGTAAATGCCTCATTAGCGGTTTTTTCAATGCTCCATTTGTATGAAGATTGTCATTCTTTTTTTGACACATTAAAAACAAATATTCCAGAAAGTTCAAATAAATTACCCGATATTCTTGATGAAGTAAAATGGGAAACCGACTGGCTATTAAAGATGATAGATACAACAGACGGAAGTGTTTACCATAAATTATCGAGCTTATATTTTTGTGGTATGGTACAACCCAATAATGATGGCTTACCTCGCTATATGATTGGTAAGTCGACTGCTGCAGCACTCGACTTTGCAGCAATGACAGCAAAAGCATATCGAACATTCATCAAATTTAACAATCTTTATCCCGGTTATGCAGACACTTTATTATCCTATTCGAAAAAAGCATATCAATGGGCAATAAAAAATCCTGCTGTATACTATAAAAACCCAGCTGATGTATCAACAGGTAGTTATAGTGATAATGACGTGAGTGATGAGTTTGTATGGGCACGTATCGAACTTTTCTTATCGACAAAAGACATAAATTACTTTAATGCAATTAATATAGGTAATCAAGCTTTTAATATACCAGAGTGGCGGAATATCAGAACTTTAGGACTATTTTCTTTAGCTCAAAGCTTTGACACCTTAACGGTTTCGCAGGAAGATAAAAACACCATTTACAACAGAATGTTGAATCTTGCCAATAGTATAGAATTGGGAGTATCGACCAATCCTTATAAAGTTGCCGTTGACCAATTTAATTGGGGAAGCAATGGATATACTGCATCACAGGGAATGATTTTATTGGTCGCCTATAAATTATCAAAAGACAATAAATACTTGAATGCAGCAGTGTCTGTTCTCGACTATCTACTTGGGCGTAATCCAACAGGCTATTCCTACATCACCGGATTTGGAAGTAAGTATCCGTTAAACATACACGATCGTCGATGCGAAAGTGATAATAATACCGTACCTATTCCAGGCTATCTTTGTGGAGGTCCAAATGGAGGAAAGAAAACAGATTGTGCAGCAAACTATTATACGTCATCTTATCCTGCAAAATCATATTTAGATATGACTTGTAGTTATACTACAAATGAAATAGCAATAAATTGGAGTGGACCATTAGTATATATGGTTGGAGCAATCCAAACTTATAACGAAAATTTCTCAATTAAGCCAATAAATGCAGAAACGGATACAATTGGTAAAATAATAAACATCGAATTTCAAGACGAATTAATAGCATCGAACCTTTCTACAGATCAATTCTCTGTTATTGCAAATAATAAGTCTCAAACAATTGATTCCGTTAAAATATCAACTACTCATAAAAATAAAATTTTAATCTTTTTAAAAGACACAATAAAAAATAACGACACGTTAATTATTGCTTCTTTTTTAGGTAAAAACATCAAAACTGTAAAAAAATTCTCCATTGATTCTATTTTCTCAATCAATGTTAAGAACTATACCCATTTTGCACGTCCGTTTATTTTATCTGCAAAAACAACATCTGATGGTTTAGCCATTACTGTTAAAACAAGCGAAAAAGTAACCTCAAATCAAGATAATATAAAAGGTTTAAAGATTCTTTTTGATGGAGAAGACATGCTTATGTCTTCGAAAATTAATGAATCAGATAGTACCGAAATTATTATTTCAACAAAAAAAATTTTCAAACAAATGCCCTTAGTGCTATATCTAACAAATTGTAATTTAGAAAATTTAACAGGACAAAAAATATTAGATATTAATGAATATTCCATTTCAAATAATTCGGCACCGGAACCACCCAAACCAATATCAAGCAACACATTCGAAGATGGCTACACAGCAAAAATTTATTTTGACAGGCCAATCATTAAAAATGCAAACTCAATAGTTATTTCAACAGAAATAATTGATAATAATGCAAATAAAAAAAACATACAACTAAAAACGCCACCGAATCTCGCTCCATCAGAATTAATTCTAAACTATTCAACTCAATTTTGCAAAGGAGATACACTAATTGTATCTTATAAGTCAGGAAGTTTATACTCGGCAGAAGGTGATTCTGTTTTTTCATTTAGTGAATTTAAAATACCAGTCAATATAACTTCATCTCAAGACACCTTTATTATATCAAAAGAAAAAACGTCAAAAATTGAAGCTGAAGATTACTCTTATAACAATGGATTTTCAAAGGGAAACTGTACCGATATAAATGCGACACTTAATCTTACCAATACCGATGCCGGAGATTGGGTAGAATATTTTATTGATGTAAAAGATTCAGGATATTATGTTATGGATATCCGTGTAATTTCAACATCAAACACGAGTACATTAACAGTGCGAAGAGTTAATTCGAATTTCGATCTCTTAACTAAAGTTCAAATACCTCAAATTTCAGGCTGGCAAACAACTCAGGCTGAAGTTTATTTAACACCAGGAATCCAATCAATAAGACTAATAGCAAGTACAAGCTTTTTTAATATCAATTGGTTTGCATTTACAAAAGGAAAATTAACCAATAGCCCGATAACAAATAAAGATGATGATATTTACAACATTTATCCTAATCCAACTAATACAGGCGAATTTTATATCGAATCAAAACAAAAATCAGCAATGGGTTCTGTTAAAATAATAGATTGTTCAGGTAAAACAATTCTTGAAAAAGAACTTGCTAATGGCTCTCAAAAACTTAATATACCTAGAAAAGGTATTTTCATTATTCAAATAACAGATGATAATAAAACTTACAATAAACAAATCATAGTACAATAACAGAACTTATTAACCTATAGAGGGCTGTAATAAAAAGTGTGGTATAAAATCAGATTTATTAGAAGTCTGCAATTCATTTTTCTGACAAATTACCATGGGGACACTTTTTTTACAGTCCTTTTTATTTAATTCGCCCCTATTCTCCTTGTTTATTTTGTCTTTCATTGACTTCTTTAAGAAGTGATTCATTAATGCTGAAATAATGCATTATAATGGCGATTTGCGGGAATACCTGTAAGAAGAAAACAATCGTTTGACCTATTGTTAAAAAGACTGTAAATTGTAATGGCAACGATTCAATATGTTTTACCATCCCACTTTGTAATAAGACAGAATAAACAAACTGAGGTACTGAAATAAAAAGACTAAAGATTATTACAACAATGTTAGCCACGAGTAAAACTCCTAAAGTATACCACCAACGATTTTTTATCATTTGTAAACAACGAAAAGTTGCTATTTGAATATCGGCTCCTTCAAACAACGTTATCGCGAAAAAAAATGCCATCGTAACAGCCATAAAAATACCGGGAAAAACAAGCAGGAAAATACCTAAAGCTACCATCATTATAATAAAAGCAAGAGCTCCTGCCACTTTCCAAAAATGGACTTTATTATATTGCCATAATTCCTCCATTGTTGGTTTTTCATCTTTTCTAATGATATAAAAATACACATATCCATAGGTTAATGCAATTAACATGACATTGGCGATAATCATACATGAAACATTTACTAACGAATTCACGGTATTATTACCATAAGCCTCTTTTGTGATATCAGAAAGCTGAGCCTTCGCACCAAAAAAAGAACCTAATAATACAATAGGCCCTACATAAAAAAAGAGTGGTTTATATAATGATTTGAAATTTTGAAATACAAAGGCAACCGAATCATTTATTATTTCGCCAAATGATCTTATTTTTTTAAATTCCATTTAATTCTTTATTAATTACACGAATCATTTCATCTACTTCATTGTACAAAATCCAAGATGTATTAACGTCTTTTTTAAACCACGTGACCTGTTTTTTAGCATAATGCCTCGTATTTTGCTTTATCAAATTAATAGCATCTTTTTTTGTCATAAGACCATCAAAATATGCAAAAAACTCTTTGTATCCAACAGTTTGTAATGCATTTAAGTATCGATATCCATTCCATTTAAAAGCTTCGGCTTCTAAACCTTCATGGACCATTTCATCAACTCGCAGATTTATTCTGTCATACAAATCGTCTCGTTCTCTATCGATTGCAATTTTTACTACTTGGTACGAACGCTGTTTCAATTGTTTTGTACGAAAAGAAGAATATGGTTTTCCTGTTTGTTTATATACTTCAATTGCACGTATCAACCGCGCCTGATTATTAATATCAACGATTTTATAATATTCCGGATCTATTTGTTGCAACTCTTTTTGAAGATATTTTATACCTCGTAATTGAAAATCATTGCTAACAGATTGCCGAATTTCCGAATCGATATCGGGAATTAAATCAATACCATTAATAACAGCATTGATATACATACCAGAACCTCCTACCATAAAAGCAATATCATTACTCAGGAAATAGCTATCTAAAAATGCATTTACTTGCTCTTCGAACATAAAAGCATTATACATTTCATGAATAGAGACAAAATCGACAAAATGGTGAGTTATTTTTAATCTTTGTTCTTTTGATGGTTTGGCAGTTCCTATTGAAAGCTCTTTAAATATTTGACGCGAATCGGCAGATATTATTTCAGAGTTAAAATAAGTTGCCAACTGTATGCCAATTTCTGTTTTTCCGGTACCTGTAGGTCCTTCAACAACGACTAATAGTTTTTTATTCATAGTCTTTAAAAAAATATTCCCGTGTCTTTTAACACGGGAATATTTTTACATTCGGTCTGCGTAGTCATCTATATTATCAAACATCGGATCATCGAAAAACGCATCTTCGTCATCATCAAAATCGCTAAATATTGTAGATTCAGACTTAAATTTTTTATCAAAATCATCTTCATCAAATCCAAATTCATCTTCATCATCAACATCGTCAACTTCTTCGATATCTTCGATATCTTCATCATCAATATCATCGTCATCTTCTTCGTGATCATAATCGTCAACAGATTTATATCTCGACGACACTGAACTTTTTTTAGACAATTTGGTTTTGGGACTTTCTATTAAATCATCATCTTCATCTTCAAGCAAGTCTTCATCTTCATCTTTCTTTTTCAATTTTGTTGGTTTCGATGCTGCAAGCTTTTGCTTTTTATCTAAAACAACAACCTTTTTAGTTGTTTTCTTTGCTGTTTCTTTTTTGTCATCGGCATTTTTCTTTGATTTTGTAGTTTCTGCCGATTTTTTTGTCGCTTTTTCAGCTACGGGTTTGGTTACTTTAGTAGAAACAACGGTCGATGTTGTTTTCGTTGCTGTTGTAACTGTTTTACCTGACAAGCTTTTCAATCTTGTTCTATCAATTGTTTGTAATGGTGCCTCTCCAATAGTTTGTGAACATAATGGATACGTTAATGTTGCATTTTTATGTTTTATTTCCGATAAAACGATATAAAAAACCCTATCAGACATAAAATCATAAACGTACACCAAATTTTCACCTTCTTCGGTTATAAACTCATTTATCTTTGTATTTTCCATCATGAAGATATCATCCACATCACCATCTCTCATATCCATAAGAGTGATTTGTGTAAGTCTATCCCAATTATCATTTGACAAATAAAACGAAGCTAATTCCTTTTTGGTAAAATTCACACTTTTTTGAATGGCTTCATGAAAGCTTAGAAATGTATCTTCTTCGTCTATTTCGATACATCTTAAGAATTTTTCGTTTATGTCAGAAAAAACCCTGAATTTATAAATCATAACATCAATTTAAAGTTTCTAAAAATGACATTGTATCAATTGCATCGGCATAATCGTCAATATGAGGGAATTGCGATTTTCCCAACACAGTTGATGCATATTTTAATTGTTTGTCTTTTGTTACTACACACTGAATATATCGGCTATTACGTTCTAACCATACATCAAGGTTGCGAATATCTTTATATTTTTCGTAATATACAACAGCTATTGGTGAAAATAAATCTTCACATTCTTTTAATATTACGAATCCATTATCATAATGAGCGTCTTGATTAAGCAAAAAAACTGATTTATTGTACTCATAATTATTCATATACTTAAAATGATTTTTCAAGTATTCAATTGAATCAAAATGGGCTAATAATTTTGTCACATCAAATTGTTCTGGTATAAATATTTTCGATACGTTTCGGCAACCTAAGCCAAAATACGAAAATAAATCGAATGATAAACAATCTAGTTCATCTATTGTTTCACTGCCATCAAGAATAGCAATAGATGTTCTATTTCGCCTGATTATACTCGGATATTTATTAAAATAATACTCAAAATAGCGAGATGAATTATCGCTTCCGGTTGCAATGACCGCATCAAAGTCTCGTAAAACGGACATCTCAAAAGAGATTCTTTCTCGAAATTCGGGTTCGATTTTAATTATTATTTGTGCTAACCATGGCAATAAAACATCATCTTTTGACGACAATTTACATTTCACTCTACATCCAGAAATGAGGACGCATAAGAAGTCATGAAATCCAACGATTGGAATATTACCTGCCATTATTACTGCGACCGTTTTTTCTCCCGTTTTTGTTTGTAGCCAAGGGTATTTAAGTATCCACGATCTTAACTCATTTTCATCAAGCATAGCAATGATACCTTCGATAGCATTCATGATGTTAAAACGAGTAAACCACGGATTTTTCGATTCTGCTTTCACAAATAGATTATCTATTTCCGTATCTAGATTATTTTTTTCGGAAACGATTTCTTCAAGATATTTTCTTAAAGAAATAAATATTGAAATTCTTTGTTCGAGCTGTATCATTATACTTTTATTTCATTTGCAAAAATATTCAATCATTCTAAAAAAAAAAGAGGTCGTCAATTATTTTTATGACGACCTCTTTTTGCGTAGTCTTTTGTGATTTTATCTTAATAATGTTACATCACCATTTACTTTTATAACTTCACCGTTTTCGCATGTTGCTGTCGATTGATATACATAAACATCTTGCTTGCATGCTTCACCTTTGTAGGTACCATCCCATTTTTGGTTTTTCGATTTTGTTTCCCACATTAATTGTCCCCAACGGTTAAATATTTTAAGTTCAAAACCTTCATCTAATAATCCTTTAGCATAACCATAGGTAAAGTTATTGTCTGTTTTCAAACCAGGTGTAAAAGCATTAGGATATTTTAATCCACAATGAGGGTTTACTACAACCACAACTGGTTTGATAGCGGTGTCTCTACAACCAAATACCGTGTCTTCTACTATCAAGCGAGCATTGTATGTACCTTTTTGGTCATAGCTGTATGTTGGTTCAAAACGTTCATCAACAAAGATTCCATCACCAATAAAGTCCCAATAATAGTTTAGTCCTTTTTGATCAATTTCAGCAGGTGTATACCAATATGAACGATTATCAAAATCAACCAATTCATTTGAATAAATTTGTTTTGTATTCACACTATCCATTGGTCTAACAAAGAATTCAGCTGTTGGTTTTTTGTGAACGACAACTGGATAATTTATCACATCACTACATCCACCTGCATTTGAAGCTTCTAAATGAATAATTTCATTGCCAGCCTCATTCCATTGAACTTCGATTGATGATAAGTATGGACTTGATGTTAAAACGCCATTTCCTGATGTATCAATTGACCATGAAGATAATGTTGTTGATTCGTCAATTAAATTCGCATCGAATGAATAATTTGATTTGGTGTATTCACATACATCATGAGGACCAACTATCGCGTCATCTAAGTCAATTTTAGGATAAACGGTTACCTTAAATGTTCGTTTTACTAAAGGTTGACTATTTGGATTTACATTTTCAACAGTAATTTCGTACACACCTGGAGTATTCCATATTATACCTACCGTTGGTCCTGTTTTTTTATTTGAAACAAATTGTACTGAAGGATCGCTTGCAGTCCATTTGTAAATAGCATCTGGCACAACATTGTCAACAGAGTACAATTTTATTGTTCCATCACCGCAAACACTTGAGCTTCCTTTAATGTCAATGGTATCTTTACTATTGATATAAATACTTTTTGTAGTAGAACCAACACAACCATATGAATCTGTAATAGAATAAGTAAAGTCAACATTTCCGCTACTCATCGCTAAGTATTGTGTTACTTGAGTTGTTGTGGATGTTAATCCTAAAGCACCTGATCCCGACCATAAATGGTTATGATATGGTGATTTTCCTCCTTTCGGATTACCCATCAATGTAATTTCTTGGGTTTCATACCATTTACCAATATTTTCATCAGAAATCGAAATAGTTGGTATTGGAAGTGGCTCAACATACACTATAAACGTCATTTCCTTTACAACAGTCGGGAATTTATTGTCAGTAAGTTTTACTTTATATTTATTGTATTTCTTTGTTGGAGAAATTTTAATTCCTGCAGTAGATGCTGTAAAATTTAAATCATTATCTAATGACCATTCATACGAATAATCTCCCGATCCATAATTTGGTTTTGGTAAATTTACAACTAAAGAAATACTTTCGCCATAGCAAATATGATCAATTCCTGTTGTATTTAAGTATGGGTATTTTTTAGGATCAGGAACATCTATTGGATTGACGGGATCAATTGGCTTATTTGTTGAATCACCAACAACAGTCGGATTGATTCCTCCGGGAACTTCAATATCTGCAGTAGCCCAATTTGTACAACCATTTTTATCTGTTATAACAATTGTGTAAGTTTCATTGGTATGAAGTGATATTGTTTGAGCCTCAAAACCATTGGTACCAGGATACACAGAACCAATTCCGATTGAAGGTTTCCATTCTGCAGTGTAAGGTGGTAAGCCAAATCCATTAACAGCTTCTCCGATTAAATGAAGTTGACCACCATATGGCACTTTCGGATATACTCCAGCATTAACTTTCGGCAATTCTCTTACAACAACAACAGTAGTATCAGCCGATTTACAGTATTGATTGCTTGATGCCATTGCAATTACATTGTATTTACCAGGTAATGTATTTGAGGTAAATTGAGTTACAGTAACGTTTTGAGTTGGAACTACATTTCCATCCCACAGAATACTGATATTACTTCCAATTACTGTAGCCTCAATATCAAGTTTAGAACCAGCACATATTTTAAGGGTGTCAGGTGTAGAAATGATTGGTGAAGGATATACAGTGATACTTACTGTATCGGTTTTCGGACAACCTTTACCATCATCTATTTTATAATATAAGTTAAATATTCCTGCTATTGCTGATTTAAATACTGGTGCCGTTAAATCTTTCTTATCAACTAAAGTATATGCATCAGGACCATCCCAAGTAACAGTTAAAGAAATAGGTGCATTCTGAGGATTAACATCTAATATAAGTTTTTGATTAGTACAAGCTGTTAAAGTTGCTGGTAAACCATAATTTGGTTTTTTATTTACTTTAATAAGATCAGAAGTTGAAGCTTCGCAACCTGTATTAACATCCATAACTTTCACATTGGCAGTGTATGCACCCCATGTTAGTTGTTTAAAGTTAAAATTCGCAGTAGTATTTACAACAGTAGAAGAAGCTCCCAATGTCCAAGCATAATCATATGTTCCTACTGGGCTAGTGATTGCATTTAATGTAACTAAATCACCTTCACAAATTGAAGGATTGTTTGGCGTAATAACGACTGTTGGATTTTTATATACATTAATATTTAATGTTTTTTGAGATGAACAGTATTGATTTTTAATATTCAAGATAATATTATATAAACCATCTTGAGTTGCTCCTGGAAATTCATATGTATTTCCATTTTCGTGTATAACACCATTTATCCATTCATATGTAACTCCAGCTTGAATTGGTGCTGTCAACAGCAATGATTTTCCAACGCAAGTTTTCAATGGCTCAGGAGGAACAATAGTGGCTGTAGGTATAGTATGTACAAACACCGTTGCAGTGTCAGAAACAACAGGATATGGTGCATTTGTCATTTTTACCATAAAGATTGTTTGTTGTGTAACATTCACGTTAATCGAAGCTCCTGTTCCAATTGAAACTGATTGATTCGGCAATTGATACCATTCATAGGTATATCCGGAACCCGTTCCACCTTGAGGTTGTGCTGTTAAAGTAACAGTTTGGGTTCCACATATATGTATTGAATTAATTACCACCTCTGGTTTATTATTTTGAATATTAACAAAAACATCGTCAGTATCTTTACAACCTAAAGCATCGGTTACTATCAATGTAAATGTTTTTGGAGTTGTTATTTCTGCTTGTGGTTTTTGAATTTTATAATCTCCGTTAATGAGAGATGTAGGAGACCATTGATATGAATATGGTGCAGAACCAGAAGTTGCAGATCCATTTAGATTAAATGGTACGGCATTCAATGCAGTTGTATCATTTCCTGCATTTGCAACAGGATTGGGCTGTACGTGAACAAGCATAGAATCATATCCAGAACAACCATTTTCAACGATTTCAAGACCTAATTTATAATCTTGTTGTTTCTCTGCATAAAAAGTTGGCGTTAACAAATGAGCTCCATTTAATGCAATGGTATCAATTTTCCAAATAGATTTATAATTTGACGTTTGTGTTACAATTTTAGGATTTAACATAAAGCTCGAATACAAACAAACAGTCGTGTCTTCAATTTTCACATCTGGTTTTGGAATGACAGTTATTATTGTTGAACCTAAACCGACACATCCGGTTGTTTTATCTTTAACTTCTAAATTAATAGTATAATTATTTGCAGGAACAGAAGAGTTAAATACAACATTGGTTCCTGTTTTGGGTGTCAAATAAGTTGCACCAACACCAGTCCAAGTATATGTATTATTTGATGACGTTTCATAAGACTGCAGTTTTAAATCTTGTCCCTGACATACGATTTTATCTCCTATAATATCAGAAGTTGGAGCTGGATTAACTATTAAAACTGTACTATCATAATCGACACAACCATTCGCATCAGTAACTTTTAGTTTCAAATTAAGTGTTTTTGTACTCGACACATCGATGATTGGGTTTTGGTCAGTACTTGAAAATGAAGTACCATTAATGCCAGTCCAACTATACGTATATGTACTTAAATCAAATTTAGGATTTTTAACTTCCGATTTTAATAAATAGCTATTTGTATTTTGGCAAGTTCCAATAGCATCACCATCAACAATATTTGGTTCTGGCAATACATTTAAATTGAAATTCGGCATTACTGCAGACGCTTTACAGCCATTTGCATCACTAACAGTATAGGTTAATGTATAAACACCAATTGTTCCCGATTTGAAAATTGGATCTTCAACACTTACTTCAGAAATATCGCCTGAAGTGAAATTACCAGTCCAAAGATGTGTATATGGTTTTGTGCCACCTGTTGGATTTGCATTTAATTGTTTGGGAGTATTTAAACAAGCACCAGCAATTGCATCGACAGAAACTTTCGGATTTTCATTAATTTTCACAGAAACAATTTCTGTTGCAGTACATCCACCATTTCCATTCTTAACGGTTAAAGAAACAGGATATGTTCCTGGATTTTGTGATGCATCAATTGATAATGTTTTACCATTTAATGGAGGTAATGCAACCGGAGAACCAGTCCAAGTGTAAGTTGCCGTAGCATCGTCACCGGTAATTGTTGGTGTTAAAAGCAATGTTCCATTTTGACAAATCGATGGAGTCAAAGACGAAAAAGTAATATTTGGATTTTCACTAACAGTCACCGTAGTTGAAGCTGTTGCTATTGAGCCAATATCATCGGTAACAGTAATCGTATAGGTAATTTCACCTAAAGAAGCTGGCGTGTGAGACGGATCTTCTAATGTACTTGTAAATCCTTCTTTCGATGAAGACCAACTAACGGTATAAGGAGAAACTCCACCACCTATTATTGATGTTAAATTAACAGAATTACCTAAACAGATATTATTCGAATTTACCGATACTTTTACATTTAATGGTGCATCTTTCACGTTCACTGTAACACATTTAGTGTCGGCACAGGCATGAATATCGGTAACAGTAAGACAGAATTGTTGTGGAGCTGTTAATTTTATTGTTGTTGGATTTGAAATCGAAGCATTCGTAAGACTTTCAGCAGGCGACCACACATATGTATAGTTAGGTGTTCCTCCTATTACAGTTGCCGATAATTGTGTTGACGTATTATAATTAAGAGCGTCGGTAGGGCCGTCTACCGTAGCTGTCGGGACTTCGTATACCTCAATAGTATCACGCATTACATTTGGACATTCGTTGATGTTCATTAAATATGTTATTTGATGTTTACCAACGCCAGCTGTTGCAGGGTCAAAAACAAAACCAGTTACACCATCACCACTAAATGAACCACCAACAGGTGTTGCTGTAAGAGTAACAGGAGCATGATTCATACAATAGTTAGCAACAGACATATTAATTTTACTTAATGGGGTGACATTAAATTGCAATTTTGCAACTACAAAACACTGTGCATTATTAAACACCTTAGCATAAACGATTTGTTTATCAGTTACCGACATTGCGGTTGAACCATTTTGTTGCATTGTTAATGCTTCATTCAAATACCATTCAGGCTCAGGTCCTCCTTGTGGTAAAACATAATTCAAATAGTTTTCTAATTTGATATTAGTAGCAGTATTGCCTGTTGCATTAGGATCGGCACAAACAGTCGCCACAGAATCATTTACAGTAGGTACAGCTATTATATTAAATGTAACGCTTCCTATATTATTACATTTGTCATTAATCTTTGCCCAAAATGTTTCAGATCCAATATTTACACATTTGGGATTAGCAACCGGTAATGTTAATTCCTGATCGTAGAACCAGTCCTTTTGAGCTACTAATGCACCTCCAACTGAATATTTATATTGAGTTAAATCGAAACAGTCATATTTTGTTCCTGATGTTGCACACATTGCTGGCACATTGATGTTATGAACAATTTTTCCGTGATCATAAACCCCAAATATTGCTTTTGCTGTATCACTAAAATAAGGGAAATCTGAATTTTTAATTATCGCATACACTGTATCATTATCATGAATGGTGTAGTTTGTTGGATTTGTAATTTTTTGATTAAATGGAGATGCGATATATGATAGATTATCAAATTGATATGATAAATTATTATTCCATGGATTTGAAAAATCTAATGATATTTTTGTTATATTCTTAATCGTTGAAAATGCTGAAAAATCAAAATTAAAATCTTGCCATGTTGTTGTTTTCCAATTATCTGCAGTCAAATATTGTGTAACTGATACTTTTGTTGTGCCATCCCATATATTCATAACAACAGGAACCTGATTATTCAAATAATCTAAATAACCCTGATTGGTTGATGTATTATGAATTTGAATACTGAATTTATTTCCAACATTGAAACTGATTGGAGTATTTGGAATTATCTCAACAGAACTATTATTGTTTGACGTTGTTAATTGAACAACACTCGATGTAGTATTGGGACTTTCAATGTCTGGATTAGCAATTGTATTATATAAAGTTCCATTAGTCACTTTACCGTAAGTTACATTTGTCTTCAGTTCTGCATCTTCAAGAATTTGCGCTCCACCCGGATTTTTCACAAACCACTCAGAAACAGCATAATTCATTGCTTTACCTTTAACACCAACAATGGTATCGTTAAGATTGAATAAATTATATCCTGCTCCTGTTTTTGAACCTGGTGCATCTTCACATATAGAATCTGTTACGTTATTAAAAACGATTGGAGGAATAACCTCAATATACACTGTATCAACGTACATGTTCGCACATGCAGGTATTATCTGAGCTGTATATTGATATTTTCCAACAGGAGCTGTTCCATCGAATACAGGATTGTACCCATTCGTTTTATTTAAATAATATGGTGATGCTAAACCAACATCATATTTACCTGAAACTTCATTGTATTTTGTTCCTAACCAATTGTATTGAAAACCACCTTGGCCAATAAGCTGAACTTTGGCACCAATAGGCACTTGAATTACTTTTTGATTATTATTTCCGATAATTGCTTTTGGCTCAGAAACATTATAACTTGAAAAATAGCCATAGCTCGACCCTTGTAATTGAGTATTTGCATCGGTCCAAGTATTATATGCAGCCCAATTGAAAACAGTAGAATTAATCATCGAAAAATGGAAATACGTTTGTGTATTTTTCAATAGATGTGGTCCAATAGGCAATTGAGCACTGGTAAATTCGATTTGAGCAAACGACCACGCAGACGGATCTGGTAGCGGAGTAAAAGTTGCTGCATTAATTATTGAAGCGATTGGGTCTCCGGTAAATGATTTTTCTCCACCCTTGCGAACTAAGATATTTGCAAAAAAACGTTCATTCAAAAATGTACCATAAGTACGAGTAAATCCAACTTGATCAGAACCGGTACAATTATTAATTGGAGGCAATATTGCACTTGCAAATTCACAATTGTATCCCGAAATATGGAATGCATATATGCTATCACTCGAAAGAATATGCATATAAGGATCAGTAATCTGATAACTTAATGTTTGACCTTTATTTATTGTTCCGGCATTTTTGCCATCAATTGTAATTTTTGTACCATCTTTTACACCCAAAAGAAAAACCCAATCAGTTAAACTTCCATTTGCTTTTGTAGCACTCAAATTTCCTTTCATCACAACGTATTCGCTACCGATTACACTTACCGGAACAATTTGGTCTCCAATATAATCTTCACAATCTCCCGATTCGGTAATGTCATTTGGGAAAATCGAATCATCTTTAACGGAAATTGCAATTGGGTTGTTTGATACGATATGCGA
>JACCEE010626181.1_pt1 | contig 19309 bp, 20 predicted proteins | sample 7449931 | NCBI WGS metagenome assembly JACCEE01 (sample SAMN15323457, study PRJNA562643) | freshwater metagenome | isolation source: river surface water | place: USA:Blue River Watershed | collected 2017-08-19 | reverse complement strand
TGGGAATATCGCCAGAGCATTGCCATCATTCAACAAATCGTCAGCAACCGCATGTACCCGCTCACGCTCAAAGGCTTGGAAGAAGCCATGCGAATGCTGAGCAAGTAGCCCCGTAAAATACCCGACGGTTGCCGCCGTAGTTCAATGGATAGAACGACTCCCTCCTAAGGTGTAGATACAGGTTCGATTCCTGTCGGAGGCACCAGCTTTTATTGATTCGTTGTCTGCGCCTCTTGCGCATCAATCAAATCCTGCTGCACCAACATAGCCAAGCTTTGTTCCAAAGTTTGCATTCCCGCCCCGCGTCCCGTTTGAATGGCTGAATACAGCTGTGCCACTTTGCCTTCCCGAATCAAGTTGCGCACGGCGGGTGTACCCACCATCACCTCGAAAGCCGCCACACGCCCTTGGCCATCTTTGCGCTTGCAAAGCACTTGCGAAATCACAGCATTGAGCGACTCAGACAACATGCTGCGCACCATCTCTTTTTCTTGCGCAGGAAACACATCAACGATGCGGTCCATGGTTTTGGCAGCGCTCGATGTGTGCAAGGTGCCCAGCACCAAGTGACCCGTTTCAGCTGCGGTGATGGCCAAGCGAATGGTGTCCAAGTCACGCAGCTCACCGACCAAAATCACATCTGGGTCTTCCCGCAGCGCCGCGCGCAAGGCATTGGCAAAGCTCAGGGTGTGCGCACCCAACTCGCGTTGTTGAATCAAGCATTGCTTGGGTGTATGCACAAACTCAATGGGGTCTTCAATGGTCACGATGTGTTTGGCCTGCGCTTGATTCAACGCATCGACCATCGCTGCCAAGGTGGTGGATTTGCCAGACCCCGTCGGCCCCGTGACCAACACCAAGCCACGCGCACGAGAGATCAATTCAGAAAAAATTGGAGGTGCATGCAAGCCGCCTAAACTGGGCGTGTCATATGGGACAACACGAAATGCCGCAGACACGCCACGCGATTGCTCAAACACATTCACACGAAAGCGTGACAAGCCTGGTACATCGAGCGAGAAATCACATTCATGCATCTGACTGAATTGTGTTTGCTGCTCTGAAGACATGATGCCCCTCAGCGCAAGAAGTAAATTTTCATGGGACAGTGGCTCCTCAGACAAAGTCAACAAATGCCCATCCACTCTCAGCATTGGGGGTGCGCCTGACGACAGATGCAGGTCTGAGGCACGGCGAGCGAGGCATTGATGCCACAAATTTTGAAGGTTCATCCGTACCTTCTATACCAGGCGCAGCCCTTTTTTGTAACTAATCAGAATTCATTTTTGTAGACTTTGTTTCTTCGTGGTGCATGATCAGGGAAGTTCCTAGTCATCGATGATCAAAAGCTCATTGCAATGGTTCAAAAACACTCACCAAAACTGGCACAATGCACCCGTTTTAATAAGGAAATGACATGAACAAAACTGAATTGATCGAAGCAGTGGCAGCACAAACAGAATTGACAAAGGCCGACGCTGGCCGCGCTGTCAATGCCATCCTCGACGTCATCACTCACGCCGTTGCCAAAAAAGACGACGTGCAATTGATCGGCTTCGGCACTTTCAAAGCTGCTGCTCGTGCTGCACGCACAGGCAAGAACCCACGTACTGGCGAAGCTTTGAAAATCGCAGCTGCTGTGGTGCCTCGCTTCACTGCTGGCGCAGCGTTCAAAGCTGCTGTGAACACCAAGAAGAAGTAATTCCTCTCGTTCACACGCAAAGCGGCGTCGGGCAACCGAGCCGCTTTTTTATTTTCTCAATCGATTCGGAGACACGCATGTTCACACACGTCTTTTTAGGCGCCAAAGACATTGAAGCATCACGCCAGTTTTATGACGCGGCCCTCGGTGCATTGGGCCATGCCCCCGGCACTGGCGGTGGTGGCCGCTATGTGTATCGCACACCCACTGGCACATTTGGCATCACCCTGCCCATCAATGGTGAGCCCGCCACATTTGGCAATGGCAGCACCTTTGGTTTTGCAGCCAAATCGGAAGCCGAAGTGCATGCCTTCCACGCCGCAGGCGTAGCCAACGGTGGCGTGAGCTGCGAAGACCCACCAGGTTTGCGCACCAACCCAGCATTCAGCTACTACATCGCTTACTTGCGTGACCCAGCAGGCAACAAGATTTGTGCGATGTACCGCCCAGCCGCTAAATAAGCAGCATCAAGCCTGACGCATCTCCCGTAGCTCTGCGTTGGCATGACGCAAGCGGTCGGCAATGGCCAAGGCCACCGCGCGCATGACGCTGATGCTCATCACAGGGTCACCCGCGGCCACGGTGGCAAAGGCCTTGCGGTCAATCGCGATCAGCTCTGTTTCACGCGTGGCATACACATCGGCCGAATGCGCGCGCCCATCCAAGAACGACATCTCACCAAAAAACTGTCCTCGGCTGAAGGTGGTCAAGTGGATGGTTTTGCCGTTGGCCAAAGGCAAGCTCACCTTCACTTCGCCTCGGCTGATCAGCATCAGTTCATGGCCACCTGAATCAGCACTGAACACCAAGTCGCCCGCCTCATACACATGGCGCTGCGCACAACGCTCCAGTGCTTCAATCTCTTGTTCATTCAAGCCGTGGAAAATTTCAAATTTGCCCAAGGGAATGCCTTCGTGCGACACATGAGCGTGTCCAGCCAAGGCCAAGGTTTCATCCTCAATCCACTCCAGCGCTTCGTCAAATTCGTCAAAAATTTTGGCAGTGCTGTCGGACAGCAAACCGATGTGGTCCACATACGAGCGCAGATCACGCCCACTGGGCAAACGCTCTGGCACACGCGTCAGCACCAAGCGTGCATGACGCTCAGACAGCATGTTGCGAATGCGCTCAATCATGTGTCCTGCGGTCATGTCCATGGACTGCACACGCATGAAGTCGAGCACCACAAACTTGGCCTTGCTCAACTCGGGCTCAATCGCGGTGTAGAGCTGATCCGTGGTGCCAAAAAACAAACTGCCTTGCAATTCGAAAATCACGGTGTGCTCACCCGTCTCCACCAGCACATCGCGCTCGCGTTGACCGCGCACACGTGAAGAAAATGTGGTGTTGCCAAACGACTTACGACGAATCGTGGTGGTGTGAATTTGCTCACGCAAGAACAGCATGATGGCCATGGCCACGCCCACACCCGATGCGGCAATCAAACTCACGGTGTTGGCCACGATGACCACCAACAAGATGACGGCAAAGTCGAGCATGGTGTCTTTGGCTTTGAGCAGTTGCAGCGAATGCCAATCAATCATCTTGAAGCCAATGACAATCAACAACGCAGCCAAGGCCGACACAGGCACCCAAGCAATGAGCGAGGTCAACAACAAAATCGCCAACAACGACCACACGCCTTGGAACACACCCGACAAATAGGTGGTGCCGCCGCTGGCCTTGTTCACCAGGGTCGCGCCCATCGTGCCTGCGCCAGGTGCACCACCAATGAGGGATGCAGCCAAGTTACCCAAACCTTGACCAATGAGTTCTTTGTTGGAGTCATGGCGTGAGCCAGTCATGGCGTCGAGCACCACGCACGTCTTGAGCGTGTCAATCGACAGCAACACCGCCAAGGTGATGGCTGGGAATGCAATTTGTGTCCAATGCGGGAAGCCTGATTCGCTCAAACTGCGGAAGGGATCTAGCAATGATTCAAAGAAACCTTCCCCACCCACAGCCAATGGACCAATGATGAACGGGTTGTCATGCAAGTTGCGCAACTCGGGCCACGCGCTGAACGCCAACAACCAATAAGAGGCCATGCCACCGAGCAAGCCCACAATCACAGCAGGCACCTTGGTAGAGATGCGAGGGGCCAGCAACATGAAGGTCGCGGTCGCCGCCCCCACGATCAAGCTAGGCGCTTGCCACAACTCCATCGCGTGCAAGCCTTGCCACCAGTTCATGCCTTTGGGCAGTGCCATCCATTTGGGCAACTGGCTCATGATGATGATGAGGCCCACACCACTGAGGTATCCACTCACCACAGGAAATGGCATGTACTTGATGAGTTCACCAATGCGCAACAGGCCAAATGAGATTTGCACCAAGCTGCTGACAAACGCCACCAAGAACAAGGTGAGCACCACCGCACCTACCCCCGTGCCCTGCTGCGTCATTTGAATGGTCAATGCCGACAACACCGCAGCTGCAGGTGCGCATGGCGCAGAGATGAGACGCTGTGTGCCACCAAAAGTGGCGGCGATCAAACCAAGAGCAGTCACCCCCAGCATGCCAGCGAGTGCCCCCTTGGCACCAAACTCAGCCCCCAACGGCGAGAAGATGGTGACACCAAATGCAATGGCTGAAGGCAAAGCCACCAACATGGCCGCAAAGCCGCCCCAGATGTCGCCAGATAAATTGGCACGAGAAAGTGTGTGGGTAGTAGACATGGCAGATATGACAGTTTTTTGTCAGTATCGCAAATTTTGTCAGTTACTTTTCCCGTTTGATTTATCGCAAGCCAACTGCGACAGTTACGTGTCTAATGGTGCTTTATTTAGGAGAAATGTATGACAGCAAACGTTGGCGGAATTGACCGCATTTTGCGCATCGTCGCAGGCTTGGCACTCATCGTTTTGGCCGCCACGAGTGTGGTCGGCATGTGGGGCTACATCGTCGGCGGCATCGTGTTGGCCACTGGCTTGTTTCGCTTTTGCGGTGCCTACACTTTATTGGGCATCAACACTTGCCCGCTAAAGGCCGCTGAAGAAGAGCCAGCCAAATAAGCGGCTCTCACTTCCTACAAGCCTCAGCGCTTCTTAAGTGGCTGAGGCTTTTTGACGTGTCAACCACAACAAGCCAGCGCCCGTGACCAACACAGGCACCAACGAACCCCAGTTCAGCCAAGCCCACCCTTGCATGGTGACCAACGCACCAGACGCAAAAGAGGTGACTGCCATCGTGGCGAATACGCAAAAGTTAATGGCTGCTTGGGCGCGGTTTTTTTCTTGCGGTGTGTAGGCCTGCATCGACAGCGTGGTGCTCCCAGTGAACAAGAAGTTCCAGCCCACGCCCAACAAGAACAAGGCCAATAAAAACTGGTGCAAGTCCACGCCCGACAAGGCAATCACAATGCACGCGATGTTGAGTAAAACGCCTGTCCCCATGATGGGCAACACGCCAAACCGTTTGATCAAGTGGCCCGTCACAAAGCCTGGTGCAAACATGCCAATCACATGCCACTCCAGCACCCACGCTGTGTCATCAAATGGAAAACCACACACCTGCATGGCCAATGGCGTAGCGGCCATCAACAAGTTCATCACGCCATAACCCAAAGCCGCTGCCATGGCGGCCACCACAAAGACAGGCTGACGCATGATTTGGCCCAAAGGCCGACCGCCCGTGTCATCCGCTTTCACCACAGGCGCAGGTGGAAAATGAATGAGGCTCATCACCCCCATCGACAGCACCGCCACCACCATCAAGGCCACATACGCACCTGCGAAGGGCATGCCAAACAAGCTTTTGGTTTGAATGGCCAAGTTCGGGCCAATCACAGCACCAATCAAACCACCCGCCATCACCAAAGAAACCGCCTTCTCTCGGTAGTCAGGCTTGCACAACTCTGCTGCAGCAAAACGGTACAACTGACCATTGGCGCTGTAGTAACCCGCCACCACGGTAGCAGTGACCAACAACCAGAAAGACTGCGAAAGCACGGCAAATGCACCCAAGGCTGCTGAAAGCAAAGCGATCAAAAGCCCGAGCTGAAACGAGCCTTTGCGTCCAAAGCGTTGTTGCGATTTCGCGACCAAGCCAGTGCTCAATGCGCCACCCACCACATACCCCATCACAGGCAAGGTCGACATCCAAGCCTCAGGCGCCAAACTCAAACCCACCAATCCATTGATGGCAATGAAGGTGACATTGTTGGTCAGGAACAAGCCCTGCGCGATGGACAGCAATACGAGATGACGATTCATAAAAACCTAAAAAATGAAAGCAAATACCCCAGCTGACATGGCTAAACCGTGCACCAATGTGCGCCAAGGCAACCGGGCAGGTGTAGGGCCAACCGAGGCCGTCATCAATTAGCGTGGCACCAAGAAGACTGACTTTTCATGAATCACATCGTTGCTTGATGTGTCTTTGATGTCAAAGTTAATCTTGTGAGAACCCGCATCTGCAGAACCGTAGGGAATCGTCACACGCAACACCACCCAATGCGCTTGAGCCGCAGCTACTTTGACCTCTGTCTCAGTGGCAATCTCAATGCCTTGCATCCCGTTGACTGACAGCTGGAATGTTTTATCTTTCTCAGAGGCATTCATCACCTGTAAACGGTAGATATTTTCAATCCCCCCGTTTTCTGTGATGCGGGCCAAGGTTGCGCGGTCACGCACCACATCCACCTTGAAAGGCGTACGCATGGCCAAAGACACGCCCACCGCAATGACGAGTGCCATCAAGATGGAGGTGTAAATCAACACCCGTGGGCGCAACACACGCATCAAGGTTTGTTTGGTGGTCCACTTGTTTTCCATCGCGTTCTGTGTGGTGTAGCGCACCAAACCTTTGGCGTAGCCCATTTTGTCCATCACCGTGTCACACACATCGGCGCAAGCGCCGCAGCCAATGCACTCGTATTGCAACCCGTTGCGAATATCAATACCTGTAGGGCATACCTGCACGCACAGGGTGCAATCGACACACGCGCCCAAGTTGGCAGCCGCCAAGTCTGTTTTCTTAGAACGGGCACCGCGTGGTTCACCACGCTCTGCGTCATAAGTGACGATGAGTGTGTCATGGTCAAACATCGCGCTTTGAAAACGTGCATACGGGCACATGTATTTACACACTTGCTCGCGCATGAAGCCTGCATTGCCATACGTGGCAAATGCATAGAAGAACACCCAAAAGGCCTGCCAAGGACCAAAGCTCCAAGCCATCGCTGTTGCCAGCAATTCTTGAATCGGTGTGAAGTAACCCACAAAGGTAAAGCCAGTCCACAAGGACAACACAATCCAAGCTGTGTGTTTATAGGCTTTCTTGCTGAGCTTCTTCACAGAAAAATCAGCATCATCCAAACGCATGCGGGCTGAACGATCGCCCTCAATCTTGCGCTCGATCCACATGAAAATTTCGCTGTACACCGTTTGTGGGCAAGCGTACCCACACCACAAACGGCCCGCAACCGCCGTGAACAAGAACAGCGACAAAGCGGAGATGACCAACAAACCCGTCAAGTAAATAAAGTCTTGCGGGTACAGCACCAAGCCAAAAATGTAAAAGCGACGCGCCTCAAGGTCAAACAGCACCGCCTGGCGCGTGCCCCACTCCACCCAAGGCAAACCATAAAACACGATTTGCGTGATGGCCACCGTGATCCAACGCCAATAAGCAAAAATGCCTTCGACTGATCGTGGGTAGATTTTTTTAGCCGCCGCATAGAGCGACACCATTTCTTCGCTGTCATCGGCTGGCACAGCTTGAATGGGGATGACTTTTTTGGGTTCTTGGTGGTCGGTGGTCATAGCAGTCAATCGTGATTTAAAAAATTAGGCCAATGTGTCCCAAGCCTTGAGCGCTTCAGCGGAATACATCAGAGCTGGCCCACCCCCCATGTAAACGCATATGGTCAGCATCTCTTCCAATTCTTCGCGAGTACAGCCCAGTTTGCGCAAGGCCTTCACATGAAAGCCCACACAGCCTGAGCAGTGCTGCGTGATACCGATGGCCAAAGCAATCAACTCTTTATTCTTCGCACTGATGGTGCCTTCGGCCATAGAGACGCGAGCCAACTGTCCAAAGCCTTGCATCGCTTCGGACTGCGATTTGCGAAACGGCGTCAGGCATTCGTTAATGCCTTGCATCAAATTGGCGTGATCAAACGTACTCATCGTCTATCCTTTTTGAATTACTTCAATTGTTGCCCTGCGCTGTCAAACACTTCCACCGTGATGGGAATGCCTTGACGAACACTTTGGGTCACTGTGCAAAATTCCTCAAACTGTTCCATCACATGGTTCAACTGCTCTAGCGATGCAGCCAACACACCCATACGAATCTGGGCTGTCATGTGCAACACACGCAGGCGGTTGTTGTCATTACGCCCCACCTCAGCCATCACCACACATTGAATGGGCTCTGGTACTTGCTTGAATTTTCGAAATGCAAACAACAGCGAATCCGATAAACAGTTACCCACTGCTGCACACAGCATTTGCACGGGCGATGGACCTAAGCCTGTCCCCAACGGTGCAGGCTCATCGCTGGTGAGCAGCGGCATGTCATTGCCAAATGCTATGTCGAAGCGATAGTCATTGCGTTGCGATAACTCAACGCGTATGGTTTTTCCTGACATAGGCAAGTCCGTTTATTCAAAAGATGGTTGTGCAGGCTTGTAGACCTCATGGCCAGCCGCCAACCAGGCATCCACGCCGCCCGCAATAGATCGCACATGGGTGTACCCCATCTCCGCCAATGACTTGGCACTCAAAGCCGCGCGACCACTGGTTTTGCAATACAGCACGATGTTCAAATCACGCGACTGCATCTTGGGGTTACTCGCAAGTTTGAACTCCAGCATGCCACGCGACATATGGATGGCACCTGGCAAATGGCCAGCTGCATATTCATCGGCTTCACGCACATCAATCAACACATCACATGTTTGAATGGCAGTAACTGCTTGGTCAACCGAAATTTCTTGCACTGTCTGTTTAGCTTGAACAACCAAATCATGAGCGGTTTTCATACAGATTTCCTTGTAGTAGCGACACGTTTTTTAGGCGCAGCCGCCATGGGCCAAGCCTGTTGTAAATGTTGTTGGGTGATGCGGTCACACACCAAATCGCACAACGCATAAATGGTGGGATCTGCGATTTGGTAGTACACACTGGTGCCGCGACCTTCGCGCTTGACAAAGCCTTGCTGCATCAACACCGCCAAATGGCGCGACATATTGGCCGCCGTGTAACCACAGGCTTCAGCTAACTCGCCGACGTTGTGCTCTGTGTCGCGTAGCAAATTCAAAATGCGCAACCGCGTGGGCTCAGCCAACGCTTGGAAATAGTTGGCCACGCGGTCGATGGCCTGCTCTGGAAGTTGGGTCATGCACAAATTGTAGCCATATTTAATTGATTGATTAAATAATTGTTTAGTTAAATAATCAGTCAATTATTTATAGAATAGCGACATGACTGATTCCAAACTTCGCATCTCAGGGCAATTGGCCCGCATGTTTCAAGCTTCACAGATCACACCTCTGCTGGCACTGGTGTGTTTTCTGCTTGGTGTGTTCGCTGTACTGGTGACGCCGCGTGAAGAAGAACCACAAATCAACGTCACCATGGCCAATGTGCTAATTCCCTTCCCAGGCGCATCGGTGAAGGATGTGGAGCAAATGGTGTCTGGCCCTGCCGAGCAGGTGCTGTCGCAAATTGCCGGTGTCGAGCATGTGATGTCAGTCTCGCAACCCGGCATGTCAGTGGTGACCGTGCAATACAAGGTGGGCGTGCCTCGCACCGAAGCCTTGGTTCGTTTGTATGACACGGTCAACTCGCATGCGGATTGGCTGCCCAAAGGCTTGGGCGTGTTGCAACCCCTCATCAAGCCCAAAGGCATTGACGATGTGCCCATCGTGTCGCTCACCTTGCACGGCAAGGACGCGGACCTGAGTGCCTTTGAACTTGAGCGCATTGCGCAAAACATTGAGATCGATTTGAAACGCGTCAAAGGCACACGCGAGGTCACCACCGTGGGCGGCCCATCGCGCGCCATTCAAATTGACATCGACCCTGCACGCATGCAAGCCGCTGGCATCACCGTGCCTGAGTTGCGCATGGCTTTGCAAGCGGCCCACTTGGGTGCACCTGTCGGTGACTTGCTGGTGGGTCAACAAGCCATCGCCATCGAGTCTGGCCCCTTCTTGAGCAGCGCCAAAGATGTGGCCAGTTTGGTGGTGGGTGTGCGTGCGGGTACACCTTTGCACGTGCATGACATTGCCCAAGTCCGTGATGGCGGTGCACAAGCCAACACCGCCGTGTGGCATGGTGTGGCAGGTGCCAAGCCTAGCGAACGCACCGCAGTGACCATCGCCATCACCAAGAAGCCTGGAGAAAACGCCATTGAGGTGGCTGATGCTGTGTTGGCACAAGTGACCACACTCACGCAAAGCAAGATTCCCGCAAACGTAGAAGTCACCACCACGCGCAACTATGGCGAGACCGCCAACGACAAAGCCAAAAAGCTGATTCAAAAACTGTTGTTTGCCACGGCCTCTGTAGTGGCCTTGGTGTTCATCGCTTTGGGTCGTCGAGAAGCTGCCATTGTGGGTACTGCTGTGATCTTGACCTTGACGGTCACTCTGTTTGCCTCGTGGGCTTGGGGATTTACGCTCAACCGCGTGTCGCTGTTTGCGCTGATTTTCTCAATTGGCATCTTGGTCGATGACGCCATCGTGGTGGTAGAGAACATCCACCGTCACCAAGGTTTGTTCCCTCACAAAACCCTCACACAAATCATCCCAGGCGCAGTTGACGAAGTGGGTGCGCCCACCATTCTTGCCACCTTCACCGTCATTGCTGCTTTACTGCCCATGGCGTTTGTGACTGGCTTGATGGGCCCTTACATGAGCCCTATCCCAATCAATGCCAGCATGGGTATGTTGTTGTCTTTGGCTGTGGCCTTTGTGGTCACACCTTGGTTGGCTCGCATTTGGATGAAAACCACGCACACACATGGCCACGCAGACAACAGCGCGTTCAAGCAATGGCTCCAACGCTTTTTCCATGGTGTGTTCAACCCGTTTCTGAATGACACAACTGGTCAACGCAACCGTTGGAGCTTAGGTGCTGCAGTGCTTGGCGCGATCGTGGTGTCTGTGGCTTTGCCAGTGGCTGGGTTAGTGGCCTTGAAAATGCTGCCCTTTGACAACAAGTCCGAATTTCAAATCGTGGTCGACATGCCCGCAGGTACACGCGTAGAAGAAACTGAAAAAGTGCTGCGTGCCTTGGGCGCTCATTTGGCCACGGTACCAGAGGTGACCCACTACCAAGCCTACGCTGGACTGAGTGCGCCCATCAACTTCAATGGTTTGGTGCGTCAATACTATTTGCGCAGCGGTGGTCATGTGGGTGACATCCAAGTCAACCTGCAAGACAAGCACTTGCGCAAAGCGCAAAGCCACACCATCGCCATGCGCGAGCGCCCTGCCCTGCAAGCCATCGGCAAACAGTTCAATGCCAATGTGAAAGTGATTGAAGTGCCACCTGGCCCACCCGTACTGGCCCCCATCGTGGCAGAGGTGTATGGCCCTACAGACGAAGGACGCAATCAAGTGGCCAAATCTGTGCGCGCGATGTTCAACGCACAAGAAGGTGTGGTGGATATAGACGACAGCACCATCAGCGCAGCACCTCGTCAGGTGCTGTTGATCAACCGCCAAAAGGCAGCACAAATGGGTGTATCGCAACAAGCCATTGTCAGCACCTTGCGTGCGGCTTTGGCCGGTGAATCAACCGTCTACGCCCACGACCAAAACAAGTACGCTGGTGCCGTGGTTATCCGACTGGCGAAGAGTGAGCAAGATTCGTTAGACAAGCTGCTCAGCCTGGGCGTGCGTAACTCGCAACGCGAAATCGTGCCGATTCGTCAGCTCGTCACCCTCAGTGATACGCAACGTGAGCAACCCATTTATCACAAAGACTTGCTACCCGTCACCTACGTGGTGGGTGACATGGCTGGCAAAGTCGACAGCCCGCTGTACGGCATGTTTGGCATGCGCAGTGGCTTGAGCCAAATCCAAACGTCCAATGGCAAACCTGTGGATGAGTACTTCATTCAACAACCCGCTGACCCTTATCAACACTACGCCGTGAAGTGGGACGGCGAATGGCAAATGACATATGAAACCTTCCGTGACATGGGGGCGGCCTATGCTGTAGGTTTGGTGCTCATTTACTTGCTGGTGGTGGCGCAGTTTGGCTCTTACCTTGTGCCGCTCATCATCATGGCGCCTATCCCGCTCACCATCCTAGGTGTGATGCCAGGCCACGCATTGCTGGGTGCGCCCTACACCGCCACGTCGATGATTGGCATGATTGCCCTAGCAGGCATCATCGTGCGCAACTCCATCTTGCTGGTGGACTTCATCCGCTTGCAAGTTTCACAAGGTGTGGCATTGAAAGACGCTGTGGTGGCCTCGGCCATCACGCGTGCACAGCCGATTGTGTTGACAGGCTTGGCCGCCATGATGGGTGCGTTCTTTATTTTGGATGACCCCATCTTCAACGGCTTGGCCATCTCACTCATCTTCGGTATTTTTGTCTCGACTGCGCTTACCTTGTTGGTGATCCCACTGCTCTATTTCATGGCTTTCAAGAACAAGCCAAGCTCTGTCATCTCTGGAGAACACGCATGAAACGATTACCACTCATCACCGCACTTGCCCTGACAGGCATCATCTCAGGCGCGCATGCCGCCGACTTGATGAGCGCTTGGCAAGCTGCGCTTGCCAGAGATCCAGAAATTGCTGCCGCACGCGCCTTGCAAGAGCAAGCCACGTTTAGACAAGAGCAAGCCAAAGCTTTATGGGCACCCGTGGTATCTGCTGGCGGCGCTGTGGGCATCGGTGGCGCAGACAGCCGCACCAAGGGCGCAGAGGCTATGGGCCAAAGCGATGTCACCTTCAAAACAAATGTGAATGCAGGCGCTTTGGCACGTGCCAGCATCGGTGCGCAAAAAGCATGGATCAGCCCCGAACGCGAAGCGCAAAGCAAGCAGTTAGAACTGTCTGCGCAAATCGCACAGACCCAATGGCAACAAGCTCAGCAAAACCTCATCATGCGCACGGCGCAACGCTACTTTGATGTGGTGGGTGCGGAGCAAACCCTCAGCGTGTTGCTACGCCAGCAAAAAGCCATGCAACAAGCCGCCGCTGAAATCAGCAAGCGACAATCCGTGGGTGACGCCAGCGTGATGGATATGCAAGAGGCCAACGCCCGTGTGTCTGAAATTCGCGCCCATGTGCTCACACACGAAAACAACTTGGCCACCAAAAAAGTAGCCTATCGCCAATTGACTGGCCAAGAGCCCACGCAATTGCTACCCATCGGCAACATCAATCTCACACCACCCAACTTGGCAGATGCCAACACTTGGGTACAGCGTGCCAAACAACAATCCCCCACCCTGCAAATGATGGGATTGCAACAGGCCATCCAAGGACAAGAAGCCAAACGCGTGAAAGCGGGCAGCGCCATGACCGTGGATTGGGTGGCTCAAGCCCAAATAGACCGCCTCTCTGGCCATGGCATGTATGGCAGTGCCAGTAACCAAATGGCCCAATACATGGTGGGCATTCAGCTCAATGCACCACTCAGTACGGGTGGCATGTTGGAGTCGCGCGAACGCGAAGCTTTGAAGCAAGTCGACAAACTGCGCTACGACCAAGAAGCTGTCGAACAGCAAATCGAGCAACAAGTGCGTGATGCGTGGCAAAACCTGAACACTGCGCAAGCACGTTTGCAAGCCCTGACACAAGCAGAAAAATCCAGTAAAGCGCGTCTTGCTGCCACCCGACAAGCCCACCGCACTGGCGCACGCACCACCAACGAATTGCTTGGTGCTGAACATGATGCGGCACAAGCCGAACTGGCGCTGGTACAACTGCGCATTCAAACTGTCATCGAGCAGCTTCGTTTGTCTGCCACCAGCGGTGAACTGGACGAAGCCCAGTTACGTCAAGTGAATGCCTTATTGAAATAAGCCATGACCTTGTCACGATTGCTCCGCACATTGTTATTTGCCAGCTTTTGGGGATTGGCGACAACGCCCGTGTCAGCCACCAGTTGTGCAGAAGACATTGCAGCGGTGGACAAGGCCTTACGCAGCCAATATGGCGAAGACCGCAAGTGGTGGCAAGTCATCGCCTGCCCCGTGGTGATGGATGGCCAGTTGCGTAAAGATGCCATGGTCAATATGGCGCAAATTAAAGAAATCAGCTACTTTCGCAACATCGCCTACATGCAACATGCGCGTGGTGACGACAAGATGTGCAAAGAGTCATTGGTCAAACCCAAACGCATGTTGCGCGTTTGGTAAGACAAGTGATCGCCACAACAAGGGAAACCCCTTGATAAAGCCATTCTTAAGATTGCTAGAATTTATACATAAGCAACTAACGAATTAATCTTCCAGAGGATTGACAGATGAAGAAATTGACAGCCATCACCTTGTTGGCGCTCGCCAGTACTGGCGCTTGGGCAAACGCTGAGTTGGCCAAGAAAAACAACTGTTTAGCTTGCCATGCTGCTGACAAAAAAATCGTGGGCCCAGCCTACCAAGATGTCGCCAAAAAATATGCAGGTCAAGCCGATGCAGAAGCCACTTTGGTCAAAAGCATCAAAGCAGGTGGCAGCGGTAAATGGGGTCCTATCCCCATGCCACCGCAAGCCCAGCTGAGCGACGCCGACGCCAAAGCCTTGGCTGTATGGGTTTTAGGCGGCGCCAAGTAATACGACTGGTACTCGTACCTTGATGAGCTTCCCTCGGGAAGCTCTTTTTTTAACACCTTGCCTAGAAAGAAGACGATGAAACTCCACATCACCCACCTGCTCGCAGCCATTGGATTGGCTTCACTCAGTTTCAACAGCATCGCTGCTGAGCCAGAATATCTGCGCATCATTGGCACAGACACCAAATTTGTGGTGAAAACCGCCAAAGGCGAAGAACGCGAAATTCGTCGCGTGATGACACCGTGCGCCAAAAACAAAGGCTGGCTGCAACCTTTGGTGCCAGTGCCAGGCGTGAACCCTGTGACTGAGATTGAAATGCTCAACGCCATGAACGACCGCGACGCGATGCTGGTCGACATGCGTGAACCCGAAGATCGCGCAGCAGGCACCATTCCTGGCTCACACCACATCGTGTACACCGAAGTGGCTGCCCGCATGGACGAGCTGGGTTGCAAGAAAACCGCCAAAGGTTGGGACTGTGCAGGCGCCAAGAAAGTATTTGCTTTCTGCAATGGCCCTGTTTGTCCGCAAAGCCCCACAGCCATTCAGGCTATGACACGTGACGGTTTCCCTGCAAATAAAATTTATTACTATCGTGGCGGGATGTTGGATTGGGCAGCATTGGGCTTCCCCGTTCTCAAAGGCGATTTCTAAAAGGGCATTTCATGCACACCAATTGGATCCAAGACACACAGGCCTTGCTCAACAGCAAGGATGAGTCGGCACCGACACGCCGCCTTGCCTTGCAAACTGCACTGGGATTGGGCTACGCCGCTTCGGCCATGCCGTTGATTGCGCAAACCGCTATACAAACATCAGGCGAGGGTTTGATCGAAGGCGAAGTGACGATTGACGTCAATGGCTTCAAGATGCCAGCTTATCGATCGGCACCCAAAGGCAAAACTAACCTGCCTGTGGTCTTGGTCATTTCTGAAATTTTTGGTGTGCATGAATACATTGCCGATGTGACCCGTCGCTTTGCCAAAGCTGGTTACTTGGCCATTGCTCCTGAATTGTTTGTGCGCCAAGGTGACCCCAGCATGTATGGCGAAATTGCCAAGCTGCAAGCGGAAATCATCTCTAAAGTACCAGATACACAGGTCATGGCCGACCTTGATGCAGCCTTGCTGTGGGCTGGTAAAAACGGTGGCAATACCAACCGTGCAGCCATCACTGGCTTTTGCTGGGGTGGACGCATCACTTGGCTCTACGCAGCACACAACCCCAAACTCAAAGCAGGCGTTGCTTGGTATGGCCGCATGGAAGGACAGACCAACGCCAACAACCCCAAACATGCGGTTGATTTAGCGGCATCTCTCAAAGCGCCTGTGTTGGGCTTATATGGTGGCGCTGATACTGGCATTCCAGTCACATCCGTCAACAACATGAAAGATGCCTTGGCACAAGCTGCCACCAAAGGCAACAAAGCAGCCAAGGCCTCAGAGTTTGTGTTGTACCCAGATGCGCCGCATGCATTCCATGCGGACTACCGCGCCAGTTACCGCGCAGCACCTGCGGCAGATGGCTGGGGCCGTGCGTTAGCTTGGTTCAAGCAACACGTTTAAATCGAACCACGCCTATCGAAACGCAACGCCTTACGCCACAAACACCCGCGCTTTGCGCGGTGTGAGCACCAAGGTCTCCCCTTCTGTAAATCCCTGCTCGTAGAACTGCGATGCAGGGATTTGCGCTTCAATGATCTGCTCGTCAGACGGGCTATCACCTTCAGCAGCAATCAGCTCCAAGCGGGCAATTGGCCCCACCACAATGGCGCGGGTGAGCTTGGCCACAATGCCTTCTTCGCCATGCGTGTAACGGCGCACATCCAAATCATGCGGACGCACATAGGCGAATGCTTTGGCGTCTTGCGCAGCATGGTGCTCAGGGCTGGCCACGCGCACGGTTTGGTCTTCCACACCAATGTGCATCTCGCCTTCGTGGGCACGTCCGTGGAACAAGTTCACATCGCCTAAGAAGCCATACACAAATGGGCTGGCGGGGTGCTCCCACACCTCTTGCGGGCTGCCCACTTGCTCGACATTGCCTTTGTTCATCACCACCACGCGGTCGGCCACTTCAAGGGCTTCTTCTTGGTCATGCGTCACAAAGATGGTGGTCACGTTCAAGTCATCGTGCAAGCGGCGCAACCATCGGCGCAATTCTTTACGCACCTTGGCGTCCAAAGCACCAAAAGGTTCATCGAGCAACAACACTTTGGGCTCAACCGCCAATGCACGCGCCAAGGCAATGCGCTGACGTTGACCACCCGAAAGCTGTGATGGGTAGCGGTCGGCCAACCAATCGAGTTGCACGAGGTTCAACAAGTCGTGCACTTTCTTCTTGATTTGTTCTTCGCTGGGGCGTTCGTTGCGCGGCTTCACACGCAAGCCAAACGCCACGTTTTCAAACACAGTCATGTGGCGGAACAAAGCATAGTGTTGAAACACAAAACCCACTTGGCGCTCGCGCACATGCACGTGGGTGGTGTCTTCACCGCTGAACAAAATGGTGCCGGCATCCGCCGTTTCTAAACCCGCGATGATGCGCAGCAAAGTGGTTTTGCCGCAGCCCGATGGACCTAACAAAGCGATCAACTCACCCGAGTGAATGTCTAGGCTCACATCGCCCAGCGCTTGAAAGTCGCCAAACTGTTTATGGATATTTCTGATTTCGATGCTCATATTTTTTACTCGTATTTACGCGTGTGGATTCTCTGGAGGAAGATCAGCCGCAGCGTTCAACTCACGCGCGTGACGCCACTCCACAGTGGACTTGATAGCCAAAGTCACCAAGGCCAACAAAGCCAAGAGGGAGGCCACAGCAAACGCAGCCACCGATTGGTATTCGTTGTACAAAATTTCCACATGCAAAGGCATGGTGTTGGTTTGCCCACGGATGTGACCCGACACCACTGACACCGCGCCAAACTCACCCATGGCACGGGCGTTACACAAAATAACGCCGGAAATCAAACCCCACTTGATGTTGGGCAGCGTGACATACCAAAAGGTTGGCCAACCTGCCGCGCCCAGCACAATGGCCGCTTGCGCTTCGTCATTGCCCTGCGCTTGCATGAGCGGAATCAACTCACGCGCGATGAAGGGGAATGTGACAAACACCGTGGCCAACACAATGCCGGGCACCGCAAAAATGATCTTGATGTCGTGCTCTTGCAGCCACGGGCCAAACCAGCCTTGTGCGCCAAACATCAGCACATAAATCAAACCAGCCACCACGGGCGACACCGAGAACGGCAAATCTACCAGCGTGGTCAAGAACGCTTTGCCCGTGAACTCGTACTTGGCAATCGCCCAAGCTGCGGCAATGCCAAACACCAAGTTCAAAGGCACGGCAATGAGTGCGGTGATGAAAGTTAAGCGAATGGCAGACCATGCATCAGGTTCCTGCAAGGCCTCCCAATACGCTTCCAAACCTTTGCGCAAGGCTTCTGTAAACACTGCGGCCAAAGGCAAGACCAAGAAGAAGAACATGAAGGTGAGTGCTAAGCCAATCAGGCTAGAGCGCACCCATGCGGGTTCGGTGGTGCCCGCTTGCGCCCTGCGCACGGAAGGATTGATTGCGGCGGTACTCATGCTGGGGCTCCTGTGTGGCGGCGTTGCCATGCTTGCAGGGCGTTGATCACCAACAACAAAATGAACGAAATGACCAACATCACCACGGCCACTGCGGTGGCTCCGGCATAGTCGTATTGCTCTAACTTGCCAATGATGATGAGGGGCGTGATTTCAGACACCATGGGCATGTTGCCCGCAATGAAAATGACCGAACCATATTCGCCAATCGCACGCGCAAACGCCATGGCAAAACCAGTCAGCAACGCAGGCGCGATGCTGGGAAAAATCACACGGCTAAACGTTTGCCAACGTGTGGCACCCAAACACGTGGCTGCTTCTTCAAGTTCTTTCTCGGCATCTTCCAACACTGGCTGCACCGTGCGCACCACAAACGGCAAGCCAATGAAGATGAGTGCTATCACCACACCGTTGGGGTTGAACGCGAGTTGAATACCCAGAGGCTCTAAGTACTGCCCCACCCAGCCGTTACCCGCCAACAAAGCCGTGAGCGAAATACCCGCCACAGCGGTGGGCAATGCGAAAGGCAAGTCCACCAAGGCATCCACCACTTTCTTGCCGAAGAAGTTGTAGCGCACCAGCACCCAAGCCACGAGCAAGCCAAACACCACGTTGACCAGTGCCGCAATGAGTGAAGCACCAAACGTGAGGCGATACGACGCCATCACGCGAGGGCCTGTGACGGCCTCGATGAATTGGTCCCACGTGAGGGTGAAGGTTTTGAAGATCAAGGCCGACAGCGGAATCAACACAATCAAGCTCAGATACGTGAGCGTGAAACCTAGCGTGATGTTGAAGCCGGGAAGCACACGCGCAGCCTTGTGGCTGCGCGCCAGAGAAAACAATGCCATGAATTACTTAACCGTATAAATCTTGTCGAACTGACCACCGTCATTGAAGTGGACTTTTTGCGCTTCGCTGAGTGAACCGAAATACTCGCTCACAGGCACCAATTGAATGGGCTTGAAAGTCGATGCATATTTCTTCAGCAACGCGGGTGAACGTGGGCGCAAGGCGTGCTTGGCTGCAATCTCTTGCGCTTCGTCTGAGTAAAGGTAGTTCAAATAAGCCTTGGCCAATTCACCCGTGCCTTTTTTGTTCACGGTGCGGTCCACCACAGCCACTGGGTTCTCGGCAATGATGCTGACCGATGGATGCACGGCATCCACCTTGCCTTCACCGAACTCACGGTCGACTGACACGACTTCGGATTCGAACGTCACCAGCACGTCGCCAATATTGCGTTGCAAGAAGATGGTGGTGGC
>JACCEE011291061.1_pt1 | contig 19316 bp, 12 predicted proteins | sample 7449931 | NCBI WGS metagenome assembly JACCEE01 (sample SAMN15323457, study PRJNA562643) | freshwater metagenome | isolation source: river surface water | place: USA:Blue River Watershed | collected 2017-08-19 | reverse complement strand
TCGGCGTTCAAATTGGATAAAAAGGTGATATCGAATGTCTGCGATTTGTATGCGGCAGACGGTTTGTATGTAATTGACAGTACGCAACATGCCCCTTTGTTGGGCTATGCGGTTGATGGTTTCCCGATATATGGTGCCTATGGATTCAAGAATGCGGATGGTACCGGTGGATTGGTTCGGATGAAAAGTAGCTACAAACTAAGAAACATTACGGTGAGAACCCATTATGCCGATGGTTCCGATGTAGTGGATGGTCCGGCCGTGAATTCAACCTATCCTTTGGGTTTGTTTCGGGAGGATTATGAGTACGTGGCACCGTCTGCTCAGCAAAGCGAGTATCTGGATGAGCACAACGGTCGTTTTTGTGTAACCCCAGAATACCCCAACGGCATATATTGCTATTTCGCCACGGTGGATGCTCAATGGAATTCGAGCTATCCTTATGTGGTGGGACCAACCTATTATGGTGTGCGCACGGCATCAAAGGTAACTTCAGTAACAGAAGCGGTGACTACTTATGTGCCACAGACCAATGGACTATCACAGAAAGAGATTGTGAAAGTTTCGCTGTATCCCAATCCATCTTCTGATGTGTTGGTGGTTCAAATTGCGAAGTATCTATCAACAAATGTTGTGGTGGAATTGATGGATTTGCAGGCACGTGTAATGGATCAACAAACCGTTTACGCTGGCAGTACCATGGCACATTTCGATCTAAGAAAAATGTATTCAGGCGATTATTTGGTGCGGGTGAATGCGCCCAACGTAGTGATCACTGAACGCGTGGTGGTCTTGAAGGATTGATATAGTTTTTTAGGAAGCTTTCAGTCTGAATGGTTAGGTGCGCCAATGTCGATGTTAATTGGGTCATTTACGATGAGTATTGGATGGGGTTTAATGCCATTTGTGTAATATTTTTATGACATTTCTATGACAAAGCAACCTTATTGTTTGTCGTGAAATGTTGAATTCCCGCTGTGTTTGAGAGGGGATAGCCCTTTTTGTTGAATTTGCGAATGTCTATTTTCAAACAAAGGGTATTTATTACCAAAAAGTTATTGTTGAAATTACCATAACTCAATTATTCGGCTATATTTGAGCCAATAAAATTAATTTTACATGAAAAAAATAACTACTCTCGCCGTGTTCGCCGCCCTCGTTGGTAGCAGCTTGGCTCAAATCGCTGGTACATGGACTTTGTCGCCAGTAGAAACTTCTTTGGCGGTAGGACCTGCCAAAGGTGATTATGGTTGGTGGAAAGTACCTGCAGCGGAAATTACTGGTGCACGTACTTGTCAGTACGATGACGAGTTTGTATTCAATGCAGACGGTACTTACAAAATGAATTTCCAAGGTTCAACCTTCGTTGAAGGATGGATGGGTGGAAGTTTTGCTTGTGGAACTCCTGTAGCTCCTTTTGATGGTTCAGGTAATGCAACTTGGAAGTACGATGCAGCCAAAGGTACTGTTACCTTGTACGGTAAGGGTGCTTTCATCGGTTTGCCAAAGGCCTACAACGGTGGTGAATTGTCTAAAGTAGATGATGCCAAAGATTCTATCACTTACGAAGTATCTGTTACAGGAAGCAACATGTCTGTAGATATTTCAATTGGTGGTGGATACTGGCACTTCGAATTGGTGAAGAAAATGCCTGAAATCAACCCAGTTGGTTTGTGGAAATTGCGTCCAGTAGAAACTTCAATGGCCGTAGGACCTGCCAAAGGCGATTTCGGTTGGTGGAAAGTTCCTGCAGCGGAAATTACCGGTGTGCGTGCTTGTCAGTACGACGATATCTACAACTTCGATGCAGACGGTACATTCAAAAATGAATTGCAAGGTTCAACCTTCTTGGAAGGATGGCAGGGTGGTTCATTTGCTTGCGGTACTCCAGTAGCACCTTTCGATGGTGCGAACGCAGGTAAGTGGTCAGCCAACAAAAACAACGGAACCATCACTTTGGTGGGTAAAGGTTCATACTTGGGATTGCCAAAGGCCTACAACGGTGGCGAATTGTCTGCTCCTGCAAACGCAAAAGATACAATCACTTACGAAGTTGCTATCGTTGCAGATACCATGAAAGTAGACATCGGAATTGGTAATGGTGCATACTGGCACTACGAGTTGGTGAAAACCACCCGTCCAGTGAGCGCAGTTAAAAACAATGTTGTTAACGGATTGGTTATCTATCCTAACCCTAGCAACGGCGATTTCAACGTGAGCTTGGCGAATGGTGCTACCATCAATGTCGTTCGAGTATTGAATTTGAGCGGTCAGATCGTGAAGGAAGTGTCTGTGAAAAACAGCTCAGCCCAGATCTCTGCTACCCAATTGGCTGCTGGTGCGTACTTGATCTCTGTTGAGACCAACGAAGGCACTGCAGTTCAGCGCTTTATCAAGCAATAATTTTTTCATAGTTTATATTGGGGGGTGGAAACACCCCCTTTTTTTTATCTTTAACTTCACAAAACCCAATTACTAGATATGCGATTGTCGTTTCAATGCGTCGTGGCTTGCTGTGCGTTCTACGGAACCTCCCTGCAAGGACAAACCAACAATACAGACACCTCCGGAAAGATGGAGGATGTGTTGATTATCGGTTACGGTAAGGCCACAAAAAAAGAATTTACGGGTGCCAACTCCTCCATCAAAGGTCAAGCCTTGGAGAAGTTGAACATTCCACGGATGGACCAAGCCCTGCAAGGTCAGATTCCCGGTGTAGTGGTGAGTACAAACTCAGGTTCTCCTGGAGGTACATCGAGTATTCGCATTCGTGGACTAAGTACGTTTGGCGATAACGATCCACTGATTTTGGTGGATGGTGTTGTATATGACAGTGAGGGATTGAACGCTTTGAACCCGAACGATATCGCATCGATCAACGTATTGAAGGATGCAACTGCCGGTATTTACGGTGTTCGTGCGGCCAATGGCGTAATCATTGTGGAGACCAAAAAAGGACAGCTTAAATCGGCACCACGTTGGGAAATTTCTGGGTTTCAGGGACTCCAACAAACCGCAAAAAAGTTGGACTTGTTGAATGCAAAGGAATATGCCGTACTGAAGAACGAAATGTTCGCAGCCGGCGGAGAGCCCATGCCATTCAAAAACACCTCTTTGGGTGAGGGTACCAACTGGCAAGATTCGATCTTCAAATTGGCGCCGGTTTACCAGTACAACGCATCGGTGAGTGGGGGGAATGAAAAATCAACCTATTCCATCGGCGGAAGTATATTTAATCAACAGGGAATCGTGGGCTTGGAAAAAGCCAACTTTAACCGCTTAAACGGTCGGGCCAACTTTGATACCCGATTGTCTGACAAATGGCGCTACAGCAGCGTGTTTTTGTACACCAACGAGAAGCGTTCTGCATTGCCAGAAAATGGCATTGGCAGCGTATTGTATAATACCATCAACGCATTTCCTACAGATCCTATTCGCTCATCGAATGGAAAATACACCTACTTAGAAGAGGTGGCTGATATCATCAATCCCTTCGCCCAAATGGAGAATACCTACAACTGGGCCTGGGTAAACAAATTTGTGGGCAAGCAAGAATTAACTGCTGATTTGACCGATAACTTGTCGTTCACCAATCGCTTTAACTACAACTTTGCATTGGTTGATAACAAGTCATTTTCACCTTTGTCGTGGTTCGGTCCTGGCAAAGCCCAGAATACGGCCCTCAATGAAAACTTGGATCCCACCATGGTGGAAATCGCACCGGGGACCAAAATTGAGCGAGGTGCTTCTGTTTCTGAAGGCCGTGCCACCTATGGCGACTTGAACTTTGAATCATTTTTGAATCATCAAAAAGAATTTGCCGGCGGAAACAAGTTGAAAACTACTGCAGGTTTCTCTGTGTTTCAACGCCGTGGCAACTACCTTGGAGGTACTGCCTATAACATTCCCAATAATTCCTTGGAATTCGCCGATATCTCTGCAAACTTGGCAGCGGGCGGATACTTGAACAACGTGTATTCTTGGGAGTTTACCGAGCGATTGCTATCTGCCTTCGTTCGCAGTGAATACAATGTAAAAAATCGCTATTTCTTGTCGGGCATTTTACGTCGCGATGGATCTAGCAAATTCGGTCCGAACGCCCGTTGGGGTTGGTTCCCTACTTTGTCTGGGGCTTGGTTGATTTCAGACGAGGACTTTTACAACATTTCTTGGATGCGTAGCGCCAAGTTGCGTATGAGTTATGGTATTAGCGGAAACGACCAAATCGAGAATTTTGCTTACCGTGGTTTGCTCAACGGTGAAGGTGATTATATTTTCAACGACATCATCGTAAAAGGTGTGGCGATTGGTCGCGCCAGCAACCCTGATTTGAAATGGGAATCAACGTCTCAATTCAACGTGGGGGCGGATGTGACCTTGGGCAAGAAATTCACCACCACGGTGAACTACTTCGTAAAGCGCACCAAGGATTTGTTGTTCCAACCTGAGGTTTCGGGTGTGTTGGGTACTGCCGGACCTGGTAGCTATCCGCCAATCATCAATGCTGGTGACGTATCGAACAGTGGTGTGGAATTGGATATTCAATACCAAAGTGCCGTGAAAAATCGTTGGAATGTTTCTATGGGATTGAATTTTGCTTATTTGAAAAACGTTGTGCTTAGCACCCCAGATGGCGTGGATTTCATTCCAGGCGCTGCCTTTGGTGTAGGTGGAAGTACTGCATCGCGATTCCAGAAAGATTACCCCATTGGTTTCTTCATGGGCTATGAAACAGCGGGTATTTTCCAATCGCAAGCAGAAATCGACAATGCAACTGTGAAACAAGCCGGAGCAAAACCAGGTGATTTGAAATTTGTGGATCAGAATGGTGACGGTGTGATCAACTTCTCAGACGACAGCGACAAGAAGATGTTGGGTTCGCCATTGCCCAAATTTACTGCGGGTTATAATTTGAGCCTTTCACGCAAAGGATGGGATATTTCGATGCAGTTGTATGCCGCGGTGGGACAAAAAATCGTCCGTAATTACGAGCGTCAGCAACCCTATGCGAATCAGTTGGCGTATACCATTGATCGATGGACAGGTCCAAACAGTACCAATGTGAATCCTCGTTTGACCACTTCGCTGACCAGAAACAACGTATTCTCTGATTACTATGTGGAAGACGGTTCGTTCTTGCGTTTGCGCAATTTGCAGATTGGATATACGCTCAAAGGACAGTCATTGAAAAAATTGAAAATGGCTGGTTTGCGTGTGTATTTGTCGGCCAATAACCTCTACACCCTCACTAAGTACATGGGCTACGATCCTGATTTGGGTTCAGTGGGTGGTGCTTTGGGTGCAGGTATTGATAACGGTTTCTATCCACAGGCTAGAACCATGATGTTGGGCTTCTCAATTCGTTTCTAAAGATGAAAAAGACAATTTTAACAACCTTAATCGGCGGACTGCTTTTATTACCCCAGTTTGGGTGTGAAAAGTTCTTGGATGTAGATCCTGCCTATACGCAAGATGCGGACAACTATTTTAATACGCCTGTTGATTATCAGCGTGCATTGACTGGGGCCTATGATTTGATGCAAGGATCTTTCTTGTCGGTTTGGATCGGCGAAATCGCTTCAGACAACACCATTGCTGGCGGTGAGAGTGTTACCGATACCAAAGGTTTGCATGAAATCGACGATATGAGCCACGTGGCGGTAAACCAAGAGTTGCGCAACGTGTTTCGTTGGAATTACGCGGGCATCACCCGTGTGAATTTCATCATGGAAAACAAGAACAAGATTGATTTTGCGGGCAAGGAGAACATCTTGGCGCAGGCCTCGTTCTTGCGTGCTTTCTACTACTTTGAATTGGTGAAATTCTTTGGCGATGTGCCATTGGTGGTGGACAAGCGTTTGGGTGCAGACCAGGTGACAAGTTTGGACAGAACGCCCAAAGCAGAGGTGTACAAGCAAATAGAGGCAGACTTGACCTATGCCGCATCTAAATTGGATTGGACGGCAGCAGAGAAGGGTCGTGTAACCAAAGGTGCAGCGATTGCTTTGTTGGGTAAGGTTCAGTTGTATCAAGATAAGTTTGATGAGGCAGCAGTAACATTCCAAACGTTGATTGATCAGAATTTGTATAGCTTGATTCCAAACTACAATCAGTTGTTTACCGTGGCAAACGAAGGACACAAAGAGACTGTTTTTGATGTTGAATACACCGGTGCCGAAGGTGGTGGATATGGTTGCTTGATTTGTTTGGAAGGCAATGCGGGTCCGGGCTTTCAGGGCATCAGACAGTATAAAGGTCCGATCTATGGCGATGGTAACAGTTACAATTTGCCCACCAAGAATTTGTACGATGCATTTGCTCCAACCGATATTCGCAGGGATGCCACGATTTTGGATATCGATGCGTTTATCGCCAAGCAAGCAAAACCCCAGGATATTAGCTATGCGAAGGGTGCGGGCGGACATACGGGCTACTACAACAACAAATACATCAAAAAGGAGGGCGAAATTGGATTGCCTGATAACGATTTGACCAGTCCGGTGAACTACAAAGTGATTCGGTATGCTGATGTGTTGTTGATGGCAGCTGAGGCCAATGCAAGAAAAGCATCGCCCGATGAAAATAAGGCGAAGACCTATTTGAATTTGGTGAGAAAACGGGTGAATTTGAGCGATGTGACCAGTTCAGGTCAGACATTGGTTTCAGACATTTGGAACGAACGCAGATTGGAATTGGCTTGCGAAGGGCATCGTTACTTTGATTTGGTGCGTACCAAGCAAGCGGCAACCTCCTTGACCGGTTTCGTGACGGGTAAGCATGAATTATTTCCCATTCCCCAGGTAGAAATTGATTTGGCGGGTGGTAACTGGAAACAAAATCCTAACTATTAATATTATCTTAGAAAAACTAAAGCTATGAAAACCATAAAAATGTTATTTCTCGGCGTTTTGGGTGCATTTGCCCTCGCTGGATGTGAAGAAGAACCCAGCTTGGGAACTCCGCCAACCACTGCGGATGCGGAATTTACGTATGCCCCAACTGCCACGAATCCAAACGTGATTGAATTCAATGCGAAGAACAAGGATTTGATTGCCAAGTGGGATTTCGGAAACGGTACAACCGCTGAAGGTCCAACCGTATTGGGTACCTTCCCTTTGAAAGGCACGTATCAAGTTACTTTGACCGTGTTTAATTCAGGCGGAAGCGCATCGACCACACAAACGATTACCATCGCACAAGACGACGCTACCTTATTGAATAATGCAATGTACACACTGTTGACCGGTGGAAGTGCAGGTAAGGGCTACAAAACTTGGGTGATTGATTCAACCCGTGACGGACATATGGGCGTAGGTCCAAATCCTTCAGGTGCAGCAGGTGACTACCCTGAGTGGTGGGCTGCAAAGAAAATGGATAAGTCTAACACAGGTTTGTACAATGACCAGTTCAGATTTCATCTGAAGGGATTTGGCTTTGACCAAATGACCAAAGGGGATGTATATATTAATACGGGTCAAGCAGGCAACTTTCCTGGCGCTACGCTAAACCCAAAAACAGATTATACTGCTCCTTATGCAGACCAAATGGGTCAAACTTGGACTTTGACAATGGGTACGGACACCACTTTGACCGTTTCTGGTAAATCATTCATCGGCTACTATACAGGCGTGAATACGTACAAAGTGGTTCGCATGTCGGAGAATGAATTGTTCTTGCGTTATGTGGATGCCTCAAACAGCCAATTGGCTTGGTACATTCGTTTGGTGCCTGATACCTATCCTGTTGACAATGGTGGAAGCAATGATCCAACATACACATTGCCTATTGATTTCGAATCGGTTGAGCCCAAGAGCAATACCTTTGGAGGTAGTACTGTGGCTGTGGTAAATAACCCTCATTCAGGCGGTATCAATACCAGTGCAAAGGTGTTGGAAACCGTTCATGGCAATGAGACCTGGGCTGGTTTTTATTTCGATATGACCAACAAGTTCGATTTCAGCAGCAGCAAAACGATTTCTGTGAAAGTTTGGGCCCCTGCAACAGGCACCTTCCGTATCAAATTGGAAAACCGTGATAACACCACAGAATTTGTGGAGAAGGATGTAGATGTTACCGTTGCCAATCAGTGGGTAGAGGTGAGCATTGACTTCAGTGATGCTGTAGCTGGTAAATACGGTCGATTGGTATTGTTCCCCGGTTGGAGCGTTGCCAATGCAGGCACATTTTACGTAGATGATATCAAACAGAAATAACATGCGTCGCATCCTGAATATGGCCATGTTGATGCTTGTTTCCTTGGGTTTATCGCTGGGAATGATGGGCTGCGAAGAGAAGCCCGTTGATCCTGTCGTGCTACCCGATAATTTTACTTGGACGTTGGATTACGCTGCCGCTCCAAAGGGCAAGGTAACCTTTACGATGAAGGCCAACCACGCCAACTATTTCTCGGCTACGTTCAAGGACAAGTCGGGTGATGTTACGTTGGAATCGCCCACGGGGGTAGTTTCTTACACGTTTGCGGCTGATGGAACCTACGAGGTGATATTGAAAGCGCATGCGAGTGCGGCTCAGTATATCTCGGCATTGGACACCGTAAAGATTGAGGCCACAACCTTGGCGGATGGGTATTCAACCCCCACGGCATATGCTGGTTACAATTTGGCTTGGGCCGATGAATTTTCTGGCGATGCATTGGATTTGTCGAGCTGGGGCTATGATGTAGGCAATGGTTCTGGTGGATGGGGCAACAATGAGTCTCAGTATTACACTTCGGGCACTGCAAACTGTGTGGTGGGCAATGGCAAATTGACGATTACAGCGAAAAAAGAATCGCAGGGAGGTTTCAATTACACTTCTGCCCGGATTTTGACCAAAGGCAAGCGCGAGTTTCAGTATGGAAGAATTGATATCCTTGCGAGATTGCCAAAAGGACAGGGTATTTGGCCTGCGTTGTGGATGTTGGGATCGAATTTCAGTTCGGTTGGATGGCCCAATTGTGGTGAGTTGGATATCATGGAATTGATTGGTAATCAGCCCAATCGAGTGCATGGTACTGCGCATTTTGGCAATCAGCCACCATCGACACAGAGAACCGCTTCCTATGGATTGTCGACCTGCAATTTCTCCGATGCCTACCATGTGTTTACCTTGAAGTGGGAGAACAATTTGGTTGAGTGGTATGTAGACGATGTGAAATTTCACACGTTAACTCCGGCGAATACGGGTGGGATTTATCCTTTCAATCAGAAGTTTTTCTTTATTTTCAATATCGCGGTGGGAGGCAATTGGCCGGGTTATCCTGATGGGACCACGGTATTTCCACAGCAGATGGATGTAGATTACGTGCGGGTGTTTCAGAAGAATTGATTCATCACACGAAGTGATTATAAAAGGAGGGGCCCCGCTGCGCGGGGCCCCTCCTTTTTTTTGACTCGAGATAGGTGATGAATCTACATGGATATGATTTGATTCATTACTTAATCTGAACCATTGTTGTTTGGTCTTTGAGTATGAAAGTGATATCGCCGGGTTCGGTTACACGCTGTAAATCCTTGTTGATGAAACTCAGATCTTTCTGTGTGATGGTGAATTCGATGGTTTCGCTTTCGCCGGGTTGCAATACGTTGGTTTTATGGTATGCACAAAGCTTTTTCACCGATGGGGTGATACTGGCAAATTCATCGCGGTAGTACAATTGACATACTTCCTTGCCTGGTTTATCGCCTGTATTGGTGATGGTGGTTGTTACTTGGAACGACTGGTTGGCGGTGGGTGTAACAGTCAAGGTGCCATATTTAAACTGCGTATAACTCAAACCGTGTCCGAAATCGAACAGCGGCTGGTAGGCATTGGTGCCAAAAAGTTTGTCGTTCCGCTCCGTAGACTTGTGATCATAATGCACCACATCGCCAGCGAATCTTGGATAGGTGTATGGCAATTTGCCTGAAGGGTTGGTTTGGCCCATGAGGATTTTGGCGATGGCGGTGCCACCTTCATTTCCGGGGAGGTATGCCTGTAAAACGGCTGCAGATTTATTTGCGTACTCAGTGATGATGCGCGGCCGGCCAGTAGCCAATACCAATACCACTGGTACCTGATTTTGTACGAAAAAATCGAAGAGTTGTTTATCGCCCGCACCAATTTCGGCGGCCAAATCGTCAATGTTTCCAACAATTTCCGTTCCGGGTGTTTCACCCACGCAGAAGATCGCTACGGCATTGGGGGACAGCGATTTTTTCAGTGTTTTTAATTGTTTTGCCGTGCGTGTATTACCTGAAAGGGCTTGGGCAAAATATTGCAGTCCTTTTGAAGCATGCGGCTCGATTTCTCCTGCAGCATGGTTCTTGATCAAAGCCTCCCAAACTGTTGGGTATAGCGGATTGTGGCGATATTGACTATCGTTCCCTTGCCAAGTGTTTGTCCATGCGCCATTCAATAAATTCAAATCATCCGCGGCGTTACCAAACACGTATAGGGATTGATTTCCCAGCGGAAGGAGTGGTTTGCCATTGGCGGTTGTGTCGTTCTTTAGCAACGTGATACTTTCTTCTGCGGTTTGTAATGCTGCCTCACGGTGTTTTGCGCAACCCAAATCTTCAGGGTTGAGGGCTTCTCGAATGCTGCCGACGGAAGGACTCATCGCATTGTAAATCCCCAATTGGTGTTTTACATATAGGATGCGGTGTACGGCTTCGTTGATGCGTTCCACGGGGACTTCGCCAGTTTTTACCAAATCAATCAACAAGTCATTGAACTGAAAATCGTTGGGGGTCATCGACATGTCGATCCCGGCATTGATGGCCAGTTTCACGGCCTCGCGCAGCGAGGCCGCCACTTTGTGTGTGGTGTGGAGCTTATAAATGTCTTCCCAATCGGTTACCGCCAAGCCCTTAAATCCGAGTTCGTTACGCAACAATTTTGTGAGGATGTCATGATTTACATGCACCGGCGTGCCATTCAATTCGCCAGAATTGATCATCACAGTCAAAGCGCCTTCCTCTATCGCCGTTTGAAACGTGGGTAAATAATACTCGCGCAACTCTCGCTCAGGAATCCATGCCGGGGTGCGATCCTTCCCACTCAAGGGATAGCTGTAACCCAAAAAATGTTTCATGCAGGCCGCTACATGTCGGTCATCAATACCCAGCTCTGGGTGATTGCCCTGGTACCCACGAATGCTGGCAGAGGTCATCGTTTTGGCCAAATACACATCCTCGCCATAGGTTTCGAAGAAGCGTGACCACAGGGGCTGTCGGCCCAAATCCAAAACGGGCGAAAAATTCCATGGAATTCCTGATATCCTACATTCCAGTGCGGTGATTTCGGCACCTTTGAGGACCAAGTCGGGGTTCCATGTAGCGGCCTGACCAATTTGCTGCGGGAATAAGGTGCCACCCACAGTGTAGTTCACGCCATGTATCGCATCGATTCCAAACAAAATGGGGATGTGCGTGCTGGAGTATTGCCTTGATGCCTTTGAGATGCCTGTGTGAATTTCTTGCCAGCGGTCCAAGGCGATGGTTCCTGATCCGCAACCAACGTTCAACACCGATCCAATGTGGTATTTTTCGATGGCGATGCGCAACTTTTCAAGATCGAGGGTCTGTGGTTGTTGCAAGCCACATGGACTTCCCACGGCGATGACACCCAAATCGATCTGCGTCATCTGTCCCACCTTTTGTTCCAAAGTGAGGGAATTTACGTGGTCGCTTATCGCCTTGTCGAGCGAAATAATGGCTACATTGGGAATTGGGTTTGCCTCAGAAGTGGCAGGTTGATGTTTCTGTGCGATGGCGTTCTGGGTACTACCACAAAATGATAGTATCGCCATGAAAGTAAGCACGCGCAGTTGGCGTTGAATGTTCAATCGTATCATGAAAGTAGGTTATAAATCAAACGCAAACCCGGTGTTGATGAGGTTGCTATAGCGTTTGGCGTTGTACTTGTAAAGTTTTGCGGGGCGATGGGTAACGCTGGTTTGTTTCAAGCCCGTATCGGTGATGAAATCCATGGAAAGGATCTTTTTACGGAAGTTCCTGACATCGAAATCCGTTTCCAAAATTGATTCGTACAGTGTTTGTAATTCGGTGAGCGTAAAATGCTTGGGGAGTAGTTCAAAGCCGATGGGTTGGCGACGGATTTTGCTCTTTAGCTGCTCTTTGGCATATAGCAAGATTTCATTGTGGTCAAAGGGCAAATCGGGAATCTCGCTGATGGGAAACCAAGCAGCTTCTTCGGCCCATGATGATGGGTGAAGGTGATAATCCTCGATTTTGATCAAGGCGAAATACGCAACGGTGAATACACGTCCGTAGGGATGTCGGTCCACCTTACCAAACGTGTGGATCTGCTCCATGTAAATTTCCTCAAGTCCGGTGAGGTCTTGCAACACCTTTTCGGCCGAATCGATGAGGTTGGTATCTAAGCTGATCAAATCCCCTGGCAAGGCCCAGCAATTTCTGTAAGGGTCTGCACCGCGATAAATGAGGAGTACTTTGAGGCCGGTATGGTCGAATCCAAAAACTACGTTGTCAACGGATACCGCTGCTTTAAAATACGATTCAAATTGATTGTCCATCCGCGCTAATATTATTCACCGATGGCGAATATATTGTAAAAAATACAATAATTAAACGCGACTCAGAAAAATTTGGCTTCTGCGTTGGAAATTACCCGCCAAAGTTCAACCACTTTCCAGTTTTTTCAACCACATCAGCGCCGCGTGTAGCGCGAATTTTGTAGGTGTACAATCCTGGGGCTAGTTGCATTTTTGGTGCGCCGCGATTTTCCAAGGTGCGGTAGACGAGTTTTCCTTGGGTGTCGAAAATATCCAATTGGTTTAGCTCCCAACGCGTTGAAATGAGTTGTAAATCTTGGTTGATTTTCGCGTCTTGGTCAAATTGGTTGATCGCTGAAACATCCCAAATCGAAGCTTTGCGTGTGAACTCGCCATAACAACCATTGTTGTGATAACTGCGTGCAGATACTTTGTAGTCCGCAATTTTGCTATCGAACGACCAGGTAATGGGATTGAGGGTGGATGTATCGCCCAGATTGCCGGTGCCAAAATACCACCAAACGCGTGGTGAAGTGGTGCTAGCGGTGAAGGTAAATGAAGTGCGGGGGAGTCGAATCACGCTATCGGGACTCACACTATAGTTAACGGGCAGTGTGTCTTGGATGCGTATATTGACATATCCATCTGCATAGCAATACTTGGGAGATTCTAGGCGAATACGCACGGTTCCAACCACCATTCTAGGATGGAGTTCGCTGCTGTTTTTGTCGAACACGCGTTGTACGTTGGCCGACGGGTTGGTATTGCCATTGATTGCATACAGCGAAACACTGTATAAACTGTCATTCAATTCCCCGGAGCTTAGTTTGATTTTATCACGCAGGCGGAATGGGACATCGTTCGGACAAATTAAGGTATCACCGGTGTATTGGAATTTGATTTGTGGTTTGGCGATGATGATGGCTGTGTCGCAGGATCTACAACCCAACGTTGAATCGGCTGTGCAGGCCTGTAATTTGTAAGTGCCCACGGCGATTGAATCGAGGTGCGTTACCAAATGCGTTCCGGTTCTGCCGCCCACGGTGAGGGGCATCAGTTGGGCGATGGATTTTGATGGCATACCGATGATTTTCCAATCGTAGGGCAGGGCATTTTTCGCTGGTTTAATTACAGCGTCTTCAGGGAAGAAGGCCGAATCGCCACTGCACACCGTTGTGGTCGTTGCCAAGTCAAATTGTGGCAGATACATCACATCGATGGTGTTGGTATCTCTGCTGATACAGCCCAGGGTGTCGTAACTCGCTACCAAACTTAAAGTGATTTTATCTACCCCTTTGATGGCTTGCGGCGATCGCAATTTGTAGTAGTTTGGACCGAGGCTATCGAGGTATTTGCCATTGAGACATCGAATATTGGTCATTGGGCCACCGTCGAGCAAGTCCTTGTTTACGGGATCGATCAACTTGAATGGTGGGTCTGATGCGCAAATGGGTGATAGGGGCGATTTATTCCATTCAACAGGGTCGCTGAATAGCTGGGTGATATTGAGCTGCTGGGCTTCGGTACAACCTTTGGCATCGGTGATAAATAGCAGAATGGCGGTGTCTTTGTTGGTTTTGACGGTAATATTCTTGCTGCTTCCAAGCGGTGATAGGGTTGATGTTGAAATATTGCGTGGGATTTGATTTTGCTTAGCGATATCAAATGAAAGTCCATACCAATTGTATTGCAAAGCACCTTTACGGGCTGTGACGTTTTTGGGTTCGAGATAGAGTGATCCGTTGGGGCAGTTCAGTGTATCGGCGAATGGTTTTTGCGATCCCAATTGGAAATTGATGACAGTATCAATAATGCTGATGGTGGTATCCCATGGTTTCAAACATCCTCCTTCATTGGAGAAAAGTGCTAGCACTTTGTATGTTCCGGTTCCATCGAGTAGCAAACTATCACTAACACGGTTGGAAGTGCCTACGGTATTACCCGTTGAGTTGAGGATTTGCCAGCTTACTTTTGGGGCGCTGCCGCCGGTAAAGTTTTTAACGTTTAAGGTGAGTTTGTTACAGCCCTTATAAGCGATTTGTGGTGTTCCGGTTGGTTGGGGGTAAACCTTTACGATGAGGTTGTAGGTTGTTGATAGTGGTTCAGAGCAATGCAAATCAACCACTTTAATTGGGAATACATAGCCTTCAGCGAAAGTGTCTGCCAGGGTAGGTGTCCAGTTGAATTCCAAACTACGCTTATTTTTGGCAGAGCTGTAAACTTTGATGGATGCCCCGCGATAGGTTGGTGGTACAATTACTTGTAGGCTGTCTGATATCGATTGAAAGGGTGCTACCACGTCGTCGAAGTCCACAAATTTTTGTTTGATGGTGTTGCCAACGCATACTTTGATGACGCTTTTTTGGGTGAGCAGTGCTTTTGGAGGTTCGTTATCGCCTTTGGTATCAACGACATATGCTGCTACCTCTCTTTGATGTTCGGCGATTAACGTGTATTTGCCATTTTTGTTGATGCGATATTCCTTGACTTTTACGCAGGCCACCCCAAATTCTCCATCCACGCTGGGTGTAAAAATGAATACGCCATCGCTTGTGTCGAAATAGGTACCACGTACGGGATTGGTTTTGGTATTTGCACTGCAAAGGGTCGTACCCGCGCAGGTAGGGGTGAAAGGGTGGCTTAGGTCTTTGGTTGGGGTATTTACGCAAGTCTTGTTTTTATAGGGGACATCCCAATTGGATGGCGACAGTTCGTAACGCAATACATCCCTTTCAGCGGTATCGGCAAGTCCTTGATTGAAAATAGCACTCCTATCGATATGCAAAACCCTTATTGGTTCAAACATTCTGGCAGGGGGCGTATTGGTAGTTTTGGTACAATTGGCCAAATTTTCTAAATAGATAGTGGTAGCGGAATATGCGTCCCAATTATAACAGGGCAATACGGTGGGGTAGAGGTAGCCATAAACTGCAAACGTGATATTTTTACAGGTGCTGCCCGATAGGATGGTTTTGAAAATTGAGCTATCGAGGTCAGCGGTGCACTTATATAGATGCTCTTTGAATAGGTAGCTTTTATTGCAATCCACGGAGGTCGAGCATTTTGGATCAACGGCTTTGCTCGAAACCAGTGAGGCGGTCAAGGAAACGGTTCCGCAGGCAGCACTTTTTCCGCCGTAGGCCACGACAAATACTGAACTTGGGGCCGATATTACTGCTCCACAAACTCTGTATGCACGGTAACTAATTTCGTATTTGTTCTTGGTGATGTGAGTAGCCCAAACCTCACTACCAAATGTGTAATGAGAGGCCTTCAAAGGAGATGCCAATTGTCCGAATAAAAACAAAAAGAAGTATAGTGCGGCTTTTTTCAGCATGTAGCGTTTTTGCATGTATTGAATTTTTAATAGAGACACGGGTTCGTTCAATTTTGTTGTCCGTTTGTAAACCTGAAATTTACTAAAATTTACTTGTTTACTGAACAATGTTTTGTTGAAATGACGCAAGAATCTCGAATGGTTGCACCAAGCAATTTTTGTATCTTTGTAAAAATTAATATTTAACCCTTATGCCATACCCAGAAATGCTTGTAGCACCGATGCGTGCTGAATTGACAAACGGCGGTTTTACCGAATTGAAATCGGCTGATGAAGTAGTTGCGTTCATGGAAGGAAATGAAGATACCACGTTGGTGATGGTGAATTCTGTATGCGGATGCGCAGCAGGTTCTGCTCGTCCTGGGGTATTGAAATCATTGACCGGCGATAAGAAACCTGCGAAAATGGTGACAGTGTTTGCCGGACAGGATTTGGATGCTGTGGCAAAGATTCGTGAATATATGGCACCTTACCCACCATCGTCTCCAGCAGTTGCTTTGTTCAAAGGTGGCGAAGTGGTGCACATGGTTGAGCGTCACATGATTGAGGGTAGAACAGCCGATATGGTTGCCGATAACCTTCAAGGTGCTTACGCAACCCATTGTTAAATAATGACTTCTGCCTTTACACTCCCGCAATTGCAGGGTTGGTTATCACAGGTTGAATCGCTGTGTGTGGAGGTTGGGGACTTTCAATTGCAACATTGGCAATCGGTAAAGTCGGGTGATATCGTTGACAAAGGGCTCAATCAGTTGGTGAGTTTTGTTGACAAGGAATCCGAACAGCGATTGATGGATGGATTGTCGGCCATTTTACCCGGATCCTGTTTTATCGGCGAAGAATTTAACCCTGATTCAGTGTTGAGCGATGAACCCACTTGGATTATTGATCCGTTGGATGGGACAACGAATTTCCTACACGGACTTCCGGTCTTTGCGGTGAGTGTGGCGTTATGGGATTCTGGTGATACGCAGTTGGGGGTGGTGCATGCGCCAGCCATGGGTGAGACCTTTACCGCCGTTCGCGGTGGAGGTGCTTATTTCAATGGCAGAACATTGCAATTAGAGGGTGAAGTGTCGTTGTCGCAGTCGTTGATCGCCACGGGATTTCCCTATTACGACTTTGAAAAAATGGCGCCATACCTTGAGTTGCTGTCCGATTTGATGCGCGCAACCCATGGATTGCGCAGAATGGGTTCAGCTGCGATTGACTTGGCTTATACGGCGGCAGGCCGGTTCGATGCGTTTTATGAAATGGGCCTAGCCCCATGGGATGTTGCAGCGGGCGCCCTGATTGTGGAAGAAGCCGGTGGGTTTGTGTCGAATTTTTCTGGCGGACACCAAGTGTTGTTTCAGCGAGAGATTGTGGCAGCGCATCCCTCGTTATCGCGCGCGTTTTTACAACGAGTGTCGGATAAATTGGGCTAATCCTGAAACCGGTTTGTACTTGCCGTTTTTCGGGGCTAATTTGCGCCCAACACTTTGGAATTATTGCTATCTATAGGGAAGGGAGTTTGGTACGGTTTTTTGATCGGACTGCTCAGTTTTGGGCCCTCTTTCTTTACGCTGATCCACACGGGAATTCAAGGCGGTAAAAAGCAAGGGATGCAAGTCGCTTTGGGCATATTCTTGAGCGAAATGTTCGTAGCATTGCTTTGCTTCTTTGGTCTGAGTCGATATTTCACAACAGCGTCTTTTCAATTGGTTTTTACTGGGATGGCGGCCGCAGCCATTCTGTATTTGGGGATTCAATCGGTTTTTACAAAACACCATACGTTGCCTGAAATCAAGGTGAGTGCCTCGGCATCGGTGTACCGGGGATTTTTCATGAATATCATCAATCCCTTTGTGATGCTGCTTTGGGTGAGTGTGATTGCCACATTGAGCGTTGGCGGGGAGGCACATACTGAACACGGTAGGACCCTTATTTTGGTTGAATTGATCACCATTTTGTGTACCCTGTTGGCCCTGGATTTGGGCAAGGTGTATCTCAGCGATTACATTGGAAAGAAATTGAGCGATCGGGTATATCAATTGGTAAATCGATACTTCGGGGCGATTTTATCAGCCATCGGTTTGTATTTTACCTATCATTTTGTCGTTTTGCTGCACGCTTGGTATGTTGCTCCTGTCGGTCATTAATATCAACTATCTCCTCAATGGGGTGCTGGCACTGATCATGTTTGGGTTGGGACTTTCTTTGAAGCGTGAAGATTTTCAAGCCCTGTTTGACCAACCAAAATCCTTAGCAATTGGATTGTTTGCACAGATGGTGTTATTGCCGATGCTTGCCGCGGTGTTGATATATTCAGCGCCGTTATCGCCCGAATGGAAGGTGGGTATCATGATTTTGAGTGTTTGTCCGGGTGGTATCACGTCCAATTTGGTGAGTTATTTTGTCAAGGGCAATGTGGCCTTGGCGGTGTCGCTCACGGTTTGTAACGCATTGCTATCGCTGTTATCGATCCCCCTAATGGTGAATTTGTTTCTCACGCACATTATGAACCAAGGGACATCGGTTGCTCTGCCATTTTGGAATACCCTTTTGGAGATTTTCGTAGTTACGATCATCCCGGCTTGGTTGGGGATGGCCACGCGATTGCGGTTGGGAAAAAAGGTATCGGGCATCAGCAAGTGGTTGAATGTAATTTTGCCCCTGTTGCTGCTTGCGGTTTTTGGGTTTAAAATTCTGGCGGGACAGGATCAGGGTGGTACGGATATGTCGGCCGGCGACATTCTTATTTTAACGCCTTATGTAATCGGACTCAATGTGTTGTCGATGTTGTTGGGCTTTGCGGTGGGCATCCCGTTTGCGCTGAGTTATCGGAACCGAATTACGATTGCCATTGAGGTGGGGTTACACAATACGGCGTTGGCCTTGTTGATTGCGGGTGATAAGTTGCAGATGCCTGCGATGGAGAAACCGGCGTTGGTGTATGCGTTATACAGTGTGGTTGTGACCTTTACCGTGGGGTATTTATTGGTCTTGTTCCGCGAAAAAGTGCTGAAAAAAAGTCTCGACTTGGGGCAGGATGCTTGAAGGGACGAGGGCGCTAATGTCTTGGTGGTTGGCGAGTTTGTCGCGAATTTCGGTGGCTGATATATGCAGCAGGGGCGCATCGTGCCAATTGGCACCAAAAGGCAAGGGTTCTTGGGGTTTGTTGTAGCCAGGACGTGCGTAAACGTACAGCGGACAGATGTTGGCGAGTTCCTCAGCGTGGTTCCATTTGTGGAAGTGTAAAAGGTTGTCGGCCCCCATAATCAGTGAAAAAGTATGTTCGGGGTGCAGTGATTGAAGGTGTGTTACGGTACGATGGGTATAGCTTGGTAAACCGAGACCAAATTCAACATCGCAGCAAACCATATTTTGTTCCTCTGCCAGCGCTTGATTAACCCATTGCAAACGCAGATCTGCTGGTACGAGTGTCTCTTCTGATTTGTGAGGGTTGAGTGGCGATGGGAT
>JACCEE011026619.1_pt1 | contig 19324 bp, 18 predicted proteins | sample 7449931 | NCBI WGS metagenome assembly JACCEE01 (sample SAMN15323457, study PRJNA562643) | freshwater metagenome | isolation source: river surface water | place: USA:Blue River Watershed | collected 2017-08-19 | reverse complement strand
TTGAAGACGATTTTGAGGACGGCTATGACCTCGATGAAGACAACGAGTTTTTGGATGATAACATTGTTGACTTCGATGAAGAGGAGTCTGACGATGATTTCGATGACTTCGATGATGACGAAGAAGAATCGTTTGACGACGACTTGGATTAAAAGGTTAGTCAGGTTTCACCTACTCTCTTGTAATTCTGTAGGCTCTAGTCTATCTTTACGACCTATTCACTGAGTAATTAAACTTATATGATCCTAGTAGATATCTTTAGTTCTCCCATTATGCCTGGAGCACAGCTGTTTTTATTGATTGTTTGCTCACTAATTGGCCTTGGTGCAGGAATTTCTTTAATGGATGCACGAAGTACCTTTGCAAAGAAAAAGAAAAGCGAACATTAATAAGTTATACCAGAGGAGGCCTTAAGCCTCCTTTTTTTATCCCTAACCATGAAAAATCAAAACTACGGGAACCATACACGGTACTACCCTTTTCACCATTTCTTCCTCACTCCACTCATTACTGTTTTTTTTGGATGGACTATCGCTAAAATGGATTTCTCCTCCCAAGAAACTGCTTTAGAAAGCGGCTACCTCTTTATTGGAGCATTTGTGTTGGTATTAATGCCTTTGCTCGCTCGCATGTATGCACTCAAACTTCAAAACCGAATCATTATCAATGAAATGCGAAATCGCTACTTCCACTTGACTGGAAAAACCTTTGATGAGAAAGAACAACACTTGAAGTTGGGTCAAATCATTGCCCTTCGCTTTGCTGGCAATGATGAACTCCTTGGCTTGATGGACCGCGCTATCGCAGAGAAATTAACTTCTAAAGAAATTAAGCAGCAGATCAAAAACTGGAGAGGCGATTACATTCGTGTGTGATTAGTCGAACAGACCAGTTGAAATTGCTTCTCTCAATAGCCCTTGAAATTGTTCAAGGGCTTTCTTTTTGTAATTAGGATCCGAAAAATCTAGCGGAGGTAATTCAAGGACTGCATCAAAACCAGAAGCGTATCCTTCCTTTCCTGAAGCAATCAATGCAATTTTTTTACCGTATTTGTGGGCGAGCTGCTTCAATTCAAAGCAAGCCTTACCCTCTTCACTTTGACGATCGTATTGTCCCTCACCCGTGAGAATCCAATCTGCTTTCCTCACTTTCTCTTCGAGATTCACTTGCTTAAAAAAATAAAGAGCACCATACTCCATGGAGTAGGGAAAGAATTGGGCTAAGCCAAATGCAATCCCTCCTGCCGCACCAAAGCCAGGCTGATCCAAAATCGGATTGGAAGATTTCCGTAGGAGGAGATCCACAAAATCTGCAGTAATTACTTCTGTGGCTTCTATTTCTGCTTCCTTCACCCCTTTTTGAGGGCCAAAAACAGAAACAGCACCATTTGAGCCAAAAAATGGATTTCTCACGTCACATAGACAAGTAAAGGAAATCTCAGGAAGCCGTAGCGGTCGTTGGATATGTCGACACCGTTTTAAAAACTCTGGAGAAAAAGCGGGTAATTCCCGGCCATGTTGATCCAAAAACAAAAAACCCAATGCCTGTAAGATACCTGCACCCAGATCAATGGTCGCAGAACCACCCAAGCCTAATATCAGGTTTTTAGCCCCTTTTTGGATTGCATGCCGAATAAGGATTCCCGTTCCAAAGGTTGAAGTCAAACTTGGTTCTCTTGCATGAGTCGGCAAAACACCTACACCTGAGCAGGTGGACACATCCAAATACGCTGTCTTGGAAGATTCCTCCCAAGCATAAAATCCAGGTATGGGTTGCCCAATCGCATTTAAAGAGAGGCAATCAATCCGTTCCAAACCCAAGGAATCTGCCAGCAATGCACAGGTTCCATCTCCCCCATCCGCCAAGGCTTGGCTAGTGAATTGGGAAGATGCATATACCTGAGCTAAAATTTCTTCAATAAGAGCAACTGCTTCTAACGCGGTAAACGTTCCTTTGTAGGCGTTGGGAGCAATCAAAAATCTCATACCGGATTTTGCTTCATTCGAGCAAAGTAATCCTTTGCAGCGGCTTTCACTTTAGGTGCCAAATACAGCGCTGCAATCATGTTGGGAAAGGCCATGACCGCATACATTCCATCTACCAAACTCACCACCAAATCCAAGGATACCACAGCACCTAGTACGATTGTTATCAAGTAAATATAGTTGTAGTATCCTACCACCTTTGCTCCAAAGAGGTAACTGGCACATTTTTGACCATAGTAGGAATAAGTAAACATGGTGGAAAGGGCAAATACAAGAGCCGAAAACATCAAGAGATATTTCCCAATCACCGGAATTCCCAGTTCGAAGGCCTCAAGTGTCAATTTGACCCCATCATTTTCAGAGTTTTGCCAAACTCCCGTCAGCAATATGGCAAATGCAGTAAGTGAACAAACTACCACCGTATCGATGAATGGACCCAACATGGCAATTAACCCCTCTCGTATCGGCTCTTTGGTCTTGGATTGACCATGAACCATCGGGGCGGTACCTAAACCCGCTTCATTGGAAAATAAGGATCTTCTTGCGCCAATAATGATCACCGAACCCACGGCACCACCCATCACAGCGTTGCCCGTAAAGGCATCCACAAAGATGAGTTGAAACACCTCCGGAATATTTCCAAAATACTGCACGATAATGATCAATACAGAGATGAAATAGATACCCACCATGAAAGGAACCATTTTGGATGCGGCAGCTGCTATCCGCTGAATACCACCCAAAATTACGACTGCCGTCAACAGCATCATAATGACCCCAATGATCCAATTATTCCGGGTTGTCTCCGCTGCAGTTTCAGGTTCAAGCAACACTGCCTGAACCACAGCCGCCAATTGGTTGGAAGTAAACACGGACAACAAGCCGACAATGCCCGCAATACAAAAGATATAGGATAGAAATTTCCATTTCTTACCCATCCCGTGCTCGATGATGTACATGGGACCTCCTTGGATTACCCCTGCCGTATCTTTACCCCGGTACATGATGGAAAGGCTACACGTGTAGAACTTGGTAGCCATACCCACAAAGGCAGCTACCCACATCCAAAAAAGTGCTCCAGGGCCTCCCATATTGATGGCAATGGCTACACCGGAAATGTTGCCCAAACCCACTGTAGAGGCAATGGCTGACATCAAAGCCTGTTTGGAAGTGATTTCACCTGGAGCCAATTTATCCTCGTATTTTCCTTTCAAAAGTTCGATCGCATGCCCCATTTTGGTGAGTGGAACAAAACCCGAATGAATAAAAAAGAAGGTACCACCACCCAAAAGTAAAATCAAAATAGGTGGGCCCCAGATCCAATTGCTGAAAGTGATAATCAATTCTTCGAAAGCACTCTTTTTCTTGGTTTCCCAAGTGACTTTGGGGGATTTGTAAAAATCTACCCCTTGAATGGTCCAGCGATCGCCTTGAATCGGAATTCGTGATGCAAACCCTTCCCAGCTCCGCTTTTCTTTGGAAGTCCAGGCCACCTCAGCCAGAGCGGCCAAGCGTGGAAATGCAAGGTAGTTGATATCTTCTCGATTGGTTACTGTTTCAGACCAGAGCGGCGCCTCAACACCTAAAATATCGGCTTTGGCAAGCCCCTTCACATAGGTAGCCGGATCCCATAGGTAAGCAGAATCCAATTCAATGTAAGCAGCCCAATGCAATCCAATTCGAGAAAGGCTATCGTATTGCATGTCCAGGTAGGTCTTTTTTGCTGGGGAGAGTAGTACTTTGTTTCCTTGCTTTTTTGCAAGGATCGCATTCTCCTCTTTGGCCCAAAATTGGGCAACATTCCCAGGAAGCAATTTCGCAGTGGCTACCTCATCCCAGCCCATGCTCGTTTTGCCATACTTGGAGACGATATCCTGAACCCGCTCCACGAAATAGACATAGTCGTCCTTCTCGGTCACATGCGATTCATCTCCTCCAATGTGGAAATAAGGCCCTGGTGAAAGTTCAGAAAGCTCCCGTACCACACTATCCACAAAAGCATAGGTAACTTCAAGTTGTGGTGCAAAAGTGCTCCAGCCAACCTCGATGCCCGTATACATTTGAGAAGCTTGAGGAGCCGTCAAAGGCAATTGGTAATCCAACGGTTTTTTATTGAGTGAATCTAAGCCTTGGCCTACAGGTAAATTTACCCCTGGATTTAACTCGGCATAAGAAGCTAAGGCCGAATTGGTATGGCCTGGCATATCAATTTCTGGAACGATGGTGATGTAGCGCTCAGCAGCATAGGCCACCAACTCCTTGTATTCTTCTTGCGTGTAAAATCCTCCTTTACCCCCACCAACTTCAGAACTTCCACCAATCTCAGTCAATTTGGGCCAAGACTTGATCTCAATACGCCAGCCTTGATCATCAGTAAGGTGGAGATGGAGGTAATTCAACTTCATGCTGGCCATTTGGTCAATGTAAAACTTGACATCTTCTTTTGAAATAAAGTGTCTGGCCACATCCAACATGGAACCTCGGTAAGCAAAATCAGGGGCATCAGTTACCTTTCCTTGAGGAAGGATCCAATCCCTGCTTTGAACAGTTGTTTGAGTGATATCAGTAGGGAAAAGTTGAATGAGCGTTTGCACCCCATAAAAAAGACCTGCTTCACCGGAAGCGGTAATTCGGACTTCCTTGTCAGAAATTTCAAGTTCATACGCTTCAGAAGGCCCTGAACCAGTCAATTCCAAGATAATTTCCCCAGAATCTTTAGAAACAGGTAAGGAAAACCCTGTAGCAGGTCTAAGGCTATTGGCTAAAAAATCACCAATAGAGGTTAATTTCTCAGGGGTTCCGACCAATTGGATACCGGTCTCAGGCGTTACTTCAAAAGTTCCACTTCCATCCCTAATCTCTTGGGGTAAGGGAATCAGTCCTGCTTCCGAGATGGGTGCAGGTTTTTGACAAGATCCTAAAACCAGGAGTATTCCAATAATGAAGGTCCAACGTAATTTTTTCATAGGGATGATTTTAACCAAACTTACTTTAAAATATCAAAAGTCTATTTTTTTAAGCAGCTTAAAAATATACATTTTCCAGAGGTATTAAGGGTTCTGAAGAAACAATTGAACCTATTGGAATAAATATTCTTTTTGATTTCTGACTTTTTCAAGTTTTTAAACTTACTTGAACCTTTGAAATCAGACGATTCATTTTCCCATGAAAAATAAAAAACAACCTCAACTAGAAACCTCGAGAAGAGACTTTATCAAAAGTTCCGCACTTGCCTTTGCAGGGATCACTTTAATCCCTCGACACGTACTTGGAGGACCAGGTTTTATTGCTCCTAGTGATCGACTTCGCGTCGCTTCCATCGGTATCGGTGGCATGGGATATGGTGACTTGAGTGGTGTACACAGAAGTGGCAAGGTGGATATTATCGCGCTATGCGATGTGGATGACACACGTGCTGCCCAAGGAAGAAAAGATCATGCTAAGGCAACCTACTACAAGGATTTCCGAATCATGCTCGAAAAAGAAGAGAAAAACATCGATGCAGTGACAGTTTCCACCCCCGATCACATGCACGCCGTACAAGCCATGATGGCCATGAAAATGGGCAAACATGTATATGTTCAAAAACCCCTCTCCCACGACATCTATGAGGCTCGCATGCTCACTGAAGCTGCGGAAAAGTATAAGGTGGTCACCCAAATGGGAAATCAAGGATCCTCTGGAGATGGAGTGAGAAAGATGGTGGAGTGGTATGAAGCAGGCTTAATTGGCGAGGCTACCAAGGTTTGGTCCTGGACCAACCGTCCCGTATGGCCTCAAGGTATTCCTTGGCCAAGCACGCCAGTTACTCCTCCTGCAGATCTAGATTGGGATCTTTGGTTGGGAACTGCCCCTTACAAAGATTATGTTGGCAATTTAGTTCCTTTCAATTGGCGTGGATGGTGGGACTATGGAACAGGTGCACTTGGAGACATGGCCTGTCATATCATGGAGCCTCCGTTCCGCGTATTGGGCCTTGGGTATCCTAAATCTGCTGAGTGTTCAGTAGGATCCGTCTATGTAGGCGAATTTAAGCGGGGACATTTCCCTGAAAGCTGTCCGCCTTCATCACACATTACATTACGATTTGATCGTCCCGGAAAGGATGATTTGGAGTTCCATTGGATGGATGGCGGGATACAACCTACGCGCCCAGAGGAATTGGGTCCAAATGAGATGATGGGAGATGGTGGCAACGGAGTAATTATTGAAGGTACCAAAGGAAAAATGATGTGCTCTACCTATGGGGTTAATCCTCAGCTTTTGCCTACTTCCAAAACCAAGGATATCACTGTGAAAGAGTCGCTATATCGCGTACCAGGAGGAGATCGAGGACATTATGACAACTGGGTAAATGCTTGTATTGCAGGTCATGGATCCACTGAATTTAAGCAACTCAGCTCACCTTTCTCCATTGCTGGACCATTAACTGAATCCGTACTGATGGGAAATTTGGCAATCCGAAGCTACGACTACCAAGTACCAAGAGCAGGCAATGCAAATCAAATGGACTACCCTGGACGAGGTATCAAACTCCTTTGGGATGGGCCAAATATGAAAATCACCAATTTCGATCCCGCCAATCAGTTTGTAACTAGAAATTATAGACCTGGTTATACCCTCTAATTTGTTACAAAATAGAAGGTAAAGATCATCTGGATTGACTCAAATTGGTGCCAAAAAAAAGCAAGCATTTCACAATGCTTGCTTTTTTTATTGTTGCCTTGGATGAACTTATTGATCCAAGACAATTGCGAAGATTAAAGGAGCGACAATCGTAGCATCGGATTCGACAATGAACTTCGGAGTTTCCATTCCCAACTTACCCCAAGTGATTTTTTCATTTGGAACAGCTCCAGAATAGGAACCGTAGGAAGTCGTAGAATCGGACACCTGGCAGAAATAACCCCAAAGCGGAACATTAGTTCGTTGCAAATCCTGGTGAAGCATCGGTACCACACAAATTGGAAAATCCCCTGCAATACCACCACCGATTTGGAAAAAGCCAACGGTACTTTCTTCAGTAGCATTTTGAGTATACCATTCAGCCAAAAACATCATGTATTCAATACCAGTTCGAACGGTATGTACGTTTTTTACATCACCTGAGATGACGTGACCTGCAAACATGTTGCCCAAGGTGGAATCTTCCCATCCTGGAACAATGATTGGCAAGTTTTTCTTTGCGGCTTCCAAGAGCCAGCTATTTTTTGGGTCAATCTGGAAAGAAGCATCCAACTTTCCAGAAAGTAAAATTTTGTAAAAAAACTCATGTGGAAAAAAGGCTTCTCCTGCCTGATCAGCTTTCACCCACTCCTCCAAAATCACATTTTCAATTCTTCGCATGGCTTCCATCTCTGGAATGCAGGTATCAGTCACACGGTTCATGTGCCGCTCTAACAAGCCCTGCTCTTGCTCAGGAGTAAGTTCTCTGTAGTTTGGTACGCGTTCGTAGTAATCGTGCGCCACAAGATTAAACACATCTTCCTCCAAATTTGCTCCGGTACAGGAGATGATTTGAACTTTGTCTTGGCGAATCATTTCTGCCAAGGAAATTCCCAATTCTGCAGTAGACATGGCTCCTGCAAGGGTTACCATCATTTTTCCCCCTTCATTGAGATGGGTTTTATAACCTTCTGCAGCATCGATAAGGGCAGCTGCATTGAAGTGGCGGTAGTTGTGTTTTAAGAACTCAGTGATTTTCATTTGAATCTATTTTTCTAAAGCTGAGCAAAATTACCCTTTTTTGCCCACAAAAAAACCCGGAAGTTATCCGGGTTTTTAAATGAGGTGCTTTACTTACTATTTCTTAGCAGTTGAATCTGCCGCTGCAGCTTTAGTTTCAGCTGCTGCTGGATTAGCATTGTATTTTTTGTTCAATCCTTCAGTCACAGCTTTGGTCACATCGATTGCATCGGTTGCGTACCAGATCGCTCCACCACGAGTGTGGCTTAAGATTAGATCAATACCATTTTCTTTTGCGTATTCCTTCATGTATTCTTGAACCTGAGTGTATACGTCATTCAAAAGTGTAGACTCGTCATTAGAAAGTTCACGCATCAAGTTGTCTCTATATCCGACTAGGTTTTGCTCCTTCTGCATCAACTCATCCTGCTTGGCACGAATTTGATTTTGGGTTAGGTTTCCACCATTCTGTTGAAACATGGCCACTTCTTGCTCAAAACCCTTGGCTCTAGCTTGAAGATCCAAATCCAACTTCTTTCCTTTTTCAGTAATCTCTTCTGATTTCTTTTTGAAAAAATCATACTTGTTGATTACTGAATCGGTATGCACGTATGCAATTTTCAGATCACCAACGGCAGCACCCCCTTTGGAAGAGGAATCAGCACCAGTTGAATCTGATTTTTTACCACAGGAATACACCACCACTGCTACGAGGGATAGAACTACGAAACGTGTAAAAATTTTTCTCACTTGAATAAAATTAGGGTTGATAGGTCGCAAAGATAGATAAAGTATTCATTTTGCAAGAATCACAGGAAATTTCCTTCGTTAAAATCAGTTAAAGAACTAAAAAAACAAATCCTGAGCCAAACGAAAAACTTGGGCATGGGCATCTACAATGTCTTTTATTCGTTTGGAATAGCCACCTCCCATGCAGCACATGATTGGTATTTGCTGAGCCTTGGCAGTGCTTAACACGAGTTTATCGCGGGCATGAATTCCCGCAAGAGACAAAGAAAGTCGTCCCAATTGATCCGAAGCCAATACATCTACCCCACTTTGGTACAGCACAAAATCTGGCTGCACTTCATCAATGAGCTTCTTTAAGTTTCGGTCCAGTAGACTGAGGTAGGTTGCATCATCAGTGCCATCCGCCAATCCGATGTCCAAATCTGACTTTTCCTTTCGGTGGGGATAATTTTTCTCGCCATGCATACTAAAAGTAAAGACGGATTGATTTTCTTGAAAAAGTGCCGCAGTCCCATTTCCTTGGTGCACATCGAGGTCTACAATCAATATCTTCTGGGCCAATTTGGACCCCAGCAAGTAATTGGCTGTAATGGCAAGATCATTTAGAATGCAAAAGCCCTCTCCCCGATTCGCAAAGGCATGGTGGGTTCCTCCAGCTATATTCATCCCAATGCCAAATTCCTTGGCAAAACAGGCTGCCTGAACCGAACCAGCAGCAATACAAATTTCACGTGCAATCAATGCCTCACTTAGCGGGAAACCTATGGATCGAATTTCAGCTTTGGTGAGTTCTAGTTTTTTTAATCGCTCCACATAGTTGCTCTCATGGGTGGTTAAAATCCACTCATCTGCCACTAGTTGAGGAACAAAAAAATTTGAATCACTTACTGTTCCTTCAAAAAGAAGTTGCTCTGGGAGCAAACTGTACTTTTCCATAGGAAACCGATGTCCTTCAGGTAAAGCATGAGCAAAGACTGGGGATAAGGCAATTTTCAGCATAAAAAAAGCGTCAGCAGGTTACCAACGCCAGATACTAGTTGATTTTAGTGGATTAGTCCTCGTCTTCAAAGTCTTCGTCCTCGGTCATGAAGGAATAAAGTGTCTCATCCAAACTCAAGGTATCGTCATTGAATTCTTGGATGAATTTGGCAATGACTTTCTCGTCGATTTCTTCCACATTCAAAGATACATCCAAACCTATTCCATAATCGTGATGGGTATCGATGTCTAGGAATTCCTGAACCTTTACTGTTTCCTCTTCTTCCATCTCCATGATCAGTTCGGTGATAAACCAACCAATTTCCTCTTCTTCAGGAGTCAAAGGTTTCATATTGCCATTTTCGTCCTCCTCATAATTGATGGATTTGAAATTTGGGAATTTTTTAGCTGCTTCATGCTCTGCCAATTCGTATACCTCACTCGCATGATGTAATCGAAGTGTGTAAAGCGCTGTATCGTAGATCACCTCTTTGCCTTCGTAAATTCCAATAAAATAAAAGTTTACATATTCCTCTGAATTGTCTTCATCAGGAATTACTTTGAAAGAAAGTCCGGTTTCCTTCAACTCAGTTTTGAGTTGTGCGATAGTTTGGGGGTCAAATCCTGGGTTGGTTAAGTTCATCAGTGGTAGCTTTAAGAAATTGAAGGTTGGGCAAGGCCCTTAGACGAATATGGAGTAATTCCATTTGTTAAAGAAAAATTATAGGGAAAATGTTTCCAAAAAAAATAGATCAAGAATTTGTGAATCAATTGCTACTAGAAGAGGAAGGAGAACAACTTGAATTTAAGCAGCAAATTACCTCACAAGAAAAAATAGCTAAAACTCTGTCGGCTTTTGCCAATACCAAGGGAGGTCTCCTCGTGATTGGTGTCTCTGATTTACGAAAAATCATAGGTATTGATTCCGATGAAGAACAGTATATGATTGCATCAGCTAATGACTCTTACTGTGTTCCAAAAGTTTCTTTAGAAATAAAATCAATTAAAATTGATCCAGCTCATCCCTCCGAGGATGAAAAAATAGTTCTACTAGTTAAAGTACATGCCAGCTTAGGCCCTCGAATTTTTGTTAAAGGAAAAAATGGAAGTTGTAAAGCCTATTTCAGAAGTGGGCACCAATCCAAAATCCTTTAACCAATACAATTAACTATCAAATAAGACCTAAAAGCAGTATAGAAATGGATGATCTCAGATTTATTTCAAAGATCAATCTCTTTTTTTGCACGCTGTCCTAAAAATTAAGGTCTTCCAAATTACTAAAACCATTGGTGGAATTTTTCTTTTTAGTCAGCCCCTTATCCTATCTTTGTTTATCCACTAAATTTCATTGAAGTGATCATTATCCTCTTCTTTCTTCTGCATTGGTATTTCTCTCTCTTCTGCCAAAGCTTTTTTCTTCACCGCTATGCAGCACACCAAATGTTTGTGATGAACAAGTATTGGGAGAAGTTTTTCTACTTTTTTACTTGGATCTGGCAAGGGAGTTCTTACCTCTCTCCTCGAGCCTACGCCATCTTACACCGGATGCATCATGCCTATTCGGATACCCCACAGGATCCGCATAGCCCACACCACACCGAAAATCTATTTTCGATGATGTGGAAGACCAAAAATATTTACAACGATTACTTCGGATTTAAGCTAAAGCCTGAAGAACGATTTTCTAAGGATATTCCTGATTGGAACAAATTTGACCGCTTTGCAGATAATATGACCGTTCGAATTGCTTGGGGGGTATTGTATGTGGCGATCTATTTCCTATGTATTTCGTATTTTGAACTTGCTGGCACGCATTGGTGGATGTATTTTCTACTGCCAATCCACTTTTTGATGGGTCCAGTACATGGTGCCATTGTCAATTGGAGTGGGCATAAGTACGGTTATGCAAACTTTGACAACAATGACAAGTCCAAAAACTCATTGCTTTTGGATGTGTTGATGTTAGGTGAATTATTTCAAAATAACCACCACAAGTTGCCCAACCGTCCGAATTTCGCCGTAAAATGGTATGAATTTGACCCAACCTATCCCATAGTCAAACTCCTCCATGCGACTAAAATCATCAAACTGAGAACAGCCTAAGCACTCAGTACCTAAAGAGGTGTTTCTGAAAGGAAGCACCTTTTTTTTTGCTTTCTAACTGAATTTTGAATCTATACATCCCATTTTTTTTTCTTGTACTACAGCTAATTTTATGTTTGATGTCTAGTTCTTCTTCAGTGGATTTATTCCAATAATTTCCTTCCTACCTTCAAGCCTTTATATTTGTAGCCTAATCCCGATCACCCTACCATGAATTCATTTATTCAAGAACTCAAATGGAGAGGAATGCTCCAAGACATGACTCCAGACTTAGAAGAGCACCTTTCCAAAGGAATGGCCTCTGCCTATCTGGGTTTTGATCCCACAGCAGATTCCTTACACATTGGTCATTTGGTGGGGGTAATGACCCTCCTTCATTTCCAACGCTCCGGACATCAGCCTGTAGCCTTGGTAGGTGGAGCCACAGGAATGATTGGAGATCCTTCTTTCAAGTCCGCAGAACGAAATTTATTGGACAAAGCAACCTTGGATCATAATGTGGCCTGTATCCAAAAGCAGCTTGCCAAATTCCTAGATTTTTCTGGGAATCAAGCAAATAAGGCCGCTATGGTGAATAATTACGATTGGATGTCCAAGTTTACTTTCTTGGACTTTATTCGTGATGTAGGAAAGCACATCACTGTGAATTACATGATGTCCAAAGATTCAGTGAAAAGACGTTTGGAGGATGGTAACGGCCTTTCATTTACCGAGTTTAGTTACCAACTAATCCAGGGTTACGATTTCTATCATCTCTGGAAAAATCAAAACTGCAGCATCCAATTGGGTGGTTCTGACCAGTGGGGAAACATTGTCACCGGTACAGAATTGATTCGAAGAATGGGCGGTGGTAGCGCTTTTGCACTCACCGTGCCTTTGATCACTAAAGCGGACGGTACCAAGTTTGGAAAAACAGAAGGTGGATCGGTATGGCTCGACCCTGAAAAAACCTCTCCTTATGCCTTCTACCAGTTTTGGTTGAATGTGTCGGATGAGGATGCAAGCAAATACATTCGCATTTTCACTGTACTGGATCAAGGCACTATTGAAGGATTAGAGAAGGAACATGCAGAAGCTCCTCACCTACGCCTCTTGCAAAAAGAAATTGCCAAAGAAGTGACCACTATGGTTCATAGCAAAGAGGAATACCAGATGGCTCTTAAAGCCTCCGAGATTCTTTTTGGTAAATCCTCAACTGAAGACTTGGCTTCCTTGGATGAGCGTACCTTTTTGGCGGTATTTGAGGGTGTCCCTCAAGTTCAACTGAGTCAGGAAACCTATTCAAACCTTGAGAACGTACTTGATTTGGTGTCTGAAAAAACGGATTTCAAACTCTTTCCTTCCAAAGGCGAAGCGCGAAAGATGATCCTTGGAGGTGGGGTGAGTATCAACAAAGTAAAAGTGGAAGATCCACAAGGTCCTGTAACCTATACCCTTCTTCAAGGGAAGTATTTGTTGGTGCAAAAAGGAAAGAAAAATTACGTGATCGTAGAAGTCCTGGCTTAACTAAAAAAGAAGCAACAGTGCTAATTAAAAATTAGTGACTATTTAATAACATTTGACTCCTAGTCAAATGTTATTTTTTTTGACTAGGATTTAATACATTTGAAATCAGAACATGTTCCAATTTACAAGCAATGGCAGGCGAAAAAAATAAAGAAAAACTCATTCTAGATGCCGCAGTAGCCTTATTTACTGCCCAGGGTTTTACAGCTACCCGCATGGAAGATGTAGCCAAAAAAGCGGGTATCAGTAAAGGTCTCACCTATTTTTACTACAAAAATAAGGAGGACTTGTTCATGGCTTTGACAAAGAAGGCTTTTGAACAACTAAAAGACGAGTTTCGTGATTCTTTACGCGCCAAAGGAAAAAATGGATTGGAAATGCTAACGGACTTGGTTCAACGGATCTGGTCCTTTTCTAAGGAGCAGCCGGTGTACTACCAGTCCATCCTTCATTTTTTGGAATTGATGAAAAAATACACCTCTCCAGAGTTAAAATCACAAATCAATCCATTGATTTTGGATTCTATTCACTTTCACAAATTATTGGAATTGCAACTCGAACCCACTCGATTGGGAATTCAAATGGTATCCCAAGGAATAAAAGATGGAAGTATCCGTCCTGAATTGCAACCAGAAATTACTTTTTATACGGTATGGAGCATGGCCTTAGGCTATGAAAAAATGGAAGGTCCAATAACCTTTGAAGGAAAAGAAACAAAAGTAAGTCCTGAAGCTTGGCAGCGCGGATATTTGAAATTGATGCAAGACATGCTTAAAGGAACCATACAAGCCACGAAGCCACAGGCGGTTCAGGCAAGTTTATTCTAAAAAAGAAGGGGCGACAGCCCCTTCTTTATTTACCTGCTCTTCCACAATTCTTTCAATTGCTTGCCATTGACCAGCAATACAAATCGAACTGGGTTTGGAATAAGTACAATTCGCATATCCACTTTTCCAAGTTGGTCCGATTCAATGGGCACCCCTTGCTCCCCACTTACCTCATAAGTAATGCTTCCTTTCGCATCTGGAAGCATCTCCTGATACGTATTGGCCAAATAGGCCGTAGGGAGAAGCACATCCGTGTCGGACTTTAACTTGGTGTAAATTTTTTCCAATTCAGGTGCCAAGACATCCTCGTAATGCTCATTAAAGTCATCTTCTAGGTCGTGTAATTGCTCCTCTAAATCATCGTAATTCTCATCACTATATTCCAAAGCGCTTAACTGAATCCGTTGTTTCACTATTTCAGTAAGTTCTTGGTCAATTTTTTCCCAATTCATGGTAACTGTCTTAAACGTTTGGTTGCAAATATGGCAATAATCCTAAAAATAGCGGTTCAAAAAGACCAACTATTCACTTACAAGCAGAATTTTACCATTTCTACCCGCTTTTTCGTAAGCAGTTAGTGCTGCTTTAAATTCAGATAATGGATACGATGCAGCTACATCCACCTTCGAATCATCCTGCATTAAAAAACCAAACACCCGTTGGAAAGCCTTCATCCGTTGTTCGGCAGAAAGTTCTTCAACCCAGGTACTCAACCAGAATCCCTCGATGCGTAGATTTTTAAAGATCAGCAAGCCACTGTTAATGGATAGATTTTCCAAGGCTAACGCACCAAAAACCAACATACGCCCTTTTTGCTTTAGGCAAGACAAGGCTTTTACACCCAACTCCCCTCCGACCGCATCAAAAACCACATCTACACCCACCTCAGTTTTCTCAAAAATCACCTTCGCCAATTTCTCGGTGCTGGTATTGATGACTAACTCTGCCCCCATACTCATCAACAACTCTTTCTGAGATTCATGGCGAACTGTAGCTGCCACTCGAATGCCCTTCGCCCTGGCCATCTGAATGGCAAATTTTCCAAAAGCAGACGCTCCAGCTGTAATCAGAAGCCATTGTCCAGCCTGTAAACCTGCCTCTTCAATCATTCCATAAGCAGTCATGGGATTTACAAAGGCCTGACAGGCCACCTCATCCGACATCTGCGCTGGAATCGGGATGACCATAGCCGCTGGCACACAAACATATTCTTTCCAGGTGCCAATGGCAGTAAACATCACCCGAGTGCCTATGGCTACTTTTCCTGCTTCATCACCTTTTTCTACTACCCCACTGGCCTCAAATCCCGCACTACTGGGGAGTTTTGGGGTGATGCCATACATCCCACGCACAAACATGATATCTGAAGGGTTGATATTTCTGGCTTTCACCCGGATCAGCACCTCATGTGCCTTAGGTTGAGGCATTTCACTTTCCTTGAGATACAAGACTTCTTGTGGAGTGCCAGTTTGATCAAAAATTAATTCTTTCATGGGGATGGAAAAAGAGATAAAGAGGGATAATTAATGAATTTGCTTGGTCCACAAGTTACAGCATGGCCATATTTTTCCTATCTTTTGGAAGAAAAATAACCCAAAAACGCATGGATTTATCTTCAGTTTTTTCATTGGATGGAAAAGTAGCCCTGATTACAGGAGCTAGCAAAGGCATCGGATTTGGTATTGCAGAAATGTTTGCTGCTGCAGGTGCCAAAGTGGTGATCAGCAGTAGAAAGCAAGAGGCCTTAGACGAGCAAGCAATGCAACTCAACGCCAAAGGCTATGAAGTCTCCGGAATTGCATGCAATGTGGGAAACATGGAGGAACTCAAGGTTCTGGTAGAAAAGACGGTAGAAAGATATGGTGGCATTGACATCCTTGTCAATAATGCCGCTAGCAATCCCGTTTTTGGACCAGTGCATGAGACTACGCTGGAAGCATTTGACAAGATCATGAACGTGAATGTGAAAGCGGCTTTTGAACTTAGCAGGTTGTGCTATCCTCACCTTAGAAAATCAGCTGGTGCTTCGGTAATTAACATTTCTAGCATCGGAGGAATTTCCCCAGAGCAAGGACTTGGAATTTACTCGGTATCCAAAGCGGCATTAATCTCCTTAACCAAGGTTTTTGCAAAGGAATGGGGAGATTCCAAGATTCGTGTCAATGCCATTTGCCCAGGACTTATTCAAACCAAATTCTCAGAAGCACTTTGGTCTAATGAAAAAATCATGTCCATGATCTTGAAGCAGTTAGCCATAAAAAGAGCAGGTACCTCAGAGGAAATTGGTGCCATGGCCTTATTTCTTGCCTCTCCCGCATCTACCTACACCACTGGAGCCATTTTGACCGCAGACGGAGGCTTTACCATTTGATTTTACAATGAACCCAACCCATGAATTCTCGGCAGCACAACTGCAACAATTGCTTATTGCCTATCGGCAATTTGTAGAACAAGAACTTTTTCCCATAGACTTAGATGTGGTCAAAGGACCATTTAAGTCTTATTTACCTGCACTAAAGGCCCTCCGGGAAAAGGCAAAGTCTTTAGGTCTATTTGCACCACATTTAGCCAAGAATGAAGGCGGTCTAGGATTGAACCTCGTGCAATTTGCCCAGATATCCGAAATTTTAGGCCAAAGCCCGATCGGACATTATGTATTTAACTGCAATGCTCCAGATATTGGAAACATGGAATTACTCCACCAATTTGGTTCGGAGGAGCAAAAAGAAAAATGGCTAGGTCCCCTGCAACGCGGTGAAATCAGGTCCTGCTTTGCAATGACCGAACCCCAACTTCCCGGAAGTAACCCAGTTCATATGGCAACCACAGCCACTCGGGATGGGGATGAGTACATTATCCAAGGTCACAAATGGTTTACCACGGCTGCTGATGGTGCTCAATTCACCATCGTCATGGCCGTAACCAATCCAGACGCACCCTCTCCCTACCAAAAGGCAAGCATGATCTTGCTCCCCTTGGATACGCCAGGCTACACCTTGGTTCGCAACATTCCCATCATGGGTGAAGCGGGAGAAGATTACCTCTCTCATGCTGAAGTAAAATTTGAGCAGTGCCGAGTGCCCGTGACCAACCGAATTGGTCTGGAAGGTCAGGGATTTGCCTTGGCGCAAGAACGACTTGGTCCTGGCCGCATTCACCACTGCATGCGATGGATTGGCATCTGCGAGCGAGCATTTGATATGCTATGCAGACGTGCCCTTTCTCGAGAACTAGAAGTAGGTAAGCCACTTGCGGAAAAACAAACTATCCAAAATTGGATCGCTGAAAGTCGAGCAGAAATCAAAGCCAGTCGACTCATGGTACTCGATACCGCCCAGCGCATGCAGGAACATGGGGCGAAAACCGTCAAAGAAGATATTTCCACCATTAAATTTTTTGTAGCCGATGTACTCCTGAAAGTAATTGATCGTGCTATCCAAGTGCATGGTGCACTAGGCATCACCGATGATACACTGCTATCTTTTTGGTACCGTCACGAGCGAGGAGCACGTATTTACGATGGACCTGACGAAGTACACAAGTCTGCCCTAGCCAGAAGTATTCTAAAAAACTACGGCAGTAAATGAATATTACCTTAACTTTTGATTTACTCAAGGACTATTTGGCCCCAGTACTCAACTGTGCAGCCGATAAGATCCAAGTGACCCAACTCCCAGGTGGCTATTCCAATTTGAGTTTCTTGGTAGAAAGTGCTACTGAAAAATTCATCTTGAGGCGCCCACCTTTCGGTGAAAAAATCGCCAAGGCCCATGACATGGGTAGGGAATTTAGGATCCTTGAAGGATTGAAAAAGGCCGGCTACAGCAAAAGTCCTCAGCCAATTCACTTTTGTGACGAAGAATCCATTTTTGGTGCTCCCTTTTTTGTCATGGAATTTATGGAAGGTTCAATTTTGAGAAATCGGGTTCCTCAAGGAATGACACTAGAAAAGGAAGACTTTGCTACCTTATCCCGTTCGGCGGTAGACTGCTTACTTGAACTACACCAACTCGAACTTCAGGAATCAGGATTGATTCATTTGGGTAAGCCCGAGGGCTACACCCAACGCCAAGTGGAAGGATGGGTAGAGCGGTATTTTCGAGCAAAAACAAATGAACTTCCGGACTTGGAACAAGCAGCAACATGGCTACTTGAAAATATTCCTTCTACAGAATCACTCGCCTTCATTCACAACGATTTCAAATACGACAACTTGGTCCTAGATCCTCAGAATCCCAGCCATATCAAAGGCGTATTGGATTGGGAGATGGCAACAGTGGGCAATCCTCTCATGGATTTAGGCACTAGCCTCGCCTATTGGGCTGAGGAAAACGATCCACAGATTTTAAAACTATTCAACCTAAGCCACTTGCCAGGCAACCTCAGTCGGAAAGAATTAATGGAGTACTATTTTTCCAAAGGAACAGGCTCCAAACAAGAAATGGTCTTTTATTATGTCTTTGGCCTAGTCAAAGTAGCTGTGATCGCCCAACAAATTTTTAAACGTTATTCCCAAGGCTTTTCAACTGATTCAAGATTTGCTCAACTCATCCATGTGGTGGATGCCGCTGGCAAAAAAGCCATTCAAACCCTTCAAACTGATAAAATCTAAGCACATGACCCTTCATAAAATTTGCATCCTTGGAGCAGGCACACTTGGCTCCCGAGTAGCCCTCCAATCCGCCATTTCTGGCTTTACCGTTTCCATTTTTGACCTGAAACAGGCATCCTTGGATTCCGCGATGCTCACCATGCAAAAAATCCTCCGCCAGCTGGTTCGCGGTGGGACATTATTAGATTCTCAAATTCCCGAGATCCTCCAACGAATCTATCCAACCTTAGACTTGACGGAAGCCTTGAAAGGCGCTGATTTGGTCAATGAAAGCGTCACAGAAGATGTAGCTATCAAAAAATCGCTATGGACCGAAGTAGGTAAACTCGCGGAGTCCCACACTTGGTTGACGACAAATACCTCCTATTTGCTCCCTTCCCAGTTTGCTGAAGAAACTGGTAGCCCCTCCCGGTTTTGTGCCTTCCATTTTCACGATGTCTTTTATTCAAGGGTAGTTGACATCATGCCCCATCCAGGAACAGATCCTGCATTGATTGCAATCCTAGAAGAATTGGGAAGACAATTGAATCAAGTTCCCGTAATCGTAAGAAAAGAAAATCCAGGATACCTATTCAATACGATGCTTATGGCCCTTTTGGGTGCGGCGGGCAAACTCATCACACGAGAGGTGGGAAGCATTGAAGATATCGATAAGTCCTGGATGGTGAATTTCCACATGCCCATGGGCCCTTTTGGGATATTGGATTCAATAGGATTAGATACCGCTTGGCATGTTACGCACAAAATGCCAGATTCGGCATCACAGGCCTTTGCTGCCCATTTGAAAACCTACATTGATCAAGGAAAACTAGGGGAGAAAACCGGCGAAGGATTTTATACTTATCCCAATCCGCGCTACCGAGAGCCCGATTTTATTC
>JACCEE010508703.1_pt1 | contig 19341 bp, 17 predicted proteins | sample 7449931 | NCBI WGS metagenome assembly JACCEE01 (sample SAMN15323457, study PRJNA562643) | freshwater metagenome | isolation source: river surface water | place: USA:Blue River Watershed | collected 2017-08-19 | reverse complement strand
CCTTGGCTTTCTTGGCCAGTTCGTGCTCCTCGATGTACTTTTTGATGACGCGCGTCATGGCTGCACGCAACACGGTCAGGTGGGTACCCCCGTCACGTTGTGGAATGTTGTTGATGAAACACAGCACACTTTCGCTGTAGCCGTCGTTCCACTGCATGGCCACTTCGACACCAATGCTGGTGCCTGGGATACCCCCGTAGGTATCGGCCGGTCGCTCACCCGTGGCATGAAACACGTTGGGATGCAGCACCTTTTTGCCACCGTTGATGAACTCGACAAACCCTTTCACCCCCCCGGCGCCCGAGAAATCATCGGCCTTGCCAGTTCGTTCGTCGGTCAGTCGAATGCGTACACCGTTGTTGAGGAAACTCAGTTCACGCAAGCGCTTGCTGAGAATTTCATAATGAAAGTCCGCGTTTTGCGTGAAGATGTCTGTGTCGGGCAGGAAGTGGACTTCTGTTCCACGCTTTTCGGTGTCGCCCGTGATTTTCATCGGCGAAACTTCGACACCGTCAACCGTTTCGATCATCCGGTTCTGGACAAAACCACGGGCAAACTCCAATGCATGCACCTTGCCTTCGCGTCGCACCGTCAACCGTAGCCATTTGGACAAAGCATTAACGCAAGACACACCCACACCGTGCAGACCGCCTGACACCTTGTAGCTGTTCTGGTTGAACTTGCCGCCCGCGTGCAATTCCGTCAGTGCAATTTCTGCCGCACTGCGCTTGGGCTCGTGCTTGTCATCCATCTTGACGCCGGTTGGGATGCCACGGCCGTTGTCTTTGACACTGATGGAGTTGTCTGAGTGGATGATGACCTCGATGTCATCGCAATGACCTGCCAACGCCTCATCGATAGAGTTGTCCACAACTTCAAACACCAGATGGTGCAAACCAGTGCCATCGGAGGTATCGCCAATGTACATGCCTGGGCGTTTGCGGACGGCTTCCAGCCCTTCCAGAATCTGGATGGATCCTTCCCCATAGGCATCAGGTGCTTGAATAGGCTGGGGGGATTGGGGTTCGTTGGGTAAGCTCATACAACTTTCTCAAGACCTGACAACCGCAGGTCCTCGTGATACTCAGTAACAGACAGGCGTGATAGCCACTCAGATGCGCATGGGCATCACCACATACTTGAAGCTGGACTGCTCAGGAATGGTGATAAGCACGGAGCTGTTGGAATCCGCCAGGTCCATCCGAACCATGTCCTGATCCATGTTGGTCAACACATCGATCAGGTAAGTCACATTGAACCCAATTTCGATGGCATCCCCGTTGTAGTCGATTTCGAGTTCGTCTACGGCTTCTTCCTGTTCGGCGTTGTTCGAAGCCACACGCAACAACCCGGGTTCCAGGTTGAGACGAACGCCTTTGAACTTTTCGCTGGTCAGAATGGCGGTGCGCTGCAAGCAGGCCAGCAACGGTGTACGACCCAGGGTGATGGTGTTTTTGTGGTTTTTGGGAATGACGCGGTTGTAATCGGGAAACTTGCCCTCGACCAGTTTGGTCACGAATTCCATGCCATCAAAGACAAATTTTGCCTGGTTGTTGGCAAATTGCATGTCGATGGCGCCCTCCTTGTCACTCAAGAGGCGCAGCATCTCGAGCACCGTTTTACGTGGCAGGATCACCTCCTGTCGTGGCACTTCCACGTCAAGCGTGGCATTGGCATATGCCAGGCGATGGCCATCAGTGGCGACCAGGCTGAGTTGCTTGCCTTCTGCAACAAACAAAATGCCATTGAGGTAGTAACGGATGTCATGGACCGCCATCGAGAACGACACCTGCTGCAACAAGCTCTTGAGGGTTTTTTGCGGCACGCTGAAGACGGGACCAAAGTTGGGCGACTCCTGAACCAGCGGAAAATCTTCAGCGGGCAGGGTTTGCAAGGTGAAGCGACTCTTGCCGCCTTTGAGAACCAGCTTGTTTTGGCTGGACTCCAGGCTCACGGTTTGATCGGCCGGCATGGAACGCAAAATATCGATCAGCTTGCGTGCACCAACCGTGGTGCTGAACTGGCCTGCATCACCGCCCAGATCAGCCTGGGTGCGAATCTGGATTTCCAGGTCACTGGTGGTGAGTTGCAGATTGGAGCCCGATTTGCGGATCAGTACATTGGCCAGCACGGGCAATGTATGACGACGTTCCACGATACCCGACACGGACTGCAACACTGACAGCACGCGGTCCTGGGTGGCTTTCAATACGATCATGTCAACCTCTTGATGTAATTGATTAAATTAGGAGTAGTAGATAAGGCCGGTGCCACTCTGTGGAAAACCGTATTTTCCTCTTTTTTTTCAACAACTTGACGGGTTTGAAAGGGTGTGGGCAGCCCTGCTTCTGTGATGCGTCGCCAATGGGGATAACTCCGGCGAATTGTCACCAGCTGTGGACAAGTGGGCAGTTGTTGGAAAGTCATGCACAGGCTTATTCAAGAGGTGTGACGTCAACCCTTGAGGGTTTGTTCAAGGACATGGAGTTGTTGATTGAGTTCAGTGAGTTGTTGGCGCTCACCGCCGATTTTGCGCACGGCATGCAAAACCGTGGTGTGGTCACGCCCCCCGAACAACTCACCAATCTCGGGTAAGCTTTTCTGGGTCAATTCTTTGGCCAGGTACATGGCGATCTGACGCGGTCGTGCAATCGATGCAGGTCGCTTCTTCGAATACATGTCTGCTACCTTGATCTTGTAGTAGTCGGCGACTGTTTTCTGGATGTTCTCTACCGATATCTGGCGGTTTTGAATCGACAGCAGGTCACGCAAGGCATCCCGGGCGAGCTGAATCGAAATCTCTTTTTGATTGAACCGGGAGTAAGCCAGAATCTTGCGCAAAGCCCCTTCGAGCTCACGCACGTTGGAGCGCACGTTTTTGGCGACAAAAAAGGCGACTTCTTCGGGCATTTCTGTACCTTCAGCCCGCGCCTTGCTCATCAAAATGGCCACACGCATCTCAAGCTCTGGGGGCTCAATGGCGACGGTGAGCCCAGAATCGAACCGCGACACCAGGCGTTCGTGGATATCGGTCAATCCTTTCGGGTAGGTGTCGCTGGTCATCACAATATGGGACTTTTTGGCCAGCAAGGCCTCGAAAGCATTGAAAAACTCCTCTTGCGTGCGTTCCTTGTTGGCGAAGAACTGCACATCGTCAATCAACAGCAAATCCAACGAGTGGTAATGGTGTTTGAACTCGTCAAAAGTTTTGCGCTGATAGGCCTTAACCACATCCGAGACAAACTGTTCCGCATGGATGTAGAGAACTTTGGCATCCGGACGCTGGGCGAGCAGCGCATTCCCTACCGCATGAACCAGATGGGTTTTGCCCAGACCCACACCACCGTAGATGAACAGGGGGTTGTACAACTGACCCGGCGAATTGGCGACGTGCGTGGCTGCAGCACGGGCCATGCGGTTGGCAGATCCTTCGACCAACGTGTCAAACGTGAGCGCAGAGTTGAGCCGGGTGCGAAAGCCCGTGGCGGTCACGTCATCCGCCCCAGGTATCGCTTCAAGAAGAGGCTCTTGGTCAGATTGCGGCCGACTCTGCACAGTTCTGACTGGACTTTCCCGTTGAGCAAGCACTAACTCAACCTGTACAGGTTGCCCGTTCATCTGACCCAGCATCTGAACCATGCGTTGAACATACTGGGCGCGAATCCAGTCAAGTTTGAAACGGTTACCCACGGTGATTCGGACACTGGACAAGTCGGGCGATACCGTGGCCTGCAGGGGGCGAATCCAGGTGTTGAACTGCTGCTCGGGCAACTCCTGAGCCAGTTGATCCAGACAGGATTGCCACAGGGCATCACCGGGTTCAGGCGAGCCAGATGCTAGGGAAGAAGAGGGGGGGAAACCGGGGTTCATGCTAGTCAGGACTGTGGACAGTGTGCACTGAAAAAGCCCTGGAACAGACTTTATCAAAAATTTATCCACAGATCGTCACAGGCCATTCTAGACGGCGATCTGGGGTTTCTGGGCTGAGCACTTCAGTTTTTTGAGATAATGATGGGTTTCCCTGATAAATACCTTTAAAAGATTCGAGGTTCTTCCATGAAGCGCACCTACCAACCGTCCAAGACCCGCCGCGCCCGTACCCATGGCTTTCTGGTTCGCATGAAGACCCGTGGGGGGCGCGCTGTGATCAACGCGCGCCGCGCCAAGGGCCGCAAGCGTCTCGCTGTTTAATACGCCGTCCACCTGGAGACGATCCAGCCGTGCCCGCCCTACACCCAGTAGTTCCGGCACCACAGAGCGTTTCCGGGTGAACCCACGGACCGTGGACCACTTGCTCCATCGCGCCGATTTCCAAGCGGTGATGGCGGCCGAGGTGGTGTCTCGAACAGTTCACTTTGTGCTGCATCGCCGTTTGGCAAGCGTCCAGCAACCCATCCCTGTGACGGACGCGATGCGCGACCCTGCACGCATGCCATTGGAGGTGTCCCGTGTCGGTGCTGTCTTGCCCAAACGGCTGGCCCGCCGCGCGGTCACACGAAATGCCTTGAAGCGCCAGATTTACAACGTCATGACCGCGTTTGAGAACCGTTTGCCCCTGGGGGACCATGTGGTGAGACTGCGCGCGCCGTTTGACCGTGCTCAGTTCGTCAGCGCCACCTCGCCTCAGCTCAAAGAGGCTGCCCGGCAGGAGCTGGAGCAGTTGCTATCGCGGGTGGTACAAGCATGATGCAGCGTGTGTTGATCGCGCTGGTTAAAGGGTATCGGCTCTTGCTGAGTCCATGGCTGGGCAGTGCATGCCGTTTTGAGCCCACCTGCTCTGCATATGCGTTGCAAGCCCTTGAGTTGCATGGTGCAGCACAAGGCTCTTATTTGACCGTGCGGCGACTGGCCCGCTGCCACCCCTGGTGCGCGGGCGGTCATGATCCTGTGCCAGGCGCTGCGCTATTTCGCCCACTCCTGCCTTCGGGTCCATCGCCGGACCCACTTTCCCTGAAGAAATCGACATGAACGATATTCGCCGCACGATCCTGTGGGTGGTTTTTGGATTTTCCATGGTGTTGCTGTGGGATCAATGGCAAATCTACAACGGACACAAGGCCACCTTCTTTCCTGCTCCGCCCGTCAAGGCTGACGCGCCAGCCAGCGCGACAACCGCTGGTTCAGCATCGGTGCCGGGCTCGAGCGCTGTTCCCACCACAGGTTCAACGGCCACACCGCAATCGGTGCCTGGTGTTGCATCGAACGATGCCAGCAAGAGCGCGCGTGAGTTGATCGAGGTAGAGACAGACGTTCTCAAATTGCGACTCGACACCGAAGGGGGCACCGTTCTTCGTGCAGAACTGCTCAAGCATGCCGATGCTCACCACGCGGGGCAGTCCGTGGTCCTCTTGGATGAAAGCCGCGAGCGCGTGTACCTGGCGCAATCCGGGCTGATTCCCTCGGCCGGCGCCCCCGCCCTCCCGACCCACAAAACGCCCATGACCCTCGTGACACAGGAGCGACGGCTGGCGGATGGGGCCAAAGAATTCAAACTGCGTTTTGAGTCGGCCACGGTCAATGGCGTGAAGCTGGCGAAAACCTATGTGCTGCGCCGAGGCGCCTATGACATCACGGTGGAACACGAGGTGATAAACCAGGGCGCAACGGCTGTGACGCCACAACTCTATGTGCAGCTGGTGCGTGACGGCAACAAGCCCGAGGGCGAGTCGTCCTTTTACTCCACCTTCACCGGTCCAGCGGTCTACACGAACGCCAAGAAATACCAGAAGATCGAGTTCAGTGACATCGAGAAAAACAAAGTCGAGATGGAAAAGCAGAGCCAGGATGGCTATGTGGCGATGGTGCAGCACTACTTCGCAAGTGCATGGTGGTTGCCCAACAACCTGCAGCGCGACCTGTTTGCGCGCAAGATCGACAACAACCTGTATGCCGTGGGGATGATCGCTGCCCTGCCGACGCTGGAAGCCGGCAAGAGCCAGTCGCTGGCTGCGCATTTGTTTGTAGGGCCGCAGGAAGAGCACAACCTGGAGGCCCTGTACCCGGGGCTGGAACTGGTCAAGGATTACGGCTGGCTCACCATCCTTGCCAAGCCGCTGTTTTGGCTGTTGGACCAACTCCATGACCAACTGCACAACTGGGGATGGTCCATTGTGGCCCTGGTGTTTCTGCTCAAAATCGCGTTTTACTGGCTCAATGCCCAGGCGTACCGCAGCATGGGCAAGATGAAAGCCATCAACCCGCGCATCATGGAAATGCGTGAGCGTCTCAAAGACAACCCGCAGCAGATGCAAGCGGAGATGATGCGGATCTACCGCGAGGAAAAGGTCAACCCCATGGGCGGCTGTCTGCCCATCGCCATCCAGATCCCGGTGTTCATCGCGCTGTACTGGGTGCTACTGTCCACGGTGGAGATGCGAAACGCGCCCTGGATTGGGTGGGTTCATGACCTGGCCGCCCCCGACCCCTATTTCATTCTGCCGGTGTTGATGACCCTCTCCACCATGCTCCAGACCTGGCTCAACCCGACCCCGCCCGACCCGATCCAGGCCAAGATGATGTGGATCATGCCGCTGGCGTTCAGCGTGATGTTCTTCTTCTTCCCGGCGGGTCTGGTGCTGTATTGGTTGACCAACAACATCCTGTCCATCGCCCAGCAATGGGTGATCAACAAGCAGCTGGGCGTGTTGAATTGAGGACATGATCGACCGCACGGCGCCCATCATCGCCATTGCGACCGCCCCCGGGCGGGGGGCCGTGGGCATCGTACGCGCCAGTGGAGCCGGTCTCGCGCCCTGGGTCCGGGTGTTGTGCCAGCGCGATCTCCGGCCCCGGGAAGCCACCCTGGTGCCGATCCAGGACAGTGGGGGCCACACCATCGATCAGGTGATCGCCCTCTTTTTCCCTGGGCCGCACAGCTACACCGGCGAGGATGTCCTGGAGTTGCAAGCCCATGGGGGTCCGGTGGTGTTGCAGCTGATCTTGCAGCGCTGTCTGGACGTGGCCCGTCAACGCGTGGCGATCACAGACACGCACCCCGACACACCACCGCCAGTGTTGTTGGCACATGCGCGCATGGCCCGACCAGGCGAGTTCACCGAGCGTGCCTACCTGAACCAAAAACTCGACCTCGCGCAAGCCGAGGCGGTGGCGGACCTGATTGACGCGAGCACCGAAGCAGCCGCCCGAGGCGCGAGTCGATCGCTGGAAGGGGCGTTTTCACGCGAGGTTCAGGCCTTGCAAGAAGGCCTGACCCATTTGCGCATGCTGGTGGAAGCGACGCTGGATTTTCCGGAAGAAGACATCGATTTTCTTCAACAAGCTGACGCGCGCGGGCAACTTGACGGCCTGGCCGCACAACTGCAACAGCTGCAAGCGCGTAGCCGCCAGGGTCGTTTGTTGCGGGAAGGGATCCGGGTGGTGATTGCTGGACAACCCAACGCCGGAAAAAGCTCGTTGCTCAACGCCCTGGCGGGGGCCGAGCTCGCCATCGTGACACCCCAGGCCGGGACCACACGCGACGTCATTTCGCATGTGCTGCAAATCGAGGGCGTGCCACTGCATGTGATTGACACGGCAGGCCTGCGCGCACCGGACGGCCCCGGCGTGGACGAGGTGGAGCGCATCGGGATCGAGCGTGCATGGGGACAGATTGCGCAAGCAGACGCCGTGTTGTTCCTGCACGACCTGACGCGCCAGGCGCAAGCTGACTACCAGGCCACAGATGCTCGACTCGAGACGGACGTCAACGCCATCATGCGTGCCCAGATTCCTGTCCTGCATGTGTGGAACAAATGCGATGTCGCCGCGGGGCCTGCACCGACAGAGCCCGCGGCGGCATTGTGCGTATCAGCGCACACGGGCGACGGTCTGCAAGCCTTGCGATCGCGCTTGCTCGAGGTGGCGGGCTGGCAGTCGTCACAAGCCGAGGGCGTGTTCATGGCCCGGGAGCGTCACCTGCAGGCCTTGGCGCGCGTGCAACACCACGTCAGCTGCGCACAAGACCACCTGCAAGCACCACAACCGGCACTCGATGTGCTGGCCGAAGAGTTGCGGTTGTCTCAACAGGCATTGGGAGAGATCACGGGCGAGTTCACGTCGGACGATTTGCTGGGCGTGATTTTTTCACGCTTCTGCATTGGCAAGTAAAACACGGCGCGCTGACTCAACCTTTGAGCAACTTCTCATGCGCCAACTCCAGCGGGGCGGGTCGGCCAAACAGCACCAGGGTGTCGCCCCCCTCGAGCGGGCGTTGCTCGTCGATCTCGTGCATGGTGGCGCCGTTGTCCGCGCGCCATTGCAAGACCTCCACATGCAAGGCATGCAGGGCCAACTCGTTCAGCGAGCGCCCCACGGCATAAGCCCCGAGCGGCAAGGTGATGCTGTGCAACCGCTCCTCTTCCAGGTCTTCCAGCGTGTCATCATCCTGGCCGTGAAAATAGCCCCGCAGCAATTGGTAACGCGCCTCGCGCTGTGCCTGCACCACGCGCAGGACGCGACGCATGGGCACCCCCACCAAGGCCAAGGCATGACCTGCCAGCATCAAGGTGCCCTCAACCGTTTCGGGCACCACCTCGGCAGCGCCGGCCTGACGAAGCACATCCAGATCTCGCTCATCCGGGGTGCGCACAATCACCGGAACCTGGGGCGCGTGCTCGCGCACATGGGCCAGCACTTTCAGCGCCGAGGGCGTGTCGTGGTAGCTCACCACCACCGCGGCCGCGCGTGCCAGTCCGGCGGCCATCAGGCTGGGTAGACGCGCAGCGTCGCCAAACACCACGCTGTGTCCCGCGGCTGCAGCCTGGCGAACCCGGTCCGGGTCGAGATCAAGCGCCATGTAGGCAATGTGCTCCTGCCCCAGCAAACGTGCCAGTTGCTGCCCACTGCGCCCATAGCCACAGATGATCACATGCGACTGGCTGCGGATGGCACGCGTGGCAATCTGGGTCAGCTGAACCGATTGCATCATCCACTCGTTGGCCACCACCTTCAGCACGATGCGATCGCTGAACTCCACGATGAAGGGCGTGGCCAACATGGACAGCACCATGGCGGCCAGCACCGGACTCAACCACTCGGGCGCAATCAGGGCGTGCTGGGTTCCCAGTGACAGCAGCACAAACCCGAACTCACCAGCTTGTGCCAGGAACAAACCGGTGCGCAGCGACACCCCGGGTGTCGCCCCCATGGCGCGCGCGAGCACCGTCACCAGCAGGGCCTTGGCTAGCACCGGGATGAGGGTGAGCAACAGCACCAGCCACCAGTGATCCCAGACGGCCCACCAATCCAGCTTCATGCCGATGGTGATGAAAAACAGGCCCAGCAACACATCGTGAAACGGACGAATGTCGGTCTCCACCACATGTTTGTACTCGGTCTCGGCAATCAGCATGCCGGCCAGAAAGGCGCCCAAGGCCATGGACAGGCCCGCATGTTCGGTCAGCCAGGACAGGCCCAGGGTGATGAGCAGCAGGTTGAGCATGAACAACTCATCGCTTTTGCGCCGGGCCACCACGGTGAGCCAAGCGCGCATGACCCGTGGTCCACCCCACAGCAACACGCCCACCAGCACGGCACCCTTGAACAGGGCCACGCCCAGCGTGATCAGCAAATCCGCGTCGGCCGGTGCGGCCAGCGCCGGAATCAGCACGAGCAAGGGCACCACGGCCAGGTCCTGGAACAACAGCACACCCATGACCCGTTGCCCGTGTTCGGTCGACAGCTCGAGCCGTTCGGACAAAAGTTTGGCCACGATGGCTGTGCTCGACATCGCCAGCGCCGCTCCCAGGGTGATGGCGGCCTGCCAGCTCAACGCCCAGGACTGGCCGAACCAGACCATCGCGGCACCGATGACCACATGACCCAGCAAGGCTCCCAGCAGGGTCAGCACCACCTGACCCAGGCCCAGACCAAAGACCAGATGCCGCATGCTGCGCAGCTTGGGCAGGTTGAACTCCAGCCCGATGACAAACATCAGGAACACCACCCCGAACTCGGCCAGGTAGCTCACCCGCTGGGCGTCGCCGGCCAGGGCCAGCGCATGCGGCCCTAGCACAATGCCGGCCACCAGATAGCCCAGCATGGCGGGCAACTTCAGCAGCCGAAACAGCACCACAGCCAGCACGGCAGCCAGCAAGTAGAGCAAGGCAAGGTCCAGGGAGGTCATGGGTCGATCGTAATGCCTTTCATCAAATCCTCATGGCGTGTGGGCCTGGCGAGGGGGTCGGCCCGACCGTAAAATCATCACATGACGCAGCCCCTCTCATCACCCCTCGCACCTGGTGCGAGCGAACGAACGCTGGCTCTGGGGCGCGAGACCTTGAGTATCGAAGCGCAGGCCGTGAGCCAATTGGTGGGGCGTGTGGGCCCGGCGTTTGCCCAGGCCGTGCACGCCATGTTGAAAGTCCAGGGGCGCGTGGTGGTGATGGGCATGGGCAAGAGCGGGCATGTTGGCCGCAAGACCGCCGCCACCTTGGCCTCCACCGGCACCCCAGCCTTGTTTGTGCACCCGGCGGAGGCCAGTCACGGCGACTTGGGCATGGTGCAGGCGCATGATCTGGTGCTGGCCCTGTCCAACAGCGGCGAAAGCGAAGAGCTGTCGGCCATCCTGCCCGTGCTCAAGCGTTTGGGTGTCACGCTGATTGCCATCACGGGGGGCGCAGAGTCCACCTTGGCCCGGCACGCCGATGTGGTGCTGGACAGCAGTGTGGACAAAGAAGCTTGCCCGCTCAATCTCGCACCGACAGCCAGCACCACGGCGCAATTGGCCTGGGGCGATGCCCTGGCGGTCGCGTTGCTGGATGCACGCGGATTTCGTGCGGAGGACTTTGCCCGCTCGCACCCTGGGGGTGCGCTGGGCCGTCGCTTGCTGACGCTGGTGCGTGATGTGATGCGCGCTGGCGAACAGATTCCGCGCGTGAGCCCCTCCGCCAGCTTTGGGCAGCTCATGCAGGAAATGAGTGGCAAGGGTCTTGGTGCCTCGGCCATCGTCGATGATGCGGGTCGACCCGTCGGCGTGTTCACCGATGGCGACTTGCGCCGCTTGATCGAGACCGGTGCGGACTTGCGTGCACTCACCGCCGCGCAGGTCATGCGGGCGCAACCCAAAACGGTACGCGACGATGCCCTGGCGGCTCAGGCGGTGGAGTTGATGGAGCACCACCGCATCACCAGTGTGCTGGTCGTGGACGAGCATGGTGTCTTGTGTGGCGCGCTCAACACACACGACCTGATGCGAGCCAAGGTGATCTGATGACCCCGGTGTTGCACCATCCTCCCGAGCGGTTGTTGCAGGCCCAGGCCGTGCGTGTGCTGTTCCTGGACGTGGATGGCGTGCTCACCGATGGCGGTCTGCTCATGAGCGAGCACGGCGAAACGACCAAACGCTTTCACACGCTGGATGGCCATGGCATCAAGTTGTTGCAGCGCTGTGGCATTCAGGTGGCCGTGATCACTGGGCGCGACAGTCCGGCCTTGCGCTTGCGCATCGCGCAACTGGGCATTACGCATGTGCACTATGGCACCGAGGACAAATTGCCGGCGGCGCAACGTACCCTGGAGACACTACAACTGGCCTGGGACCAGGCCGCCGCCATGGGAGATGACTGGCCCGATGTGCCGGTGCTCAAACGCTGTGCGTTTGCGGTGGCGCCGCCCAATGCACAGGTGGAGGTCAAAGCTTTGGCGCACTGGGTGACGCCCAGTGCGGGTGGACAGGGTGCGGTGCGCGATGTCTGCGATTTGCTGCTCATGTCCACGGGCCACTATGCGCGTTTGTGGCGGGAGTTGCTCGGGTGAGTGTCTTTTCGATGCGCGCCACCGCGCCTGCGCACACGCTGTCGCAGCGTGTGCGGCTTTACTTCGATCCGTTGGTGACTTACTTGCCCGTCTTGCTCATGGGTGTGTTGGCCATGTTGACCTACTGGTTGGCGCGCTACACCCCCGAGCCCGTGGCGGTACAGGAAACCAGGACGGCTGGCCATGTGCCCGACTATTTCATGCGCGACTTTTCTCTCAAGGTCTACACGCCCGATGGGCGGCTGGAGTTTCGCGTACAAGGTGAGCACGCGCAGCATTTTCCCGACACCGATACGCTGGAGGTGACGCGGCCTCAGTTGACCAAGCTCGATGGTGCCGGTCGCGTCACCGATGCCGTGGCGCAACAAGCCGTTACCACACCCGAAGGACAGCGCCTCGAACTCAAGGGACAGGTCGTGGTCCAACGGTCGACGCCTGCCGATGCGCAAGGACGCCGTTCCCCGCCCCTCGAGTTACGCAGCGATTACTTGTTTATCGACCTCGAACACGATCGCATGCGAACCGATCGGCCGGTGGAAATGCGGCGTGGCGCAGACCGCTTTTCGGCCGATGCGCTGGACTATGACCACGACCTCGGCGTGACGCGCCTGACAGGCCGCGTGCGCGGCCAGATTCAGCCTCGAACCACCGGACGCTGACAACAAAAAAGCTCCCGAAGGAGCTTTTTGTCAGAGGCGCAAATCCCGAGTATCAATACTCGCCGCCGCGACCACCGCCACCTTGGCGGGATGCGCCGTAGGGGCTGCGGAAACTGCCATCGTTGCCGCCGTCACGACGGCCACCGCCATAGCCACCACCGCCTTCGCGTCGGCCACCACCACCACCGCCGTAACCGCCGCCACCACCACCGTAGCCGCCGCCGCCACCACCACCATAGCCGCCGCCGCCGCCACCAAATCCACCCGAGCGGGGGGGACGACGCGGTTCCATGGGACGGGCCTCGTTGACCACCAGGCTGCGGCCGCCCATGGGCTGACCATTCATGCCTTCAATGGCAGCTTGCGCTTCGGCATCGCTGCCCATTTCGACAAAACCAAAGCCTTTGGAGCGACCCGTGTCGCGCTCCATCATGACCTTGGCGCTGGTCACGGCACCGAATTGGCTGAACGATTGCTCGAGATCGCCATCACGCACCGTATACGGCAAATTACCCACGTAAAGCTTGTTGCCCATGAAAAGGGACTCCTAAGAACACAAAAACATAGCGATGGGGTCCCAGGGCACAACGCCAAACCAGAGGAAGCGGGGGCGCGAAACTGACCGATCACTGCACACACCTGGCGCACTGGCTGAAAGCCACTGCGACCCAGGTCGAACCATTATGAAGCATACAACTGACAAAAAACCAAGCGTTTTCCATTAGTTGCATGGATTAGCTCTAGAAAAGCACCCACTGTGTGCGGTTAAGCTTCCATCTCGCGCTCGGCCGTGGCGCTGATGCGGTGAATGCTCAGGTCGGCACCGTTGAACTCTTCTTCGGCATCCAGGCGCAAACCACCGCAGAGGAGCTTGACCACCGCGTAGACCACCGTTCCCCCGACCAGCGCCCAGGCCACACCACCCAGGGTGCCGATGAGTTGAGCGCCCAGGTTCACCCCACCCAGGCCGCCCAGGGTGGTGGAGCCAAAAATACCTGCCGCAATGCCCCCCCAGGTGCCGCATAAACCATGCAGGGGCCACACGCCCAAGACGTCATCAATTTTCCAGCGGTTTTGGGTCAAGGTGAACATGACCACGAACAAGCCACCGGCGATGGCGCCCACCACCATGGCGCCCAGCGGGTGCATGACATCCGAACCAGCGCAAACGGCGACCAGCCCCGCCAGGGGTCCGTTGTGGACGAACCCCGGGTCGTTGCGCCCAAGCAACAGGGCGGCCAGGGTGCCACCCACCATGGCCAGCAAGGAGTTGACGGCCACCAGACCGGAAATCTTGTCCAGCGTCTGGGCACTCATGACGTTGAAGCCGAACCAGCCCACGATCAGAATCCAGGCCCCCAGTGCCAGGAACGGGATGCTGGAGGGCGGGTGCACCGACATGCCGCCGCCCTTGCGGTAGCGGTTGAGACGAGAGCCCAACAGCAACACGGCGGGCAATGCGATCCAGCCTCCCACCGCATGCACCACCACCGACCCAGCGAAATCATGGAACTCATCGCCGGTCAGCTCCTTGATCCAGGCCTGCACCCCCAGATTCTGGTTCCACGCGATGCCCTCAAAAAACGGGTAAATGAACCCGACAATGACGGCGGTGGCCAGGAGTTGCGGCCAGAACCGCGCGCGCTCAGCGACGCCACCGGAAATGATGGCGGGGATGGCGGCGGCAAAGGTCAGCAGGAAGAAGAACTTCACCAGGTCATAGCCGTTGCGGGCGACCAGTGTCTCGGCGCTGACCAGAAAATGGGTGCCGTACGCCACGCTGTAGCCCACCAAGAAGTACACCAGGGTGGAGAGGCTGAAGTCCACCAGAATCTTGACCAGGGCGTTGACCTGGTTCTTTTTGCGCACCGTGCCCAGCTCCAGAAAGGCGAAGCCGGCGTGCATGGCGAGCACCATGATGGCGCCTAGCAGGATAAATAAAGTGTCTGCGCCCTGTTTGAGTGCGTCCATGAGGAGTCCTTGGATGAAATGCCTGTTTTTGGTGCAAAAAATGGGCCCTTGACGCCCACGAACCGAAACAGAGCAAGGAACGCACCAAATAACAGCGATCCCAGGTGTATCTTGGCCTGGCCATCGCCGCAGGCGTCACCAGCGGGTATAGGGTTGGCAACCCGCCTAAATAGCTCCTTGATGGCCCCTTGATATACTGGCACGCACAGCGCCGATTTCCTCGTGTTTGCGGGCGCTCTACCAAGTTCAGCTAAAGACAGATTCCGAACCCGGTCTCGTTTTTGGCGTTACCGGGTTTTTTCATGTCATTTGTCGCCACACCGCAACTCATGCACTTTGCCGAGCCGCTGCCGCTGCAAAGTGGTGCGAGCGTGCGCGACTACACCCTGGCCTACGAGACCTACGGCTCACTCAATGCCGATCGCTCCAACGCGGTCCTGATTTGTCATGCGTTAAATGCCTCCCACCATGTGGCAGGCGTCTATGCCGACCAGCCGCGCAGCGACGGCTGGTGGGACAACATGGTGGGCCCCGGCAAATCGGTCGACACCAACCGCTGGTTTGTGATTGGCGTGAACAACCTGGGATCGTGTTTTGGCTCCACAGGGCCAATGCACCGCAATCCCGACAGTGGTGAGATATACGGAGCAGATTTCCCGGTGGTGACGGTGGAGGACTGGGTCGACGCCCAAGCCCGCTTGCTCGAACGCTTGGGTGTGCACCGGCTGGCGGCGGTGATGGGCGGCAGTCTGGGGGGCATGCAGGCGCTCAGCTGGACCCTGCGCTACCCCGACCGTGTGCGCCATGCGGTGGTGGTGGCCAGTGCCCCCAACCTCAACGCAGAAAACATTGCCTTCAACGAGGTGGCGCGCCGCGCCATCGTCACCGACCCGGATTTCCATGGCGGACATTTCTATCGCCATGGGGTGGTGCCCAAGCGCGGTCTGCGCATTGCGCGCATGATTGGCCACATCACCTACCTGAGCGACGACGTCATGAATGAAAAATTCGGACGCAGCTTGCGTGATGCGGTGGGGCACGCATCGGCCGATCCCTACCGTTACACCACCCAGGATATCGAGTTTCAAATCGAGAGCTACTTGCGTTACCAGGGTGACAAGTTCAGCGAGTACTTTGACGCCAACACCTATTTGCTGATCACCCGTGCGCTCGATTATTTCGATCCAGCACGACACCACGGAGGCGATCTTGCACAAGCCCTGGCCACCACACAAGCCAAGTTCCTGCTGGTGAGCTTCACCACGGATTGGCGCTTCTCCCCGGCACGTAGCCGCGAGATCATGGGGGCCTTGCTGCGCAACAAGCGCGAAGTGACCTACGCAGAAATCGATGCGCCGCACGGCCACGACGCCTTCTTGCTCGATGATCCGCGGTACTTGTCCTTGGTGCGCGCGTATTTCGAGCGCATCGAGACGCAGGGGGCGGCATGAGCGACGTGTCGGTGATTCGTCTGCTGGCTGAGTTGGTGCCCGAGGGCTCGCGCGTGCTCGACCTGGGGTGTGGTGATGGCGCCTTGCTGGACTATTTGCAACGTCACCGCGGCTGCAGCGGTTATGGCGTCGAGCTTGACGACCGCAATGTGTTGGCCTGCGTGCGACGCGGCGTGCAGGTGTTGCAACTCAACCTGGACCAGGGGCTCAGCCTGTTTGAAGACCAGTCCTTCGACATGGTGCTGCAAATCGACACGCTGCAACACTTGCGCAATGCCGAGACCATGTTGCGCGAGACGGCCCGTGTGGGGCGCCAAGCCGTGGTGGCGTTTCCCAACTTCGCGCATTGGCCCAATCGCTTGAGCATCTTGCGTGGACGCATGCCGGTGACGCGGCGTTTGCCCTACCAGTGGTACGACACGCCCAATATCCGTGTCGGTAGTTATGCCGACTTTGAGGTGCTCGCGCGCAAAAACCAGTTGCAGATCACCGAGTCATTTGGCATCCAAGATGATCGCGTGGTTCGCTGGTGGCCCAACGCAAGAGCTTCAACGGCGGTGTTTCGTTTGCAACACCGCTGAAGCCCCGACCGGTGCTGGCAACGCTATCATCCGCTTCCATGCGGGTGCCGGTGGCGTAGACACGCTGCAGGCGGCCGGATGCACCACAACCTGAGTCGACACCCACCCTCCGAAGGAGAACCATCATGGGACAAACCGTCCAGATCAAGGCCGCCGATGGCCACGCGTTTGACGCCTACGTGGCACAACCCCAGGGCAAGCCCCGCGCGGCCCTGGTTGTATTGCAGGAAATTTTCGGGGTCAACCACCACATTCGCGCGGTGGCCGATGGCTACGCCATGGCGGGTTTTTTCGTCGTGGCGCCTGCCACTTTCCAGCGCGCCAAGGCGGGCGTGGAACTGGGCTACACCCCAGAGGACATGAACGCCGGCTTCGCCCTCAAAACAGCGATTGAAGCGCTGCCTGCGCCGGGGGTGATGGCGGACATTCAGGCCGCCGTGAATTACGCCGCCAGCACCAGTGGTGGCAAGGTGGGCGTCGTGGGGTATTGTTGGGGCGGCTTGCTGACCTGGCGTGCCGCCACGCTGTTGCAAGGGGTCAGCGCGGCCGTGCCGTACTACGGTGGTGGTGTGACCTCAGACGCGGAAGCAGCGCGCAAGCCGACCTGTCCGGTGATGGCGCATTTTGGCGACAAGGACCACTGGATTCCATTGGACACGGTCGAGGCGTTTCGCAAAGCCCAGCCCGCGGTGGATGTGCATGTGTACGCCGCCGACCATGGCTTCAACTGCAACGAACGCGGTTCGTACAACGAAGCGGCGGCCAACGCGGCGCTCGAGCGCACGCTGGCGTTTTTCAACCAGCACCTGGGCTGATCAGCCCTGTTCTCGCAACCACTGCGCGGTGTCGATGGCGAAATAGGTCAACACGCCATCGGCGCCGGCGCGCTTGAAGGCCAGCAGGCTCTCAAGCATCACGGCCTGCTGATCCAGCCAGCCGTTGCGGGCCGCAGCCATGAGCATGGCGTATTCGCCGGACACTTGGTAGGCGAAGGTGGGCACCTGGAAGGTCTCCTTCACGCGCCGCACGATGTCCAGGTAAGGCATGCCGGGCTTGACCATCACCATGTCGGCCCCCTCGTCGATGTCCATGGCCACCTCTCGCAAGGCCTCATCGCTGTTGCCTGGGTCCATCTGGTAGACCTTCTTGTTGCTCTTGCCCAGGTTGCTGGCCGAGCCCACGGCGTCGCGGAAGGGCCCATAAAAAGCGCTGGCGTACTTGGCGCTGTAAGCCATGATGCGGGTGTGGATGTGACCGCCCGACTCCAACGCTTGTCGAATGGCGCCGATGCGACCATCCATCATGTCGCTGGGCGCCACGATATCGACGCCTGCATCGGCCTGGGTCATGGCCTGTCGCACCAGCACCTTCACCGTCTCGTCGTTGAGGATGTAGCCGGTGTCGTCGAGCAGCCCATCCTGTCCGTGGCTGGTGAACGGGTCGAGCGCGACATCGGTCATCACGCCGAGCTCGGGGAAGTGTTGCTTGAGTGAGCGCACCACCTGGGGCACCAAGCCCTTCTCATTGAAGGCCTCGCGCCCGTCCTCGGTTTTGCGCGAGGGGTCGATCACGGGGAACAAGGCCATCACCGGAATGCCGAGCTCGACGCAGCGTTCCGCCACGGGCAGCAGCAAGTCCAGGCTCAGGCGCTCCACCCCCGGCATGGAACCCACGGCCTCGCGCCGGCCTTGTCCCTCAAGCACGAACACGGGGTAGATCAGGTCGTTGACCGACAAGTCGTGCTCGCGGACCAGGCGGCGGGTGAAGTCATCGCGACGCAGGCGGCGGGGGCGGGTGGCAGGAAACTGGGTGGGGCGGATCGTCATGCAGGCTCCAGAAAAGATGCGCACGCGTCATCTTGACACGTCAAGGCCGGACAAGCGTGGCGGACAAGTCCTCATTGTGACGCAAGCCAGTGACGCAAGCACCCGCCCGACCCCCGGGTTTATCTGACTACGTGGGTGTCACCGCCTGTTGCTACAGTCTGGACGGGTGCTTTGCCGCCCCCCGCTTCACCTCCCTGAGCGGGCGCTGTCGGCCCTTGGTGGACAGCTTTTTGCCCGGCTTGGACCGGGCTTCTTTTTGTGCGTCTACACTGCGCACATGCTCTGGATCAAAACCCTTCACATCGTCTTCGTGGCCAGCTGGTTTGCGGGCCTCTTTTATCTGCCGCGCATCTTTGTCAATTTGGCCGAGGTCCCGCCGGACTCACACGCCGAACGCGATCGGTTGCTGACCATGGCACGGCGGCTCATGCGCTTCAGCCACTTGTTGATGGTCCCGGCCGTGGCGCTGGGGGTGGTGCTGTGGGCCGGCTACGGCATTGGGTGGGGGCCAGGCCAGGGATGGATGCATGTGAAGTGGCTCGGGGTGATTCTGGTGCTGGGCTATCACCATGTCTGCATGCGCATCCTCAAGCGCTTTGAGCGTGGTGAGAACCGTCGTAGCGAGCGCTGGTACCGGGTCTTCAACGAAGTGCCCGTGCTCCTGATGCTGTTGATCGTGTCCCTGGTCGTCGTCAAGCCCTCGGACTGGGGCGCCTTCCTGGTCGACTGGCTCTGGGGCCTCTTGGTGCTGGCCGTGGTCGGCGGGCTGGCCTGGTGGCGCAGACGCTGACGGCCCATGCACAAAAGCTCGGCGTGGCCCCTGGCCGGCGTGTATGCCGTGCTGATCGTCTACGCCAGTCTGTATCCGTTTGATCAGTGGCGCAACCAGGACCTGGTGCCATGGTCGTTTGTGACCCATCCCTGGACGCCCTACTGGAGTGGTTTTGACGTTGTGTCCAACTGGCTGGGGTATGTGCCATTGGGCTTTTGGCTGACCCTGGGCGCCTTGCGCAGTGATGTGCAACGCGGCACGGTGGGCTACAGCATGATCGCGGGGGCAGGGTTGTCCTTCCTGCTGGAAAGCCTGCAGTCTTATTTG
>JACCEE010972967.1_pt1 | contig 19361 bp, 20 predicted proteins | sample 7449931 | NCBI WGS metagenome assembly JACCEE01 (sample SAMN15323457, study PRJNA562643) | freshwater metagenome | isolation source: river surface water | place: USA:Blue River Watershed | collected 2017-08-19 | reverse complement strand
TAGGTTTTTAAGAATTTGTGGCCATGGGGGCCATGAATAACCCTCGTGCGGGTTTTGCACGGACGTGAGATCTTTCAAGGAGATAACACCATGTCAGATAAAGTCGGCCCAACAGGCCTCTCAGAAGCCGAGTCGGAAGAGATTCATCGGCACCTCATCCAAGGAACTCAAATCTTTGGAATGATCGCCGCGCTGGCACATTTGCTGGCGTACATCTATTCCCCTTGGTTGAAATAACAGGAGAACCACATGATCTACGGAAAAATTTGGACAGTGGTCAAACCTTCGGTTGGCATTCCTGTTTTCATCGCAGCAGTCGCCATTGCATCGTTTTCGGTGCACCTGGCTCTGACCCTGAACACCACATGGGTCAAGAAATTTTTGAACGGAAGCGCGGCCACCGCAGCAGTCACTCAGACTGTTTCGACGCCGACGGCCTGACCCGCTCAAAACATTTCTACCGAATGGGCCGGGGTTGTTTAATTCCGGTCCATTTTTAAGATGAGCACCCATACCGAAAAAATCTCGCGCAGCTGGACGCGCATTGGTCTGCGGTTTTTGCCATTTGCGGATGCGGCTTCGGATGAACTGCCTCTGAGCAGGCTGTTGCGCCTGTCTTTGTTTCAAATTTCTGTGGGCATGGCCTTGGCCATGCTGATTGGCACCCTGAACCGGGTCATGATTGTCGAGCTGAAAGTGCCTGCCGCTTTGGTCGCCATCATGGTGTCATTGCCACTTCTTTTTGCGCCATTTCGCGCCATCATCGGTTTTCGCTCGGACAACCACCGCTCTGAGTTGGGCTGGCGCCGCGTTCCTTACATCTGGATGGGCACTTTGCTGCAATTTGGCGGCTTTGCCATCATGCCGTTTGCCTTGTTGGTCCTGGGTGGCCTGGGACAAGCCGCCCATGCGCCCCCTTGGGTGGGTCACTTGGGCGCAGGCATGGCCTTTTTATTGGTGGGTGCAGGCTTGCACACCACCCAAACTGTGGGTTTGGCCCTGGCCACCGACCTGGCACCACCCGAAGACCGGCCCAAAGTGGTGGGCCTCATGTACGTCATGCTGCTGATCGGCATCATCGTCAGTTCCGTGGTGTTTGGTTATGTGTTGCAAGATTTTTCACCAGGCGTGCTGATTCGAACCATTCAAGCTGCAGCGGTCATCACCGTGTGCCTGAATGTGGTGGCGCTGTGGAAGCAAGAGGCGCGCACCCGCGACCGTCGGCCCGGCTACCAGCAAGAAGACCCCGATTTCATGGCGTCGTTCAAGTTGTTTTGCAGCGGTGACAACGCCATGCGCCGGCTGTGGGCGGTGGGTTTGGGCACCATGGCCTTCAGCATGGAAGAGATTTTGCTCGAGCCTTTTGGCGGTGAAATCTTGCATCTCAGCGTTTCCCAAACCACTTACCTGACAGCAGGTTTGGCCATGGGTGGTTTGGTCGGTTTTGCCTGGGCCTCCAAGGTCTTGAGCCAGGGGGCAGATCCATTTCGCATGGCCTGCCGAGGTGCTTGGGTTGGCATTCCCGCTTTTTTGGCGGTGCTGATTTCGGCACCCTTGGCTTCAAGCGAGCTGTTCACCCTGGGGGCAATTTGCATCGGATTTGGTGCGGGCCTGTTTGGGCACGGCACGCTCACGGCCACCATGAACCAAGCGCCACCTGGGCAAGCCGGTTTGGCGCTGGGCGCCTGGGGCGCTGTACAAGCCTCTACCGCCGGGCTGGCCATGGCGTTGGGCGGTATCATCCGAGACACTGTGGCGCAGTTCACCGACTCGGCAACTGCTTATTCCACGGTTTATGGCATCGAAGTTGTACTTTTGTTGGCAACCCTGTTGGTCATGAATCCCTTGGTGAAAGCCAAACCTTGAACGCCCATGAGGGCACCTTTTGAACACCACGAACGAGGAGACACCCCATGAAAATTCAAACCGTCCTGTTTATCTTTTGGATTGTTGTGATGCTGTTTTTGCTGGCCAATTGGTTCAACAAACCACGCCGCAAGTAAATCACAGCGAGGGGCCTAGCCCCTCTTAGTCATCGCCAGCGCCACACTCAAGCCGCTGACGAAGGCGTCTTCCACGCGGTGACCCAACAACCAGTCGCCGCACAAACCCAGCCCCAAGGGGGCATCCCACACATGGGTTTGACCCAAGGGATTCTGGGTTTTCGCATACCGCCACAGGTGCACTTGTGCATAACCAGGTTCGGCCCGGATGCCGGTGAGTTCGGCGAAGGCCTTGAGCAATTTGGCCTGCACGCGATCTCCATCGTCTTCCAAATGCTCGGCGGACCATTCCGCGCTGGCTTGCACCGTCCAGCGTTCCAGTGGGGCCCGCCCCGGCTTGGACGATTCCCGTGAAATCCAAGCGATGCGGTGGTGCACACTGCGCGCCGCGTTCCATTGCGGCCCGAGGTGGCTCAAGCCGGGTTGGTTGGCCAGCGGGTAGGCCAACATCAGGGTCCAGCAGGGCGCCACGCTGACGTTGCGCATGGCTTTCAAACCCTTGAACTGAGACGCAGGTGCCCCCGATTGACGCAGCAAGAAATCAGCTTGCGGATTGGGGATCGCCAAAACCACGCGGTCAAAACCAGGGTGCAGGCTGCCATCGGCACACGCCAGTTGCCAAGTCCCTTTGTTGGCCTGGCTGCGTTTTAAAAATTGCACCTGATGCTGCACATGCAGTCGCCCATCTGCAGCCAGTGGTTCTGCCCAATGGCGAACCAAGGCGTTCATGCCGGGACTGGCCACAAAGTGCGGTTCTCGCAAGGGCAGGGAGGCTTCAATCACCCGACCCAAGGGATCCAGCACCCGCACCGCATTGGCGCTCCAGGCCCGGCAAACCGCTTGGGTGCCAGGCACCTCGGTGAGGGCTTTCAAAAAACGCGGGTCGCGCACCGTGAAGTACTGGGTGCCATGGTCAAACGTGCCGTAAGGCGTGATGCGGGTGGACATGCGACCACCGGCACCATGGCTTTTTTCAAACACGTGCACTTCGTGACCCGCTTGCATCAATGTGCGAGCGGCCGTGATGCCGGCCATGCCGGCCCCGATGACTGCGATTTTTTTCATGTTGTCACTCTACACCGTTGTGGGCCTGTTGGGCTTGCTCGCTTGCCCCAACAAGGCCGCTCGCGTGATCGGCTGGCTCAGCTGTGCCAGCCACCATTGCAATGCCCGCCCCCCCCCAGCAGCTTGGCCTTTGGCTTGGGCACTTTCTCGCCAGGCATAGCCCATCTGGCCGCTGCGTTGGGGTCTGAGCACGCTGCATTCCTTCAACGCGCCCGCTTTGATGAACGGCCGTGCCAAGGGCTCGGGCAAATAGCCAGCGCCCAGGCCCCGCAGTTGCGCGTCGAGCTTGGCCGCCATGTTGGGCACGGTGAACACGTCTTGCCCGGCCAACAAGCCAATGGTCACACCATTGCCTTGGGGAATCGAGTCTGCAACGGCCACCGCCCGGTGCGCTTGAATCACCGCATCACTCAAGGGTTGCTCGGCACTGGCCAAGGGATGTTGGGGTGCCACGGCGAACACAAAATCCATCAACGACCCCATTTCGGCGAAGCGCAAACCAATCGCGTTGCTGCTGTTCATGGCCACGCCAATCGCCAGATCGGCTTGGCCCGAGGTCAAGGCGTACAAGGTGCCGCTCAAGGTCTCATGGCGCAGCCGCAGGCGTGTCGGCGGGTTGGCCGCATAAAAAGCCTGGCTGAGGTCCATCAGCACACTTTGCTCGATGATGCTGTCAAACACCACGGTGAACTGGCTTTCCCAGCCAGTCGCCACCCGTTTCACCCGGTGGGCGATGCTGTCCATGTCGGTCAACAAGCGCTGTCCTTCGCTGAGCAATTCATGGCCGGCAGCCGTCAGCTTGGCTTGGCGCGAGGTGCGGTCAAACAACAGCACATCCAAAGCCTCTTCCATCTGGCGCACCCGGTAGCTGAGGGCGCTGGGCACCAGGTGCATGTCACGCGCCGCGGCGGCAAAACTGCCACGGTCGGCAATGGTTTGGAGCATGGTCAGGGCATCGGGCGTCAGGACATCGCGGGCAGAAGGCATGGTCAGGTGCTAATCGTTCAATCAATTTGAATGATGCCATCAATTTCGCGCATCCGAAAGAATACTTTGGTTATGTAAACTGAAATCTATTCACCAGACACACCATGCACAAAATCCGACGCTCCCAAGACAGAGGCTATGCCGACCACGGTTGGCTCAAGTCTTTCCACAGCTTTTCATTCGCGGGCTACTACGACCCTGCCCACATGGGCTGGGGTGGTTTGCGTGTGATCAACGAGGACCGCATCGCTGCGGGCACCGGTTTTGGCACCCACGGCCACCAAGACATGGAAATCATCAGCTATGTGTTGTCGGGCAATTTGGCCCACCAAGACAGCATGGGCAATGTCAAAGGCATTCCCCCAGGCGATGTGCAGCGCATGAGTGCGGGCACCGGCGTGAAACACAGCGAGTTCAACCATGCCGAGGGCGAAGAAACCCATTTCTTGCAAATTTGGATCGAGCCCAACCAGCGCGGCATCCCCCCCAGTTACGAGCAAAAAACCATCGCACCTGCCAGCAAGCGCGGTGCCTTGACCTTGATTGCCGGCCCCGCGCCCACGGGTGACGCGGTGAAGATCCATGCCGATGCGGCGCTTTATGCAGGTTTGTTCAACGGCGATGAAACCGCCCGTTTGTCCCTGGCCCCCCAACACAAGGCTTATGTCCACCTGATTCGCGGTCAACTGCATGCCAATGGCCAGCCACTGGCTGCTGGTGACGCCTTGTTATTGGACAACGAACCCCATATTGAATTGACCCATGGCCAAGACGCCGAAGTGCTGGTGTTTGACCTGGCCTCTTAATTTTTTGTTGCTTACTTAGGGAGAAATCATGAGCAAAACTGTTGTTGTTTACCACTCTGGCTACGGCCACACCCAACGCGTGGCCCAATTTGTGGCTGAAGGCGCCAAAGCCCAACTCATCGCCATCGATGCCGAGGGCAATCTGAGCGACGCCGACTGGACCGCCATCAACGCCGCTGACGCCATCATTTTTGGCTCACCCACCTACATGGGCATGGCTTCATGGCAGTTCAAAAAATTCGCCGATGCCACCTCCAAGCAATGGATGAGCGGCGCATGGAAAGACAAAGTCGCTGGTGGTTTCACCATTTCTGCCAGCCCCAGCGGCGACAAACTGTCGACCATCCAGTACTTCATCACCTTGGCCATGCAACAAGGCATGGTGTGGGTGGGTCAGCCCGCCATGAACGACGGCAACATCAACCGCATCGGCTCCAACTCAGGCGTGATGGCCCAAGTCGGCCCCACCAGCCCCGCGGCTGACATTCCCCAAGGCGACTTGGACACCGCCAAAGCCTATGGCGAACGCGTGGCCCACGTGGCTGCCAAACTGCGCGGTTGATCGGTCGTTAAAACAAAACCCCCACCGACAGGCTGTAGCCTTTGGCTGAATAGCGTTCATGGTCATAAAAGTTCATGTAATCGAGTTGGCCATAGGCTGATTTGTTGAATTTGGTCTGAATGCCCAAGCCCCAGGCGATATCGGTGCCGGTGTGGGTGCCTGCTGCTGCGGCATTGATGCTCACACTCATCACGCCCACCCGGGCAAATACATCAACCTGGTCGGACAACGCTGTTTGGGGTTTGATCAACACACCCACACCATTGAAGGACGCGTCATATCCCACGCGGGCTTCTTTGGTGGTGTTGAAGTTGTACATGAGTTCGAGTCCCAGATGGGGGTTCAACTGACGGCCCACCAGCAGCCGTGTGCCATGCGGTTTGGTGCTGTCGGTGGGGCCTGTCACGCTCATGTGTGAAAAGCCGACCTCGCCGTAAAAACCTGAATCATTCATGGTGCTGTTTTGCGCCTGTGCAGCTGACACCAAGGCGCATGCGCCCAGGGCCACAACGTGGAGTTTGTTCATACATGCCTTTGATGGTGGATGGAGATATGCCATGGTCGCCAGCTTTCAAACCACCGTCTGTCTGCCACAGCACACAGACCCTTGGAGTAGCATGAAGTCATGAAAATATTGAGTTTGCTCCCCTGGGCCGATTGGCTGGTGTTGCTGTTCTTTTTGGCCACGTGGATTGTTTACGCGCAATTCGCCACCCGCTGGTCGGTGAGTCGTCCATCCATCTTGGCGGCCACCAACCGTTTTCGGCTCCGCTGGATTCAGGTGTCGTTGACCCGTGACCCGCGGGTGCTGGACGGCATCATCACCCAGACCCTTTCAAACACCCCAGCGTTTTTCTCGTCCACCACCATTTTGATCATGGGCGGTTTGCTGGCGCTGCTGGGCACCACCGACAAAGCCGCTGAGTTGGTGCGTGAAATCCCGTTCTCTGAGGCCACGCCGATTTTGGTGTTCGAGTTCAAGATCTTGGTGCTCATCGCCATCTTCGTCTACGCCTTTTTCCGCTTTTCTTGGTCGATGCGGCAGTACACCTTTGTCTCGCTGATGATCGGCGCTTTGCCGTCGCCCGAGCATTTCAAGACCCACCCTCAAGAACAAGTGGACTACGCCCAACGTGTGGCCACCATGACGGGCTTGGCGGCGGAAACCTTCAATGATGGTCTGCGGGCGTATTACTTTTCGTTTGCCGCCATGGGGTGGTTTTTTTCGCCGATGGCCTTTGTGCTGACCACCTTGTTGATCGTGGCGATTTTGTACAACCGCGAGTTCCGCTCGGACGTGCTGGAAGTCTTGAACGACGGCAATTAATCGCCGTCTTTGAGCGCGGATAAATCGGGGTGGACCCCCCGGCGCTCATCAAACACAAAGCAGTCGCCTTGGTAATGGGCGCCGCCCACCTCTTCAAAGTATTTCAGGATGCCGCCTTCAAGTTGGTAGACCTGTTCCAACCCCAGCTCGCGCAGGTAAATGGCGGCTTTCTCGCAGCGAATACCGCCCGTGCAATAACTCACGACGGTTTTGTCTTTGAGGTCGTTCAAGTGTGCCGCAGCAGCTTCAGGGAATTCGCTGAATTTGGTGAGTCGCCAATCGATGGCGCCCACAAAAGCACCAGCGTCCACCTCGAAATCATTGCGTGTGTCCAGCGTCACCACAGGTCTTCCCGCATCGTCATGGCCTTGGTCCAACCAACGCTTGACCGTCGCGGCGGGCACGGCTGGGGCTCGACCATGCTGGGGTTGGATGGCGGGGTGGTTCATGCGGATGATCTCGTTTTTCACCTTGACCAGCAGTTTTTTGAAAGGCTGCTGGGCCGACCAACTGTCTTTGGGGGCGAGGGTTGCAAAGCGAGCGTCTTGCTGGAGCCATTGCACAAAGCGGCGCACATCCTCAGGTGGGCCGGCTAAAAACAAGTTGATGCCTTCTTCCGCGATCAAGATGGTGCCTTTGAGTTGCAAAGCTTGCGCCTTGTCCAAACACGCCAATCGCAACGCCGCGGTGTCGTTCAGTTGCGTGAACAAGTAAGCCGAGATGTTCAGCACGGGCAGGTTCATCGCGGCCTCCAACCCAAGCCAGCGGTGGTGCCACCGGGCGTTGTGCCCCTGGATGGACGGTATTCACAGCCGATCCAACCCTGCCATTGCAGTTCGTTCAAACAATCAAACACGCTGGGGTAGTGCAATTCGCTGGTATCGGGTTCATGGCGCAGGGGCACCCCTGCGATTTGCACATGGCCGACGCGACCCGTGGGCAGGTAGTGGCGAAGCTTGTTCAGCACATCCCCTTCCACGATTTGGCAGTGGTAAAGATCGAACTGCACCTGGAGGTTGGCGGCACCCACGTCCTGCACGATGGCATGCGCGTCTTCTTGCTTGTTCAAAAAATAGTGCGGGATGTCGCGGCCGTTGATCGGCTCGATCAGGATGGTTTTGCCAGCCGCAGCGGCTTGCTCAGCCGCCCAACGCAGATTGCGCAGGTAGGTGTCGCGCAAAGGGCCGGGGGTAGAGGCATAGGCATGGCTGGTTTGGAGTGCCAAGGGCAGGGCAGAGGGCACTTGGTGCTCAAGGGGCACCACCCCCGCCAGAACATGCACACGAGGGCAATTGAGCGCCTGGGCATATTCCAGAGCCAGCAAGACGCCGTTTTGAAATTCCGCCTCATGCCCAGGCAAGCAAGCAGTGCCGCGTAAGCCGTGGCCCCAAGCCTGCGAAATACTGCGCTGATTTTGACCACCGGGCGGTGCATTCAGCAAAACCACTTCAACGCCAGCATCTTGGGCCGCTTGCGCGATGTCTTGGGCTGGCCAGTCGTAAGCAAACATGAACTCCACCGCTTTGAAGCCGTCGTGTGCAGCTGCTTGAAAACGATCCAAGAACTCGCGTTCCGGGTACAGCATGGAGAGGTTGGCGGCGAATCGCAGCATCTGATGCCTGAAACAAAGCAAAAAAGAGGGGGATAGTTGACGAGCCTCAACCCCAGCACTGGCTCCACAGTTAGGGCTGCTTGGTTCCCCACCTGACCCGGTTGGCCGCTTCACCATGTGGGAAGGCCCGTCATCGGAAATTGTACGCCCCGTAGAATGCGCGGCATGTCCTATCTGGTGCTGGCCCGCAAATACCGTCCCAAAACTTTTCAGCAGTTGGTGGGGCAATCGCATGTTGTGCAGGCGCTCACCAATGCGCTGCGCTCACAGCGCCTGCACCATGCCTATTTGTTCACCGGCACGCGGGGTGTGGGCAAGACCACGGTATCGCGCATCCTGGCCAAATCCCTCAACTGCGAAACCGGCATCACCGACCAGCCTTGTGGGGTGTGCGCTGCATGCACCGAGATTGATGCAGGTCGTTTTGTGGATTACACCGAACTCGATGCGGCGTCCAACCGGGGCGTCGACGAGGTGCAGCAGCTGCTGGAGCAAGCGGTGTACAAGCCCGTGCAAGGTCGTTTCAAGGTGTTCATGATCGACGAGGTGCACATGCTGAGCAACACGGCGTTCAATGCCATGCTCAAAACCTTGGAAGAACCGCCCGAGTATTTGAAGTTCGTGCTGGCCACCACCGACCCCCACAAAGTGCCCGTCACCGTGCTGTCGCGCTGTTTGCAGTTCAATTTGCGACCCATGGCCCCCGAGACCATCGTCGAGCACCTTCAGCTGGTCTTGGGCGATGAGCAGATCGCCTCGGACACCCAAGCCTTGCGTCTGATTGCCCGCGCAGCGCGCGGGTCCATGCGCGATGCCCTGTCTCTCACCGACCAGGCGATTGCGTTTGGCAACGGCCAACTGCAAGAACCCACGGTGCGCGACATGCTCGGCAGCGTGGACCGCAGCCATGTGTTCAGTTTCATCCAAGCCTTGGCCCAAGCCGATGGCCTCAGCGTGGTCAACACCTGTGAGGCTTTGCGTCAATTGGGCCTGTCTGCCAGTTCCTTGCTGGAAGAAATGAGCATGGTGTTGCAGCGCATGGCGGTGTTCCAAGCAGTGCCAAATTTGGCCGATACCGCCGCCGACCCTGACCCGGATGCCCAGCGCATGGTGCAATTGGCCCAGCTGATGCCGGCCGATGAAACCCAGCTGCTGTACAGCTTGTGTTTGCATGGCCGCGCTGAATTGGGTCTGGCGCCTGACGAATACGCCGCACTCAGCATGGTGCTGCTGCGCTTGCTGGCGTTCAAGCCCCAGGACGCTGTCCCAGGTGCGGCTGAAAAAAAAACTCTGAAAACCCTTGAAGCGCCGCCAGTTGCGGTCGCCATGCAAGCGCCACCAACCGCGCCAACCGCGCCAACCGCGCTAACGCCAACAACCGTACCAACGCCAACAGCCGCACCAACTGCTCCGTCTCCCGTTGCTTCTCCCGCTCCTACAGCCTTGGGCAACACATGGTTCGAGGTGGTGCAAGAACTGGTGAAAGCCCAGCTCATCCAGGCGATGACCCGCGAGCTGGCCATGCAAACCCAGCTCATCAGCCAAGACGGCAGCACCTGGGTGTTCCAATGTGAACGCGAGTCGCTCAACTCCGCCAACAACCGTGAACGACTGCAACTGGCCCTGCAAGCCCTGGGGCATGCGGTCCAAATCAGCGTGCAAAACGGACCGGTGCATGACACACCTGCCAAACGCATCACCACCCGCAACGACGAGCGCCAAGCCGCGGCCGAGGCGGTCATCATGAACGACCCCTATGTGCAGCACTTGCTCCAAGATTTCGACGGGAAAATCGTGCCTGGATCCATCAAACCTCTCACTCTTTGAAAGTAGCTCATGTTTAACAAAGGACAACTCGCCGGCCTGATGAAGCAAGCCCAAGCGATGCAAGACAACCTGAAAAAAGCGCAGGAAGAACTCGCTTTCATCGAGGTCACGGGTGAATCCGGCTCCGGCATGGTGCAAATCCTCATGACCTGCAAACACCAGGTCAAGCGGGTCACCATCGACCCCAGCCTGTTGGCCGATGACAAGGATATGTTGGAAGACCTGATCGCCGCCGCATTCAACGACGCAGCCCGCAAAGCCGAAGAAGCCACCGAGGCCAAGATGGGCAAACTCACCGGTGGCATGCCTGGTTTGCCCGGTGGTTTGAAATTGCCGTTTTGATGCGTGACCATATTGCGCTCGAAGCCCTGGTGCAGGCCCTCAAGCGCCTGCCAGGGGTGGGTCAGCGCTCCGCGTCGCGCATGGCGTTTCATTTGCTGCAACATGACCGCGAAGGCGCCCAACTGCTCTCGCATGCCTTGAGCCATGCTGTGGGGGCTGTCAAGCATTGCCAGCGGTGCCATACGCTGACGGAATTTGACATTTGTGGCACCTGCCAAGACAGCAGCCGTGACCGCACCCGTTTGTGTGTGGTGGAAACCCCATCGGACCAATCCGCCATGGAGCGCACCCAAGCCTACAAAGGCATGTACTTTGTGCTGATGGGCAAGCTCAACCCGATCGAGGGCATTGGTCCGAAAGACATTGGCATGCAAAAACTGATCGAGCGGGTCAGCGATGGTTCGGTGCAAGAGGTGATCTTGGCGACCAATTTCACCGCCGAGGGCGAGGCAACAGCCCATGTGCTCAGTGATGTGTTCAAGCGCAAGGGCCTCACCGTCACCCGTTTGGCGCGGGGTGTGCCGGTGGGCAGCGAACTCGAATATGTGGACTTGGGCACCATTGCCCACGCCTTGGTGGACAGAAGGATCACCTGAGGGCTGGGGGTTTCACCAAGCGGGAAGCTACCGATGCCCGCTTGGCCTTGGCCCGATAAGCTTGAGCGCATGATGAAGTCTGAGGCGTTTTCAGTCACCGGTGGGATCTCACGCCGCCATTGGTCGTTGGGTTTGTTGGCTGGTGCTTTGGGGCTGGGGGGGCTCGCAAGCGCCTATGCCGCAACCAACGACTTGCCCAAACTCACCCTGCTGGTCAACGACACCTCCACGCTCAACCACCTGCCTGTGTTGCTCGCTGAGCACCTGGGCTTTTTCAAAGCCGAAGGTTTGAGTGTCGACATCTTGGACCAGACCAGCAGCGTTGTCACCCAAGAAACCATGGCCAGTGGTGGGGTCTACGTTTGGTCAGCACCCTATGACCTGCTGTTCAGCCCTGCCGCCCAGGGGCTGGGGCTGATGTCGATCATGCAAATTGGGCGAACCCCGCAACTGGCGTTGGGGGTGTCGCGCAAAACCCTGCCGAATTTCAAACGGATGCAGGACTTGGCGGGCAAGCGCATTGGCGTCATGGAATTGGATTCACAGGCGCGTCGCTGTGTGGATTACGCCATGGTCGTGGGTGGGGGCAGTCCTGCCAGCCTGATCCATGTGGGCATGGGCAGTGCCAGCCACGCCATGACCGCCCTGCGCAACGGCGCAGTGGATGCGCTGTGTGGACCTGACCCACTCATGACCTTGCTGGAAAAAAAAGACGACATTGACATCGTGCGCAATTTCCGATCGGACAAAGACACCCGCCGATTGTTTGCTGGCCCGGTGCCGGGCAATTGCTTGATCGCCCCTCAGTCCTTGGTGAAAAAGCATCCCCAACTGTGCCAGGGGGTGGTCTCTGGCGTGGCGCGGTCGCTCAAATGGTTGCGCACCGCAGGCCCCTCCGATTTGCTGGGCAATATGTTGGACAACCCCATCTTGCTCGACCGGGCGGTGTATTTGAGCGCAGTGGACAACATGCGCGAGAGTTTTTCCTTGGATGGTTTGATGTCCAACGAAGCCGTGCAAGCCGCGCTTCGCTTGCGCAATGTGCTCGAACCACAGCACGCCGAGGGCCGCAAATCACTGCAAGCCAGTTTCACCAACGAATTTGCTTTGAAAGCGCAAAAGCGTTTCAAAGTATGAGCGCCACGGTGGGCTCAGCGCTCAGCGGTTGGCTTTTTGGCGGCGCTTGGCAGAGGCTGCAGCCTTGGTTCGCTTGGCTTTGCCGGGCAGCATGACCACCAATTTTTGGCCGGGTTTCAAGGCGCTGCTGGTGTTCAGTTTGTTCCACTCGGCCAGTTGTTCCAAACTCACTTTGTAGCGCTTGGCCACCGAGGCCATGGTTTCGCCTTTTCTGACCTTCACCAACTGTTTGCGCAGGGTGACTTCGGGTGCCAGGTTCAATTGGCCTGAGTCGGCCAATTTGGCGGACACGTCTTGTTGCTGATGGGCACTGCGCGGCACCAACAAAGCCGAACCGGCTTTGATCAGCATGCGGGGGGGGATTTTGTTGACACTGCGCAGTTCATCCTCGTCCATCCCCACGCGTTTGGCGGCATCGGCCACTTTCATGCTGCGTGGGGCGATCCAGGCGGTCCAACTGGCCAAGCGACCACCATGCTGCGCCATGTTCTGCTGAAAAATTTCGGCGTTGTCCCAGGGCAGCAAGATCTGCGGGGTGCCACTGGCCAGCAAGACCGGGCGGTGAGCCGACGGGTTGAGGGCCTTGAAGTCATCCACCGACACCTCGGCCAGTTTGGCGATGACAGCCACATCGGCATCGCGGGGCAGCGGGACACTTTGAAAATAGGGGTGGTTGGGGATGGGCGGCAACACCACACCCAGTTCTTGTGGGTTGGCCACCAGGTTTTCCATGGCTTGCAGCTTGGGCACATACATGCGTGTTTCGGCAGGCATGCGCAAATGGGTGTAACTGAGTGGTTCGCCCAAGCGCTGGTTGCGTGCCAGGGCCTTGCCCACATTGCCTTCGCCCCAGTTGTAAGCCGCCAAGGCCAAATGCCAGTCGCCAAACATGTTGTGCAGTCTTTGCAAATAGTCCAGCGCAGCCCGGGTCGACGCCAGCACATCTCGGCGGTCATCCCTGAAGGCGTTTTGCTTCAGGTCAAAGTCTTTGCCCGTGCGGGGCATGAACTGCCACATGCCACTGGCACGCGCCGAGGACACCGCTTGGGGGTTGAAGGCGCTTTCAATGAACGGCAGCAAGGCCAGCTCGGTCGGCATGTTGCGCCGCTCCAGCTCTTCAACAATGTGAAACAGGTACTTGCTCGAGCGAGCCGTCATGCGTTGGATGTAATCGGGCCGATCGGCATACCAACGCTGGCGGTCTTGTACTTGCTCGACGTCCAAATTGGGCATGGCAAAGCCGCGGCGAATGCGCTCCCACAAATCCGCAGGCAGATCGACCTCGGTGATGTTGGCGCTTTCGATGGGGCTGGTTTCAATCGGTGACAGGGTGTCAATCAGCGGCGAGACAGAGGGTTGGGTGTTTTGGCCCCAAGCCAACAAAGGACAGATGCAGATGAGCCAGACCAAGCTGGTGAGGGAGAGACGAGAGAGGAGGGTCATTGAATTGGGTGATGGGGTGGGCATGCGTCAGGCTGCATGCCGCCAGAGGGGTGGTGAATAGAATGGACAGCCATCAAGACATTCACATGAATCCCCAAATTATAGGAAGTTCAGCATCTTTAGCCCCCTGGCTGCAAACCCCTGCTGGGCAATACCTGTCCGCTTGGGAAAGCGAGCAGTTTGACCAGGCGGTGGCCGATGTCTTTGGGTACCACGGTTTGCAACTCGGTTTGGCAGATTTGCCAGGTTTGCGCAACAGCCGCATCAGCCATTGCTGGGTGGCGCACAGCCCATGGACGCCAGACCATGGTGTCGCTCCGGCGTTGTTCACCGACCCGGTGGCCTTGCCCTTTGGCGACCAAAGCCTGGACCTGGTGGTGCTGCCCCACACCTTGGAATTCAGCCACGACCCGCACGCCAGTTTGCGCGAGGTGGAGCGGGTGCTGGTGCCTGAGGGACGGGTGGTGATCAGCGGCTTCAACCCCTGGAGCCTGTGGGGACTCAGTCAGCAGCGCGCGCGGCTTTACAAGCGCATGGGCTGGGGCTCGTCTTTTTTGCCAGAAGAGTTGGATTTCATTGGGCATTGGCGCATGCGCGACTGGCTGCGATTGCTCAGTTTTGAGGTGGAGAACACGCAATTTGGTTGTTACCGTCCGTCTGTGCAGTCACCTGCTTGGTTGACTCGCACCGCTTGGATGGACAGCGCAGGCCCTCGTTGGTGGCGTATTTTCGGCGCTGTTTACTTTTTGGTGGGTGTCAAGCGGGTGCGTGGCATGCGCCTGCTGGGTCCCGTTTGGAAGCGCGCCAATGCCACGGCCAGCAAAGCCATTCCAACGGTCAACAAAATCAACAAAACCCAACAGGAGCCTCATTCATGAGCCGCGTGGTCATTTACACAGATGGTGCTTGCAAGGGCAACCCGGGACCAGGCGGTTGGGGCGTTTATTTGCGCTACGGGGACGTGGAGAAAGATTTGTTTGGGGGTGAATTGGTGACCACCAACAACCGCATGGAGTTGACCGCGGTGATCGAAGCGCTCAGAGCCTTGACACGACCTTGCCAAGTTGATTTCTTCATGGACAGCGAGTATGTGCGCAAAGGCATCACCGAATGGATGAGCAGCTGGAAAGCGCGTGGTTGGCGAACTGCGGCCAAGCAGCCGGTGAAAAACGAAGATTTGTGGCGCATCTTGGATGAGATGCTGTCACAGGCGAGACACAGCATCGAATGGCATTGGGTCAAAGGTCATTCGGGCGATCCCGGAAACGAGCGGGCCGATGCCTTGGCCAATGAAGGTGTGCGGATGGTGCAAACAAGCTGATAATGATTTGATCAGTCTTCTCACCAGACCCGCGACATGTCCTCTCAAAACACCAAAACCGCCCTCATCCTCGTCACGCTTGCAGCAGTCGCCGTCGGCGGTTGGTGGTACCAACACAAACCCGTTCAAACCGCTACCCCGGCTGGTGCCACAGCGGGTCAAGCGCCCGCTGCCCCAGGTGCCCCTGGTGCTGCGCCTGCTGGCGGCCCTCCCGCAGGTGGCGCACCAGCAGGTGGAGCGCCCGCAGCTCCCCCCCGTGCCATGGGCGTGGAAGTGGCTTTGGTGGAAATGGCCCCATTGCGCGACGATGCGCAAACCGTGGGGACCTTGAAGTCAAAACAAAACACCATGGTGCGCCCCGAAGTGGCGGGCCGTGTGGTTGCTTTGGGCTTCACCGATGGCAGCCAGGTGCGAGCTGGCCAAACCCTGGTCCAGCTGGATGACAGCTTGCAACGAGCTGAAATCCAGCAGGCTCAAGCACAGGTGGGCATTGCCCAAGCCAACCACAAGCGCAACCAAGACTTGGTGGCGCAAGGCTTCATCGCCCAGCGCGCCTTGGATGAGAGCCAAGCCAGCTTGTCGGTCTCGCAGGCCCAGTTGTCATTGAGTTGCGCCCGTTGGCAGCGGATGCGGATTGTGGCTCCCTACAGCGGCAGCTTGGGCATTCGCACGGTGAACATCGGCGACTATGTCAAAGACGGCGCAGATTTGGTGAATTTGGAAGATTTGACGGCGCTTTACGTGGACTTCCGTTTGCCTGAGCGCTACCAAGGCAAGGTTGGCCTCAAGCAAACCGTCGAAGTCACGATCGATGCCTTGCCAGACCGCACTTTCCATGCGCGCATTGAAGCCATCGATCCGCTGATTGATGCCAATGGCCGCTCCATCAGTGTGCGCGCCGTGTTGCCCAACCAAGGTGGTCAGGCCAAAGCAGCACCCGATGACAGCCTCACCCCGTTGAAAGCTGCCGCACTGCCCGGGTCGGCAGAGGCGGTGTGTCCTGCAGGGGCTGCGGTTTCCAACCTCAAACCCTTGGCGGTCGGTCCTTTGCGACCTGGCATGTTTGCCCGGGTCAATGCCTTGTTCGCCATGAAGCAAGCAGCCCTGTCGGTGCCTGAAGAAGCCATTGTGCCCATGGGCGGCAAACAGTTTGTCATCAAAGCCGTGCCGCCAGACGCGGTGCCCAACGCGGGTCCGTTGCCGCCCGACACAAAGCTGGTGTCATTGCGCACCGAGGTCAAACTGGGTGCGCGTCGACCCGGCAAGGTTGAAATCCTTGCTGGCTTGAGCGCGACAGACACCGTGGTGGTGGCCGGACAGCACCGTTTGCAAAAAGACGGCACAGCCCTGCGCGTGGTTGAAACCAGGAACTGAGATGCAACTTCCTGAGCTTTCCATTCGTCGCCCGGTCTTTGCCACCGTTTTGTCCTTGCTCATCGTGCTGGTGGGCGTGGTGTCTTTCAACCGATTGGTCGTGCGCGAATACCCCAAGATCGACAACCCCACGGTCACGGTCGAAACCCGCTACCTGGGGGCCTCCAGCGCGGTTGTCGAGGCCCAAGTCACCAAGGTATTGGAAGACTCGCTTTCAGGCGTTGAAGGTTTGGACGTCATTTCCTCCATCAGCCGCCAAGAGCAAAGCCAAATCACGGTCAAGTTTTTGCTGACCCGCGACCCTGACGCCGCGGCCGCCGATGTGCGTGACAAGGTGTCTCGGGTTCGCCAACGGCTGCCAGCCGGGATTGATGAGCCGGTGATCGCCAAAGTCGAGGCCGACGCGTTCCCGGTCATTTGGATCGCCTTCAGCTCGGACACCATGAACACCTTGCAGCTGAGCGACCTGGCCAACCGGATCGCCAAGCCGATGATGCAAACCGCGCCGGGCGTGGCCGATGTTCGGGTGTTTGGTGAACGCAAATACGCCATGCGGGTGTGGTTGGACACCGACCGATTGGCTTCCTACAGGCTCACCACCCAAGATGTCGAAGACGCCATGCGCCGCGCCAACGTCGAGGTGCCCGCCGGCAGGGTAGAGAGCCAAGCGCGTGAATTCAATGTCACCACCGCCACCGATTTGCGCACCGCGCAAGAATTCCAAGACATCGTGGTGCGCACGGTCAACGGCATGCCCATCCGTTTGGGCGACGTGGCGCGCATTGAGCAAGGCCCCTTGGCTGAACGATTTTCTGTCCGTTACAACGGCAACGAGTCCATCGCCTTGGGCGTGTTGCGCAACGCCACGGCCAACCCCTTGGAGTTGAGCAAGGCCATCACCAAGATGCTGCCGCGCATCCAAGAAAACCTGCCGCCCGGCGTGAAGATTGAAGTGGCCAACGATTCCTCGGTGTTCATTGAAAAGTCGATCGAAGCTGTTTACCAAACCATTTTTGAAGCCGCTGCCCTGGTGGCCTTGGTCATCTTCTTGTTTTTGCGGACATTGCGGGCGTCCATCATCCCCTTGATCACCATCCCGGTGTCGCTGATTGGCACCTTTGCCTTGATGGCGCTCTTTGGTTTCTCGATCAATTCACTCACCTTGCTGGCTTTGGTGCTGGCCATTGGTTTGGTGGTGGACGACTCGATCGTGGTCTTGGAGAACATCTACCGCTACATCGAAGAGGGCATGACCCCATTTGCGGCTTCCATCAAAGGGGTGCGTGAAATTGGTTTCGCGGTGGTCGCCATGACCTTGACCCTGGTGGCGGTGTTTGCCCCCCTGGCGTTCACCCCGGGTCGCACCGGGCGTTTGTTCGCCGAATTTGCCTTGGCACTCGCTGGATCGGTGATGGTGTCTGGTGTGGTGGCCCTGTCCCTGTCGCCCATGATGTGCTCGTTGCTGCTCAAGCACAACCCACAACCCAGCAGGTTCGATCGATTCATCGGGCGGGGCTTGGAAGCCATCACCCATGGCTACAGTACCTTGCTCCACTGGACCTTGACCTCCTGGCAATTCGGTCGTGTGCAGTTCTCTCGCCGTTGGTTGGTGGTGGCCATCATGCTCGCCGCGGCCGGTGGGTCGTGGCAATTGCTCAAAGCCGCCAAGAGCGAGTTATCGCCCATGGAGGACCGGGGTGTCATCCTGATCGTCATCAATGGACCGGATGGCGCCACCTTGGAGTACACCTCCAAGTACGTGAACATGCTCGAAAAAATCGGTCGCAAGTACAGCGAATTTGACAAATTCTTTGCTGTGGTGGGCAACCCCACGGTGGCGCAAGGGGCGGTGTTTTTGGGTGCTTTGCCCTGGGACCAGCGCAAAAAATCTACCTTGGACATGGCGCGCGAGATGATGCCCAGTGTGGCTGGCATGCCCGGTGTCATGGCCTTTCCCATCACGCCTCCCTCCTTGGGACAAGCCTTTCGCGAGCGTCCTTTCAATTTCGTTGTGGTCACCAACGACAGCTATGAAAACCTGGCCAAGGTCACGAAAACGTTGCAAGACGAAATTGCCAAAAACCCCGGCATCCTGAGTGTGGACGTCGACTTGCGCTTGAACAAACCCGAGATCAGTTTGGAGGTGGACCGAGAACGCGCCGCCGACATTGGGGTACCGGTTGAAACCATCGCCCGGGCTGTGGAAACCGCCATGGGTGGACGCATCGTCACCCAGTACAAACGCCAGGGCGAGCAATACGATGTGGTGGTGCAGACTGCGCCCAATCAACGGGGCACACCCATGGACATTGAAAAAATCTTTGTTCGCGGCAAAGGTGACGCCATGGTGCCCTTGTCTGCCTTGGTCAAACTCAAAGAGGTGGTGGTGCCGCGCGAACTCAATCACTTCGCACAACGACGCAGCGTCACGTTCACTGCCAACCTCGCGCCCACGTATTCATTGGGACAAGCGTTGGAATTCATGAAGGGTGTTTCGCAAAAGCACCTGAAGACCGGCTACAGCACGGACGTCAATGGCAATTCGCGTGAGTTTGTGCAGTCCTCGGGTTCACTGACAGGCGTGTTTGTGCTGGCGCTGGTGTTCATTTTCTTGGTGCTGGCTGCTCAGTTTGAAAGCTTTGTCGACCCGTTTGTCATTTTGTTGTCGGTGCCGCTGTCCATGGTGGGCGCCCTGCTGGCCTTGCAATGGACCGGCAGCACCTTGAACGTTTACAGCCAAATTGGTCTCATCACCTTGGTGGGATTGATCACCAAGCACGGCATTTTGATTGTCGAGTTCGCCAATCAGTTGCGTACCACTGGGCTGAGCGCGGTTGAAGCGGTGCACCGCTCGGCCACGTTGCGTTTGCGTCCAATTTTGATGACCACGGGCGCCATGGTGCCCTTGTCTGCCTTGGTCAAACTCAAAGAGGTGGTGGTGCCGCGCGAACTCAATCAC